>WBZN01000460.1_pt1 | contig 32506 bp, 28 predicted proteins | sample 5204281 | NCBI WGS metagenome assembly WBZN01 (sample SAMN12344347, study PRJNA552823) | activated sludge metagenome | biome: Activated sludge suspended growth; feature: Nitrification reactor; material: Wastewater; isolation source: activated sludge from nitrification reactor of wastewater... | reverse complement strand
CTGCGAGGCCGCGTGTCACGCCATCTGGAAAGCGGCGTGGCTGCGCCGTGTCGATCCACGGCGCGATCGACCGGATACCCACCCCCAGGCCCAGGAGCCCTGCCGGGCTGAAGGCACGGCCAAGCTGCTGTCCGGCACGCGCCCTCCCCGATACGCCTGCCAGTTGACCCAGCTTCATGACGCGTCGACACCGATCGGATGGAGCGGCTGGCTGGATTCCCTGCGGCCGCTCGTATCGGGCAACGTCGCCCCGGCTGCATTCGCGGTGGGGTGGCTGACACACCTCTTCAACCAGCTGCAACACCTGCGTGGAGGCATCGGCTTCCCCGCCTTCGCGGCGCCAACGGCGCCGCGCGACCCAGCCGGCGACGAAACCTTCAGGCCAGGCGAGCAGGCCACGGTCCGCCCGTCGGCCGCCATTCGCGCGACGCTGGACAACAGGCTCATCCATCGCGGCCTGGGATTTGAGCTCGACATGCTGAAACACTGCGGAGTCCAGTACCCGGTCGAGGCGCAGGTCACCCGGCTCATCGACATTGTCACCGGCGAGATGCGCCACATGAAGACGCCGGCCTACCTGTTGCGCGGCGTACATTTCTCCGGCGAGCGGCAGCTCTTCAACGCACAATATGAGCCCTTGTTCTGGCGCGCGGCCTGGCTACGGAGGGCGGAAGCATGTCCCGGAGAACGGAAGCCGAAGGAACTCCCATCGATCGCCCAGGACCTGAAATCAGGGCGGACCACGAGCGCCAGCTGACCCAGGGAATCTACCGCAAGGGCCCGCTGCGCCGGTTGCTCGAACCGCCGCTGCGCGCTCTGGGTGTCGAACTCCTGCCGCTCTGGCAGGTGTCGAGCCATGCGCACGAGTACGTCCATGCCGAACTGCTGCGTGAACTGTTTGCGGCCAAAGCCATCGATTGCGTCTTCGACGTCGGCGCCTTCAACGGGCATTTCGGCCGCTTCCTGCGGGAAAAGACCGGATTCAAGGGCACGATACTCTCGTTCGAGCCGCTGCCCGGCCCGTTCGCGGTACTCGAGGACTGGAGCCGGCGCGACGGCAACTGGCACGCATTCCCGTTTGCGCTCGGCTCACAGGCCGGCGAGTTCGCGATGAACGTAATGAACAAGCTGTGGTTCAGCTCGTTCCTGGCCCCAAGCTCCTCGACGCCGGATGAGATGGTCGATCGCAACACGCCCGTTGCGACGCTGCACGCGCGCGTCGAGAGGCTCGCCGACCACTACGATCGCCTGCAGGAGGCGTACGGATTCACGCGCCCCTTCCTCAAGATGGACACGCAGGGCTTCGACCTCGAGGTCCTGGCGGGCGCGTGGCCCAAGATCGCAGCCTTTCCCGCCCTGCAAAGCGAGCTGTCGGTGGTGCCGATCTACGTCGGCATGCCTACGTGGCGATCCGCCATCGACCGCTACGGGGAGGCCGGCTTCGAGTTGGCGGCATTCTTCCCGGTGAGCCGCGATCGGCAACTGCGCGCGGTCGAGATCGACGTCGTCATGGTCCGCAATGGCTGACATCGAACGCCGCGCGATTTCCGCGCTGAAGTGGGCCACCGCCGCCAAGCTCGTCGCGCAGACGGTGAGCTGGGCCGGCACGCTCGTCATCGTGCGGCTGTTGACCCCCGAGGACTACGGGTTGATGGCCAAGGTAGCCGTCGTCTGCTCCATCACCTCGACCATCGCCGAACTCGGGCTCGAGACGGCCATCGTGCGATGGGCCGACATCGCGCGCGACGACCTGCGCAGGATCTATGGGGTCTCGCTGCTGTTTGCGGCCGCCATCACCCTGCTGATAGCCGCCTCGGCACCGCTGCTGGCGCAGCTTTTCCATGAGCCGCGCCTCGCCTGGCCCGTGGCCTGCGCTTCGCTGCAGATCCTCATCGGGGCCATCGCAATCGTTCCGGCCGGCATGTGGGCGCGCGAGCTGACATTCCGGCCGCTCGCGAAGATCGAAATGACGACCGGCGTCATCAACATCGCCGTGACCCTGCTGCTTGCGCTCAAGGGCATGGGCGTCTGGGCGCTGGTGATTGGAACGCTGGCGGGCGCCTGCGCCCGCAGCACCGCGCTGCTGGCGTTCGGCCAGCGGGTGCGGCCGATTTTCTCCGCGCACGGCATCGGCGAACACCTCAAGTACGGCCTGACCCTGGTCGGCAACCGGGTCAGCTACATCGTGCTCGTGCAGTCGGACATCCTGATCGGCAGCGCCTTCCTGTCGACGACCGAGATCGGCCGCTACTCCGTGGCAATGCAGCTCGCGACCCTGCCGATGTCGAAGGTGATGGGAACGATCAACCAGATCATGTTGCCGGCCGTCGCGCGGCAACAGCACGACCGGCCTCGCGTCCAGCAGAACCTGCTGAAATCCGTCGGCCTCGTTTCCACGGTTGCGTTTCCGGCATTGTGGGGCATCTCGGCGGTGGCGCCCGAGCTCGTCCAGGTGCTGTTCGGGCCGAAGTGGGCCGCGCTTGCACCGGCGCTCGCCCTGCTGCCGCTGATCGTGCCGATACGCATGGTTTGCGCCGTGCTCTACACGACTTCACTGGCCCTCGGTAACCGCGCCCTCGACCTGCGCAACACCGTCATCAACTTCATCCTGTTGCCCGCCGGTTTCTACACCGGCGCCCATTGGGGCCTCCTCGGCCTGTGCGCCGCCTGGCTCGTCTCGGTGCCGCTCGCCTATTCGTTCACGGTTCCCGCGGTCATCCGCTTCATTGGAATTCGTGCCCGCGACCTCGCGACGGAATGCGCCGCGCCGGCGATCGCCGCGGGCGTCATGTACGCAGCGGTGGCCGGGCTGAGGCTGGTGCTCGACGGACGACCAGCGATTGCCGCGCTCTTGTCGCTCATCGTGGCGGGCGCCCTGGCCTATGTCGCCGTGCTGGCCCTCATCTCCCGCCGCCACCTCACGACCGCGCGTGCTTTCATCCGCACGCTGTTTGCCGGCGGTGCGCCGGCGGCAAGCGACTGACCGTGCCCGCTACAGGCCGCCCGCCTCGTAGCGCTTCCAGCCGTAGCTGGATGGAGTCGAAGAATCGACGGGCCAGAATCCGAGGCCCGGCTGGCCATCACGCCATGTCGGGTTCGGCGGGCCGCTGCCCACCCACTGGCCGTTCTTGAAAACCTTGATGGTGTCGCCGGATATTTCGGCACGCAGCACGTCACCGTCGACCGCCACGCCCGGACCGGGACCGCTCACGCCGAGGTCCGTGTAGTCGCCTCGCGGACCGTTCCATCGGACAATTGCAAAATCCCCGCCGTGTCCCCACAGGACTTCGTATCCGCGCGCGCCGCGGGGCGTGATCTGGAAGCGAAGCAGCAGCTCGATCTCGTGCTTGGAGCCGCCCGGCGAGTAGCCAGGCACGCGATAGACCGTACCCTGCGCATACTGGTCGGCTCCGATGCTCGCGAAGGAATTGCTCAGGTGGGCAATGCTGTCGTCATAGCGATCCCCGGAGAGGCCGGAGCGCACCGAGGCGCAGGCACGTCCCGACGCGGACAGCGGATTGTTCCAGTCAAGGCCCACCGCCTTGCCGCATGTCCACTTCCCGCCCTCGGACAACGGATACTCCGCGGCCGGAAAATCGGTGGCGTAACTGCCGGCCATGGCGGGACGACAGGATGAAGACGCCGAAGTGCCACCCTCGACACGGACGAATGGCGGAGCACAGGGCGCCTGCGCGCGCCCCACCAGCGGCACCAGGGCACCAGCGGAACCCAGGATGAAATCCCTGCGTTTCATGACGGCATGCTCCGTCCGTTGCCGAGGGCAATGAATTGCTCGATCTGCGCTTCGCACAGCTTGCGCGCATCCCCGCCTGCCTGCCAATCCCGATACCAGGCGGCTGTCCATGCCAGCGACATCGTGAGCGCAAGGCGACAGCCCCACCCCAGCTCGCGGTTCGCCTTGCGCGGACTGACGCTGAGCTCCATCGCTTCGTGCGGATAGCTCGCCGTGTCGCGCACCCATGCGGGCTTCACGCCCCAGGGCTCCGCCAGCAGTTCGACGACACGGGCGACGGGCTGCACTTCCTGTTCGGCAGGGCCGAAATTCCAGTCCCCGGAAATGCCCGCCGGGTTCGCGTGGAGCGCCTCGGCCAGTGCGAGATAGCCAGCCAGGCAATCGAGCACATGCTGCCACGGTCGCGTCGCCGCGGGATTCCTCAACACGACGGGCTCGCCGCGCGCGAGCGCCGCCACCGTGTCCGGGATGAGCTGATGCGGCGTCCAGTCCCCGCCACCGATCACGTTTCCGGCCCGCGCGCTCGCAAGGCCTGCCTGGCCGTCGGCGACCTGGAAATACGACTCCCGGAACGACTTGGCCACGAGTTCGGCGCACGCCTTGCTGCTCGAGTATGGGTCGCGCCCGCCGAGTGCGTCCGTCTCGCGATAACCCCAAACCCAGCCCCGGTTCTCGTACACCTTGTCGGTCGTGACATTCACCACCGCGCAGCGGCCGCCGACGCTCCGCACGGCGTTGAGCACGCTCGCGGTGCCGACCACGTTGGTGCTGAAGGTTTCGATCGGATCCTCGTAGGCCGACAGCACGACCGACTGCGCCGCCATGTGCAGCACGACGTCGGGCGCAAACGCCTGCATTTCCTTCGCGAGCCTGGCGTGATCCCTGATATCGCCCGTCGTCGATGCGACGACATTGCCGACCCGTGCGAGATCATGGAGGCTGGGCTGCGTCGGCGGAGGCAGCGAATACCCCTTCACTTCGGCACCCAGGCGGTGCAGCAGCAGGCAGAGCCAGCTTCCCTTGAAGCCGGTGTGCCCGGTCACGAAGACACGCCGCCCTCGCCAGAACTCGCCCATGGGCCGCCTCATCGCTTCCTGCGGATTGACATGGTGCGGATCCTAGCATCGTGACTGCGATACCGGCGTTGCTCCGGGCCCTTCCGCTATACTCGCTCCCCGGGGTCCAAGGCAGACGAGCAAGCGGGTCGGAACAGGATGATCAGAACTCGCTACTGGTGGTGGCGCCATGAGCTGCGCGACCTGGCCCTCTGGTACGCAAACCATATTCCCGGCGGCATCGGCGACTGGATGCGTGCCCGGGTGCTGCGTCGCCATCTCGGTGCGCTCGGCAAGGCGACGCGCATCGGCTATGGGTTTCGCGTCACGAGCCCCGAGAAGGTCCGCATCGGCGCGCACTGCGATTTCAACGAGGGCGTGTTCATAACCGGCGGCGGCGGGGTTACGATCGGCGACTACGTGGGATTCGGGCCGGGCGTGAAGGTGTGGTCGGTCAACCACCGCTACGAGGACCCCGACACGCCCTGGATCCTGCAAGGCCACGAGATGCTGCCGGTCAGGATCGAAGACGACGTCTGGCTCGGCGCGAATTGTTTCGTGATGCCGGGCACCACGATCGGGCGCGGCTCGATACTGTCGGCCGGCACCGTGCTGATGAAATCGGTGCCGGAGTTTGCGATCGTGGCGGGCAACCCGGGCCGCATCGTCGGCTGGCGCAAGCAGCCGCCGCAATTGGCGAAGGAGTAGCACTTGAAGACCAGACAACCCGCGCGGCGATTTGCCGGCATCCTCGTGGCGGCCACAGCCTGCTTCGCGGCGAGCCTATCGGGCTGCAAGCAGTCCACGCAGGTACAGGAGCCGGTGTCGATGGACCAGGTCAAGGCGGATTTGCTCGTGGTGTCGCAGGCGCGCGTGTTCTTCGGCCATCACTCGGTCGGCAACAACATCCTGAAAGGCGTGCGCGAGTTGTCCGTGAAAGCCGGCGTGCCGCTGCGGGTCGAAGAGGTGGCCGTCGGCGGGGCCGCGCCGGAGGGCCCGGGGCTGTTCCATGGCAAGGTCGGCGAAAACCTCGATCCCGACGCGAAGATGGCCGACTTCGCCAGCGTGCTCGGCGCGCCCGGCGAGGCACGTTACGACGTGGCGACGTTCAAGTTCTGTTACGTGGACCTCGACGAGGGTTCCCGGGAGCGTTCGCCGGGCAAGCTGTTCGAGCGGTACGCGAGCCACATGAGCGCGATCGAGGCCGCGCACCCCGGCGTACAGGTGCTGCACTCGACCATGCCGCTGATGGCGGAACCGCCGGGAAAGAAGACGAGGCTGAAGCGCTTGCTCGGCCTGTCGACTTCGAGCGACGCGGCCAATGTCGATCGCAATGAGTTCAATCGCCTCGCCCGCGAGCGATACGAAAGTCGCGGGCTGCTGGACGTCGCCCGATTCGAGGCGACGCGGCCCGACGGCAGCGTCGCGGCATTTTCATCCGGCGGGCACGACGTGGAAATGCTGGCGCTCGAGTACACCAGCGACGGCGGGCATCTCAATGGCCTGGGGCAGGAGCGTGTCGCGGCGGCGTTCCTGCACCGGATTGCCGAGGCGCTGCGGTCGGCCAGTTCCTCGAACCCTCCATCCACAGGCTGAGCTGGGCCACATCGAACAGGCGGGCGCCGTGGTTGCGCTCGCCGCGCCGGTGCTGCTCGAGTGCGGCGGCCACGGCCTTGCAGTTCCAGAGGCCCGATTCGCGCACGAGGCGGCTCGCGAGCAGGTCCTGGAAGGGTTCATGCAGCTCGCGCCTGAACCAGCTTTCCACCGAGGTCGGGAAGCCGTATTTGCGATGCTGGGTGCGCACGACTTCGGGGATCTGCCCGTTCATCGCCTCGCGCAACAAGCGCTTCGTGCAGGGCCCCTTGAGCTTCCATTCGGGAGCGGCGCCGAAGGCGAAGCTCACCAGGCGATGATCCAGGAAAGGCAGGCGCACTTCGACGCCGTGTGCCATGGCATTTCGATCCTCGACGCGCAGGAACAGCGGTAGCGGCGAAGTCTCGACCGACCTGCGCAGCACGGCGTCGAGGCCCCTCGCCTCCACCGGCACATCGGCCACCCACTGGCGCTTCAGCTCGCCCGATACCCACGCATCCGCGCCGATGCGACCGCGCCTGCGCGCCCGGGCCAGCTGCGCGTGACCGGGCAGGCGTGCCAGCAGCTGCCGCGCAACCCTGGCAAGGACGCGGGCCCGCACTTTACGCGGCTTGACCCGATGCGCGGCGGCATAGGCGGCGATCTCGCGCTCGGCCACCCGCAGGCGGCCCGTTCGGACGAGTTCCGTCCAGTAGTCGAGGAAATAGTTCGGGTAGCCTGCGAGCACCTCGTCCGCACCCTGCCCGTTCAGCAACACGCGCACGTCATGCGTGCGGGCAAGCGCCATCAACTGGTAGCCGACCACCGAAGTGAACGAATGCACGGGTTCGTCCTGGTGCCAGAGGTGCCGTTCGATCGATGCCCACAGTTCGTCGGGCCTCGCATCGAGGGGTATCTGGCGCACGGCCGTCTGCCTCAGCGTGGCCTCGATCTGTTCGGTTTCATCGAAGTCCGGCGACAGGTAGCAGAAGGCCTGCAGGTCGCCGGCACTCCTGCCGCTGCCCGCCAGCTGCCACGCGGTGCGACAGACGATGGACGTGGAGTCGAGGCCGCCGGACAACTGGACGCCCAGCGACACATCGCTGCGCATGTGGATCCGGATCGCATCGTCGAACAGCTCGCGATAGGCGCGCGCGGGATCGGCGCAGGCGCGGGGCGTTGCCGGAATCGACCAGTAGCGCCAGCTGCGCATGCGGGCCGAGTCATCCACTTCGAATGCGGTGCCGGCGGGGACCTGCTCGACCCCCTGGTAGAACGTGCGCTCGCTGTCATCGAGCCGGTCCTCCAGCAGGAAGCGTGCAATGGTCCCGTGATCCGGCGAGAGCTTCGCGACCCCGGAATCCCTGACCGCCTTGATCTCGGAAGCGAAGACGAGCCGTCCCGCGTCGCGATAGCAATAGAGCGGCTTGATTCCGAACCGGTCCCTGGCGCCGAACACGCGCCGCGACTCCCGGTCGTAGATCAGGAAGGCCCACATGCCGTTCAGCCGGCCGAGGCAATCCGCGCCCCATTCCCGATACGCGGCGAGCAACACTTCCGTGTCGCCGGACGAACGGAATGAATGCCCCCGCGACACCAGCTCGTCGCGCAACTCGAGGTAGTTGTAGATCTCGCCGTTGTAGACGATGACATGCCGCCCGTCGGGACTGAACATGGGCTGGTGGCCCGACGGGGCGAGGTCGAGGATCGCGAGCCGGCGAAAGCCGACCGCGAACGCGTGCTCCGCAAAGGTCCCGTGCCCATCGGGCCCCCGGTGCGCCAGCAGCGCACTCATGCGGGCGAGCAGGCCGGGGTCCGGCCTTTCGCCATCCGTCGCAATCACCGCTGCGAATCCGCACACGTTCGATCGATCCTCCCTGGGTCCACGGCAGAGGTGAGGCCACGCACTGCCCGACGACGGTTCAACGGATTTACATAAGCCCCCTGGGCCCAAACGCCCGAAAAGTCGCCCCCTCGCACATGCGCGCGCTGCCGCAATGCTAACATCCGGCCGCCGCCAATAGCCGCGCAGATTCCGGCACGAAAGTCACATTTGCATGAGTGAGTTGCTCTTCGAGCTGCCGCTGCGGTCCGCGGACCGCGCGCCCCACGCACACGCCCTCGTTCACAAGAACAACGCCATCGACTACGCGTCGCTCGCGCGCGCCATCGATGGCTTCGCGAATGCGGCAGTCGGCGGCCTCGGCATTGGCAAGCTCGAGCGCATCGCGGTGTACTTGCCCAAGGTACCCGAAACGGTGGTCGCGATGTTCGGTGCCGCCCGCGCCGGATGCGTGTTCGTCCCCGTCAACCCGCTGCTGAAGCCCGCGCAGGTGGGGCACATCCTGCGCGACTGCAACGTCAGCGCACTGGTGACGTCGGGCGAGCGCGCCGCTGCGCTCGCGGACGAACTGCGAACCTGTACTGATCTGAGACACCTCGTCCTCACCGGCGCGGGAGAATCCGCGCCATCGGGCGGTCACTTCGCGGTGCACGCCTGGCGCGACCTCGCCGCGCACCCGGGCGCAACGGGGCTCCACCGCGTCATCGACACCGACATGGTGTCGATCTTCTACACGTCCGGAAGCACCGGCCGGCCCAAGGGCGTCGTGCTGTCCCACCGGAACATGGTGACGGGGGCCCACAGTGTCGCGGGCTACCTCGGCAATACCGCCGAGGATCGCCTGCTCGCCGTACTGCCCTTCGGCTTCGACTATGGCTTCAGCCAGCTCTCGACCGCATTTCATGCAGGTGCCAGCGTCACGCTGATGGACTACCTGCTGGCCCGCGACATCCTCACCGCGCTGGCGCGCGAGCGCATCACCGGCCTTGCCGGGGTGCCGCCGCTCTGGGCCCAGCTCGCGGACTTGCGTTGGCCCGAGTCCCTCACCACACATCTTCGCTACCTCACGAACTCCGGCGGCGCGATGCCGGGCGCCACGCTGCAGAAGCTGCGTGATGCCCTGCCCCGCACGCAGGTGTTCCTGATGTATGGGCTGACGGAAGCGTTCCGCTCGACCTACCTGCCGCCCGCGGAGATCGACAACCGGCCCGGATCGATGGGCAAGGCCATTCCGAACGCGGAAATCATGGTCGTGCGCCCCGATGGTGCGCCTTGCGCACCGGAGGAGCCGGGCGAGCTCGTGCACCGCGGCTCGCTCGTTTCGCTCGGCTACTGGAACGATCCCGTGAAGACGGCGGAGCGATTCAAGCCGAGCCCTGGCCAGGACAAGGGGCTCGTGCTGACGGAACTCGCAGTCTGGTCGGGCGACACGGTCCGCATGGACAAGGATGGCTACCTGTATTTCGTCGGGCGGCGCGACGAGATGATCAAGACCTCCGGCTATCGTGTCAGCCCGACGGAGATCGAGGAAGTGGCGTTTGCCTCCGGGCTCGTGGCCGACGCCGCGGCCATCGGTGTGCCGCACCCGACGCTCGGCCAGGCCGCGGTGCTCGTCGCGGCGCCCGCCGATGGCCGCGCACCGGCTGACGGCCCGCTGCTCGATGCGATCCGCAAGGAGTTGCCCGCCTTCATGGTGCCGGCGCGGATTGTGTGGCGCGAGGGCCTGCCCCGCAATCCGAACGGCAAGTACGATCGCGCCAGCCTGGCGTCCGAGCTGAAGGGCCTGTTCTCGGAAGGTGCACCGTGAGCCTCGATATACCACCGCACGCACCGCATCCCTGGTTCGGCACCGCCGACGACTGCCTGCTGATCGGCGGCCGCACGATCACCGGGCTCGCGGCCCAGGCCGGCCAGACGCCGTTCTATGTGTACGACCGGGGCGTGATGACGCGCAAGGTCGAGCAGCTCCGCGCCGCCCTGCCGCGCGAAGTGCACATCCATTACGCCATGAAGGCGAATCCGATGCCGGCGGTGGTGCGGCACATGCTGGGCCTCGTCGACGGACTCGACGTCGCCTCTGTCGGCGAGATGCAGGTCGCGCTCGATGCGGGGGCGAGTTCCAGCCTGGTCAGTTTCGCGGGCCCGGGCAAGACCGACGCCGAACTGGCGCGCGCCGCGGCGGCGGGCATCACCGTCAACATCGAATCGGAGCGGGAAATCCGCGTCCTCGCCGCGATCGGCGCGCGCACCGGCGTGCGGCCCAGGGTCGCCGTGCGCGTCAATCCCGATTTCGAGCTGAAGACGTCCGGCATGAAGATGGGCGGCGGGCCGAAGCAATTCGGCATCGATGCCGAGCGGGTGCCGGAGGCACTGGAGTCCATTGGCACCTCGCCGCTCGAGTTCCAGGGCTTTCACATCTTCAGCGGCTCGCAGAACCTGCGCGCGGATGCCATCGTCGAGGCACAGCAGAAATCCGTTGCGCTCGCAGCGCGGCTTGCACGACACGCGCCTGGCCCCGTGCGCACCCTCAACATCGGTGGCGGCTTCGGCATCCCGTACTTCCCTGAGGAACGCCCGCTTGACCTCGCGCCGATCGCCGCCAACCTGCGCGAGCTCGTGCCGCAGGCGGCGCAGGCCATGCCGGGTGCGCAGCTCGTGCTCGAGCTCGGGCGTTACCTGGTGGGCGAGTCGGGCGCCTATGTGTGCCGGGTCATCGACCGGAAGATTTCCCGCGGCCAGGTATTCCTCGTCTGTGACGGCGGGCTGCACCATCACCTCGCGGCGTCGGGCAATTTCGGCCAAGTCATCCGCAAGAACTACCCCGTGGTGATCGGCAATCGCATCCAGGGCGAGGCGCGGGAAACCGCATCGGTCGTGGGGCCGCTGTGCACGCCGCTCGACCTGCTCGCCGATCGCATGAACCTTGCGCGCGCGTCGGAAGGCGATCTCGTCGTGGTGTTGCAAAGTGGCGCCTACGGCCTGAGCTCGAGCCCGCGCGCATTCCTGAGCCACCCCCCCGCCGTCGAACTGCTCGTCTGACGCCGGTGGCGCGTCGCACCGCCCTGCTGATCGCGTTCCAGTTTCCGCCGATGCGGGGCAGCAGCGCCGTGCAACGAACGCTGCGCTTTGCGCAGCACCTGCCGAAGTTCGGCTGGACGCCCATCGTGCTGACCGCGACCCCGGGAGCCCACGAGCAGGTGAGCAGCGGGGCCGACCGCGACACCGGCGCGATCGCGGTTCACCGTTCGCTCGCGCTCGATGCCGCGCGACACCTGAGCGTCTTCGGGCGCTATCCGCGCGCGCTTGCGATGCCGGATCGCTGGGTGACGTGGAAGTTCAGCGCCGTGCCGGCGGCCCTGCGCCTGATTCGCGAGCAGCGCATCGATGTCGTCTGGACTACCTTTCCGATCGCCACAGCGCACGCAATCGGTCTTGCGGTCGCGCGTCGTTCGGGCCTGCCGTGGGTGGCGGAGTTCCGCGACCCGATGTGGCAGGGAGACTATCCGCCGGACCCGCGCGTGAACCGCGCCTGGAAGGACCTCGAACGCAGCGTCTTCGGCCAGGCCCGGCGCGTCATCGTCACGACACCGGGCGCCGCGCGCGACTACCGCGAGCGCTTTCCCGGCTTCGGTGACCGGAATATCCACGTCGTCGAGAACGGCTTCGATGAAGACGCGTTCGCGCGCGCCGAGCACCGCCTTCATGCCCGCGCGGGCGATCCGACTGCACGCGGCGGGCGCCTGACGCTGCTGCACAGCGGCGTCATTTACCCGAGCGAACGCGACCCTACCTGCCTGTTCGACGCGATCGCCAAGCTGCGCAAGCGCGCCGATCCAGCCGCGGGCCGCCTGCAGCTCATCCTGCGGGCCACCGGCAACGACAACCAGTACCAGCGCATGATCGACGAGCGGGGAATCGGGGACCTCGTGCGCCTCGCGCCTGCCGTCGACTATGTATCGGCGCTGGAGGAAATGCTCACGGTCGACGGCCTGCTGGTCCTGCAATCAGCGAACTGCAACGCCCAGATACCCGCCAAGATCTACGAATATTTCCGCGCGGGGCGGCCGATCGTCGCATTGACCGACGCCGCGGGCGACACGGCCGACATCCTGCGACGGGCCGATGCCGGGCTCATCGCGCCGCTCGATTCGGCGGAGGCCATCGCGGCGGCGCTGCGCGAGTTCGTGCGGCGCGCCGACAGCGGCGAATGGCAGCCCATGGGCGCCGGGGCCGCCGGCAGCCATTCCCGCGAACACCGCACCGCCGAACTGGCCGCAATTTTCGAGGGACTCCAACCATGAATCGCACGACACACGGACCGTGGCGTACGTTTTGGCTCCCGCTCGCGTTCATCGTCAGCGGCGGGCTCGCCATCAGGTACCTGCATTTTTCCCTCACGCTCGGCAGCGACGACCAGGTCTGGTTGACCGTGGCGCGCGAAATCGCCACGGGCATGCCGCGCACGGACGAGGCGGTGTATTACACGCGCCTCGTCTGGACCTGGGTCCTCGTCGCGTGGAGCCATCTCGGCTCTTTCACCCTCGGCTGGACGGCCGTCATGATGTTCGCGCTGAGCGGGCTCACGATGGGGCTCACTGCGGCAGCGGCCCGCATTCCGTTCGGCGAGCGCGCCGCGCTGCTCGCCGCCCTGGTCTATGCCGCGCATCCGCTCGCCGTCGCCTATGACACGGCAACCCTGCCGGACGGCCTTGCGGTCTGCATGCTGGCGGCCACCATGTGGCGCTTCATGCGCTACCTGGAGGCACCACGCGCGGCAACCCTGATCGTCCCCGGGTTGCTGATCGGCCTGCTCTTCGGGGTCAAGAACTACTACATGCTGGTGAGCATCGCCTGCGCGATAGCCATACTGGCGCGCCTGCGCGACCCCCGGCTGTGCGTGAGGCCAGTCGGGACGCTGGCGCTTTCCGCGTTGGCCGGGCTCGGCCTCGCGCTGCTGCTCGGCGCCCTGTCGGGCGTGGAAGGCCGCTCGCACGTCGCCAGTTTCGGCAACTACGTGGCCTTCATATCGCAGGACCCCGCCGACGCCAGTGTGCAGGGCCTGCGACAGCTCCTCATGCTCCTCGTCGGGCGCGCGGAGGCCTTCGTCTCGCTGTTCCTCGGCCCGGGTGCCCTGATGGGCGCGTTGACCCTGTTCGGCCTGATCCATTCGACGCTCGAGTCGCGGCGTGCGCCGGCCCAGTTGTTCCTCGCCGTGACCGCGCTGCTCTTCCTGTCCTTCCTCATGTTGATGCCGGTACGATTCTCTCCCCTGACGTTCACGCAGTTCCATGAGCGCTACCTTACGGTCCTGTTGCCGGCGCTCGCGATATCGACCGGTGTCGCCATGACGGCTGCGTGGGCCCGCCTCGACAGCCCAGCGCTGCGCGCGGCTGCGGCCGGCTTGTTGGTCGCGATCGTCGGATCCGGCGCATGGTCCCCCAACGCGATGCAGGACAGCTACGGCCGGCTGGAAATGCGTGGCCTTGCACAGATCGCCCGGGCGCATGCCGGAAAGGGCACCGCGCAATTGCTGCTCCCGGCCTACATGCGAAGGCTCGTTCCGTCCGACTACCGCGGAAGCGACGTCCAATTCCACTTCGTCGATCTCGCAACGCCCGCTGGCGCGCGCGCGGCGCTCGACCGGGTCGCGGCCGATCCATCGGCCTCGGTCGCGATTTTCCGTGCACCCTACCGGACCATCACGGAAAAACTGCGCACCGGCGACTATGTCCCGGAAACGGGTTATGGGAACTACGCTGAATTGATGCGCGAAGCGCACGCACGTGGCTATGCCATAGAGGAAGTCCGCGTCCCCTACGACACCGCGCGCGTATGGCTGGGACGCATCGGCATGACGACCCGCGGCCAGCTCGTCGCCTGGGTGGTGGGAAAGCCGCATCCGTGACGGCCCTCAGGCAATTCTCGCGTTATGTCACTATCGGGGTCGCGACGAACCTGTCGCTCTACGCCGCCTACCTGCTCCTCACCGCGCTCGGGCTCGACCCGAAGGCGGCCATGACGGCGACCTACGCCGTGGGTGTCGCGCTCAGCTTCCATCTCAATCGTCGCTGGACCTTCGAGAGTGGCCTGCCGTATTGGCTGGCCCTGAGGCGCTTCGTGCTGCTCTACGCCTCGGGCTACCTGCTGAACCTCGCCGGACTCGCCTTCTTCGCCGACCGGCTCGGCCTGCCTCACCAGCTGGTCCAGGTCGCCATCATGGGCGCGCTGGTTGTATACTTTTTCACGATGTTTCGGGTCTGGGTGTTCCGCTCCGGTTGACTCGTCGGCATCAGGGGCCTCTTGGCACAGGTCACTTCAGGATTGCGCGCGGTACTGTCCGTACCCGCGGTATACGACCTCTTCGAGAACGTGGTCGGGGCGGCCCGTTGCCGCTCGACCTTTGTGCATGATTTCGTGCGGCCCGTCGCCGGCGAGCGCGTACTCGACGTCGGTTGCGGGACTGCCGCCATCCTCGCCTGCCTGCCCGATGTCGATTACTGCGGATACGACATCAGCGAAGCCTACATAGACAAGGCGCGGATGCGGTTCGCCGGGCGCGGCCGTTTCTTCGCGGCACTTCTTTCCGACCACTCGCTCGACGGCGAACGGCCCTTCGACCTCGTGCTCGCGATCGGCCTGCTGCATCATCTCGACGACACCGAGGCCACGCGGCTGCTCGGGCTGTGCAGGGCCGCGCTCGCACGGCAGGGACGGCTCGTCACGCTCGATCCCTGCTACGACAGGTCGCAATCCCCCGTCGCACGCTGGATCATCGCGCACGATCGGGGGCAGAACGTCCGCGACGCCGACGGTTATGGCCGGCTCGCCGCCGGCCTGTTCGCGAGGATCGCCGTTCACCGGCGCGGCGACCTGCTGCGCATCCCGTATACGCACGCCATCATGGTCTGCCAGGCGTGACCGCGCGCGCACTCCGTCACTGATCCGCCGCAAACTGCGGCATCCGGCGCGGGCCTCGCGCATAATGCGCGACCCCATGCCTAGCGTCGAACACCGCGCGCTCGTCGCGCTCAAATGGGCGAGCTTCGCCAAATTGACGGGCCAGGTCCTCAGCTGGGCATCCACGCTCGTCGTGATGCGCCTCCTCGAGCCCGACGCGTACGGACTGATGGCGCTCGTTTCGGTCGTGATCTCGGTCCTCGGCAATATAGCCGAACTCGGCATCGGCGCCGCGGTGGTGCAGGCCCGCCATGTCAGTCGCGACGACCTCGCCCGGATCAGCGGCCTCATCGTCGTCGTCAACGGCGTGCTGTTCGTCGCCCTGCTGCTCGCAGCACCGCTTTTCGCCCTGGCCTACGGGGAGCCCTCGCTGACGGCCCTGGTCCAGGTCGCGGCCGTGCAGTTGCCGATCACGGCCATCGCCACGATCCAGCAGGCCCTCGCCCAGCGCGAGCTCGATTTCAAGTGGCTCGCATGGATCGAACTCACCACCATCGTGGCCACGGCGGCCACCACGCTGCTGCTCGCGTGGTCCGGTTTCGGTGTATGGGCGCTGGTGCTCGGCAGCGTCGCGAATGCGCTGGTGCGGACTGCGCTCGTGCTGCGGCGAGGCTTCGTGTGGCCATCGTTTCGGCTGGCGGGCGTCGGCAGCTACCTCAGGATCGGTGGGGGCGTAACGATCGGCCGCATCCTGTGGCAGGTCATCTACCAGACCGACGTGCTGATCGGGGCGAGCCGCCTCGGTTCCGGACCGATCGGCGTCTATTCCGTGTCGCTGCAGCTTGCGACCCTGCCGCTGCAGAAGATCATGATGACACTCAACCAGATCGCGCTTCCCGCCGTCGCGCGCCTGCAGGACGAACCGGAACGCCTGAAGCGACGCATGATCGATGCCACGCGCATCCTGACGGTACTGAGCGTGCCCGCGTTGTGGGGACTCGCCGCGGTGGCGCCCGAACTGGTGCATGTCGTGCTCGGGCCGAAGTGGCAAGGCGCGATCCTGCCGATCCAGTTCATCGCGCTCGTGGCACCGCTGCGCATGATCAGCGCGACTTTCGCGACGGCTTCCATCGGTGTCGGGCGCGTGGGCCTCGACATCCGCAACAACGTCCAGACCGCCATCGTGCTGCCGATCTCTTTCTACATCGGGACGTTCTGGGGAGTGAACGGGCTCGCGGCCGCCTGGCTCTTCGCGGTACCGCTGCTGTTTGCGCTGAACGTCCCGGTCATGGCGCGCGCGCTCGCGGTGGGGCTCGGCGACATTGGCCGTGCGCTCGCGCGACCGGTCACGGCCGGCCTGGTCATGTACCTTTCCGTGGCGGCGGCGCGCCTCACGCTCGATGTCGAGCCTGCCCTGCGCCTGGTTCTCCTCATCGGCATCGGCGCCGCAGCCTACCTCGGCACCCTGCACTGCTTGCAGCCGGCCATCTGGGGCGAACTCCGGGCACTCGTGCGGGCCGCAAAGTCCTGAATATCGCGACAGCTTGCTTCAGCGCCAGTCGAATCGTCCCCCGCTGCGCACCCAGACATCGTTCAGGGCCCGCGCCGCATCGATCGCGTATCCATGGTCGCCGCCCAGCGCGCGACGCAAGCGCACGAACTGGAGGTAGCGGCGGTCCAGCATGACCGGGAATGGGCGGGTCGCCAGGATCCCGGCCAATGGCGCGTCCCACGCCCTTCGGTTCGACAGCACGTACTTTCCGGACGCCTCCCACTGGGTGGGGAATTGCCGGCTCACGGGCACGGGGCAAGGCCGGTGGCCCGGGTAGACCTGCCACGGTACCGAACGGGCCGCGGGATCGAACTCCTCCATCCACTGGTAATAGAGGTCGTGGCGAAGGGTCCAGTCGAGCGGCACCGACAGCATGCGCTCGAGGAATTGCGCGTCGAAATACGGCACGTGGAACTGCAACCCGTGGACCGACGCGTTGTCCCAATGGGCGTGCAGGTGGCGCCGCTGGTCGTTCATCATCTCGAACAGGTGAAAGCTGCGCGCAGGGTCTTCGCAGGGGAATGCACGCAGCTGTTCGAGCACACCCTCGACCAGCGCCTCCCGCATCCTTGCCAGGTAGTCGCGCCGGTACAGGCGCTCGATGAGGCGCCAGCCCATTCGCTTGATGAAGAACTCGACGCCCTCCCGCGCCCGGCCCGAGCGAAAGTAGCCGATGAGCTCTTCGTCCCAGAACACGGCGCCGAAGCCGGTGCTGCCGCCGATCCCGGCGAACACCCAGTGCGGCCGGTCGATCGGCCCGCGGCCGTCGATCTTTCCGCTGCGCCAGGCGTCGCTCAGCTGCACGTACAAGTTCGGCGTACGGCCGTGCACGAGGGGCAATGAGGAATACGCGCAACCAAGCGCCCGCGCGGCCTCATCGCTGTAGACCTGGTCCTGCGTGCCGGCCGGCGAAAAATTGCAGGCGGTCACGTCGGTCCCCTGCTCCCGCAGGGCGGTGGCGATCATGCGCGAATCCAGCCCGCCGCTCAGCAGGCTGAATACGCGCCGGTCCGCGCCGCTCCTGCGCCGGATGGCCGTGCGAAAGCGTGCCGCGAGATCGGCAACGCAGTCTTCCCGGCTGCCGCGCCAGGCGGGCAACGTGTTCCAGCGCCAGTAGTAATCGGCGCGCACGCGCGAGGCATCCACGCGCAACCGTTCACCGGGCCGCAGCACCCGGATGTCGAGATAGGGCGTACGGTCGCCGAGCGGCCAGCCGAAAAACGCCATTTCCGTCAGCGCGCGCAGGTCCATGACCTTGCGCACGCCAGGCAAGCGCTCCATCACGCGCAGCGAGCTCGAAAACCACACGCGATCCTCACCGCAGTACACGAACAGCGCCCGAACGCCGAGCTTGTCGGTGAGGAGATGCAATGTATCCGCGGCCACATCGTACGATGCAAAGCCGAAGTCACCGCTGATGTCGCCGAGCGAGGGCGTTTCCTTCGCCGCTTCATCGCGCAGCAGCCGGTGATTGGCCGCGGCGTCATGCCCGTCTTGATAGAGGCTGCCCCAGGCGAGGGACAGGGAGCCGTCCGCAAGCTGCGCCGGGCTTCCCACGGAGCCCTCGAGCCCGATCCACGCGAGCTGCAGGCGCGGCGTGCTTGCAAATGCAAAGCAGTCCGTGGGACCGGCCTGCAGCGCCGTGCAGAGATCGGTGAAGTCGTCTTGCCGCAGTAGTGCGGAATTCGACCTGGCGTATGCGCCAACGACGAATGCCATGGGGCTCCAGTTCAGGCGTCGAAATTGATATGGAGGGTGTACTCGGATTTCGCCAGCGCGAAACCCTCGGTAACCCAGACTCTCTGCACCGCTCGATTGTCGATCTGCGTGGCAATGACCGTCGTGGGCGCCCCTGCTTCCATGAAGGCCCCGATCGTTGCCCTGAGCAGCGCCCGGTACACGCCCTGGCCGCGAAACGCCGGCAGCACCCCATTGAGCACTACTTCGCCCTCGCCGGCGGTCACATGGGCCGTGGTGAATGCGCACGGCACGCCGGCGAGTTCGGCGATCCAGCAGCGATTGTCCCGGCCGCCCACATGCGCCCGGGTCCACTCCTTGTAGCCGTCGGCCAGTGGAAAGCCCGCGAGGCGCGGATTCGACACGTAGTGGGTATGGTAGCCGGCGAAAATCTGCTCGACCATCGCGTCAAGCAGCGGCCCGTCGGTCGGCACCGCCGCCCGCAGTCGAAACGCCGGATCCGCGGCGCCGCCGGGCAAACCCGCCGCAAGATTGTCGCGCCTGTAAATTACCCGGCAGTCGCCGAGAACCAGTTCGCCACCGAGTGCGCCGAACTGCGTGATCAGCTCCCCGCGCCGGGTCGGAATGCGCACGATGGCGAGGTCGGGAGGATCGGCGCGCAGCGAATCCAGCAGCGGCCCCGCGTCCTCGCCCGACAGTTCATAGCGCCGCACGCGACGGCCGAAACGAGTCGACTCGACCGGCGAATCGGCCATCGTGAACGACGGTGGAGGCTCCCCTTCCCTCATCGGTCGCCATAGAACCCGCGGACCATCGCCGCGACAGCCGCTGCATCGGCGAGCGTCATGTCGTAGAACAGCGGCAGCCGCAACAGGCGGGCGCTCAGGTCTTCGGTGACCGGCAGGCTGCCCGCCCGCCAGCCCTGCGCCTCCCCCATCGGCGAGGTGTGCAGCGGCACGTAGTGGAACGTCGCCATGTATCCCGCAGCCCGCAGGTGATCCATCAAGGCGCTGCGGGTTGTCGCATCCGCCGCGATGACATAGAACATGTGGTGGTTGGCGACACAGCCCTCGGGCACGACGGGCAGGCGCAGGAGGCCGCGTTCGGCGAGCGGCGCGAGCTGGCGCGCATATTCGGCGCACAACTCGCCGCGCTTCGCCGTGATGCGCTCGCCGGCCTCGAGCTGCCCGACGAGAAAGGCGGCCAGGATATCGGACGGCACGTAGGAGGAACCGAGGTCGACCCAGGTGTACTTGTCGACCTGGCCGCGCAGGAACTGGCTGCGATTCGTGCCCTTCTCGCGCAGGATCTCCGCGCGCCGCGCCAAGCGCCCGTCGCCGACGAGCAAGGCGCCGCCCTCGCCGCAGGCGATGTTCTTGGTCTCGTGGAAACTGTAGCAGCCGAGGTCACCGATGGTGCCGAGCCAGCGACCCTTGTAGCTCGCGAACACCCCTTGCGCCGCGTCCTCGACCACGAGCAGCCGGTGGCGCCGCGCGATGTCCATGATCGTGTCCATCTCGCAGGCCACCCCCGCATAGTGCACCGGCCAGATCGCACGGGTACGCGACGTGATCGCGGCCTCGATCAGCCGCTCATCGAGGTTGAGCGTATCGGGACGAATATCGACGAACACCGGGCGCGCGCCGCGCAGGGCGATGGCGTTGGCGGTCGAAACGAAGGTGTAGGACGGCAGGATGACTTCGTCGCCGGGCGCGAGGTCGCAAAGCAGCGCCGACATCTCGAGCGCCGCGGTGCAGGATGTCGTGAGCAGTGCATGGGGGGCGCCGAACTTCGCCTCGAGCAATGCCTGCGCGCGCTTGCCGAAGGGGCCGTCGCCGCACATGTGCCCCGAGGCGATGGCCTCGCGGACATAGGCCGCATCGGCGCCGATCGTGCACGGCCGGTTGAAGGGCAGCATCACGCTCATGCGTTCCCCAAGGGAAGCCCGGCCCGCTCGCGCACCACGTAGGCGGGGCGATCCATGCTGCGAAAGTGCATGCGCGCCAAGTACTCGCCGAAAATGCCGAGGGCGAACAACTGCGCGCCCGAGAAGATCGTCACGATCGAGGCGAGGAACGCAAAGCCCGGTACCGTGGAACCGTGCAGGAGGTAGTTCACGAGCACATAGGCCATCGTCGCAATGCCGACCAGCACGAAACCGAAGCCGACGAAACTCGCGACCTGCAGCGGCAGCGTGCTGAAACCCGTCATCAGGTTGACGCCATGGCGCATCAGCGAACCGAGCGAGTAGCCCGACACTCCGGCCGCGCGCGGCCGATGGACGACCCTCACGGTCGCGAAGCGGGTCGTCGCCCAGGTGAGCAACACGTCGATCGAAACCGACGGACTGCGATAGTCGCGAAAACCCTCGCGCAGCAGGGTCCGGAATGCGCGGAACGCACTGACATGGCGCGCCGTCTCCGCACCCATTGCGCTTGCGAGTGCAAGCTTGGTCAATTGCGACGCGAGGCGGCGCATCAGGCTGTGCCGCTCGCGCTCCGGAAACCCGTAGACCACGTCGACTTCGTCGGTCAGCGCCGCAAGCAGCTTCGGGATCTCCTCGACCGGGTGCTGCAGGTCGTCGTCCATCGTGACGATGAGATCGTGCTGCGCTGCCCGGATGCCGCACAGGATGGCGTTGTGCTGGCCGAAGTTGCGGTTCATCCGGATGCCGCGGACACGCGCATCCGCGGCGGCGAACGCAGCAATCAGCGGCCAGCAACCATCGCCGCCGCAGTCCTCCACGTAGATGACCTCGAATGCCGGCGCCAGAGCGGGGAGGGCCGCCATGAGCTGACGGTGCAGCTCGGGCAGGGTCTGCTCCGCCCGGAAGACGGGGATCACGACGGACAACGAGCTCACGCCCGTGCCCCGTACTGCTTCTCGTAGTATTCCCGGTACGCTCCCGACCGTATCCTGGCGGCCCATTCGCGGTTCTCCCAGTACCAGCGCACGACGGAGGGCAGCGCGCCCTCGAGGTCATGGCGCGGCTGCCACCCGAGCTCCCGCCGCAGCACGGCGGCATTCATCGCATAGCGGCGGTCGTGCCCAGGGCGGTCCGCGACGTGGCGAATGAACTTCGCTGCGCTGCCGGCCGGCTTGCCGAGCAGTGCGTCCACTTCGGACGCGATCCGCCGGATGATGTCGATGTTGGCGCGCTCGCAGTTGCCGCCCACGACATAGGTGCGCCCCGGCTGTCCTCGCTCGAGCATCGCGAGCAGCGCCGTGCAATGATCTTCCACGTGCAGCCAGTCGCGGACCTGCATGCCATCGCCGTAGACGGGCAACTCGCGCCCGTCGATGGCATTCAGGATCATCAGCGGGATCAGCTTCTCCGGGAACTGCCAGGGACCATAGTTGTTCGAGCAGTTGCTGATGATCGCCGGCAGGCCATGGGTGTGCTGCCAGGCCCGCACCAGATGGTCGGCCGCCGCTTTCGACGCGGAATACGGGCTGTTCGGGCGATACGGGCTGTCCTCGGTAAAGGGAGCCTCACCCGGTTCGAGTGAGCCGAACACCTCGTCGGTGGATACGTGCAGGAAAAGCGGGTCGCCGGTCTGTGCCTTCCAGCATGCGCGCGCGGCGTCGAGCAGCACAGCCGTGCCATGGACATTCGTCCGGACGAAGGGGCCGGCGCCCAGGATCGAGCGGTCGACATGGCTTTCCGCCGCAAAATGCACGACCCGATCGAACCGGTACCTGGCAAAGAGCCCGGTCACGAGCGGCTCGTCGCAGATATCGCCGCGATGGAATTCGACCCGTCCATCGGCGACCAGGTCGGCAATGTTCTCGAGGTTGCCGGCATAGGTGAGCGCGTCGAGCACGACCAGTCTCGGCCCGCCGGCCGCAGCGGCGAGGCGCACGAAATTGGCGCCGATGAAACCGGCCGCCCCCGTGACGAGCCAGTGGCTCATGCGAGTATCGCGTTGTTGTTGGACAGCAGCAGCTCGTTGGCCTGCTGCAGCGACTCGAAGGTCCCCGCATCGGTCCAGCGGCCCGCGACGAAGCTGTACTGCAGTTCGCCGCGCGCGATGTAGCGATTGTTGACGGCAGTGATCTCGAGTTCGCCGCGCGCCGACGGCTCGATGCCGTCGATGATGTCGAAGACCCGCGCGTCGTACGCATAGCAGCCGACCACCGCGTGATTGCTCTTCGGCGCCTTGGGTTTCTCCTCGATCTCGATGATCAGCCTTTCATCGAGCGCGGCGACCCCGAAGCGCTCCGGGTCGCCCACTTCCTTGAGCAGCACCCGTGCACCGCGTTCCTGGACCCGGAATGCGTCGACGAACGGCGCGATCGAATACTCGAAGATGTTGTCGCCGAGCATCACGACGCAGGGCTCGTCGGCGGCGAAGCCGCGGGCCAACATCAGGGCGTGCGCGATACCGCCCGCCTCTTCCTGGACCCGGTACGTGAATTCGCAGCCGAAGCGCCTGCCCGACCCGAGCGAGTTGACGACCGAACCCATGTGGTGCGTCGAGGTGATCACCATGATGTCGGTGATCCTCGCGCCCACCAGCTGGCGCACCGGATGCCAGATCATCGGTTCGCGGCCGACCGGCAACAGGTGCTTGTTGGTGATCTCGGTCAGCGGGTTGAGGCGCGTACCGAGGCCGCCGGCGAGGATGATTCCCTTCATTGTCCAACTTCCACGGACTGCTCCCTGTGCGAGACCCACGATAATGCTTTCGCGTGAGTCGCGAAAGTAGCCGCGCTGCCATCCCACATAATGCCCCCGATGCCGCGTCGGGCCGGCTTGCGGGGCCGTCGCGATGCTCGCGGCCTGCTATATTGCCCGGCCGAAAAAGCACGAACCGGAAGGCCATCCGACTTTGAGAGTCGCCGTATACAGCTCGTTTGACAGTTTGCCGGAGAGTGCACGGCTGCTGTGCGTGGCGGCGGGACGCGACCGGTGGTTCGAGTCGCTCGACTGGTTCCAGTGCCTGCACGCCACCGCCCTCGGCCCGCAAGTTGAGCCGCGCATCTATGTGGTCGACGACGGCGCCGGAGCGGCCCTTGCCTGCTTCTTCGGTTGCACGCGCGGGCCGCGTGACCGTGAGCTCGCGAGCATGGGCAATTACTACACGATGGAGTTCAGCCCCATCGTGGGTGCCGGTGCGGACGTACCCGGAGTATGCACGGCGCTCGCGGCCCACATCGCCGCCGAGCGCCCCCGCTGGCATACCGTGAGGCTCGACTACCTGAAGGAGTCGAATCGCACGACCCAAGCCCTGCTGGAGGCGCTGGATCGGTCCGGGTTCAGGACGCTGCGCCACCACCAGTACGAGAACTGGTACCTCGATTGTCCCGGGACGACCTTCGACGAGTACTTCGCGTCGCGACCGTCCCGGCTGCGCAACACCGTCGAAAGAAAGGGTCGCAAGCTCCAGAAGGCCCACCAGGTCGAATTCATCCTCTATCGCCACGCGAGCGACGACATCGAACGCGGCGTACGCGACTACGTCTCGGTATACAACTCGAGCTGGAAGCAACCCGAACCGCACCCGGGGTTCATGCCGGAACTTGCACGCCGGCTGGTCATCCACGACTGCCTGCGGCTCGGCGTGCTCTACGCGGACGGCAAGCCGGTGGCCGCGCAGTTCTGGATCACGACCGATGGCGAAGCCTGCATCTACAAGCTGGCTTACGACGAGAAGTTCGCCGAACTGTCGGTGGGCGCCGTGTTGTCCCGCGAGATGTTCAGGCAGGCGCTCGACGTGGATCGCGTGCGGCGCATCGACTATGGCATGGGCTCGGAATCCTACAAGCGCGAATGGATGTCCGCCTCGCAGGAGATCTTCGGGGTGCGCGCCCATTCCCGCCGGACGGCCAGCGGTCTCGCCAGGATACTCGTTGCATCGCTGCGGACCGCAGCCAAGCGGCTGACAGCCGCCTAGCTGCCGGGCTTGCCCCGGGTCGCGGCTTCCGCGGCGGCGATCTTCTTCTTCAGCCCCGGCAGCGGGTAGCCGTTGTCGTAGGCAATCTTGGCGAGCTTCTTCGCGCGCTCGATGTCGCCCGCGTCGACGAAGTACAGGCCCGCCACGTAGTTGATTTCGACCGAATCGGGGGCGAGCCGCAGCGCCTCTTCATATTGCCCGCGCGCTGCATCGCGCTCGCCTCGCTTGAACAGGTAGTTCGCGTAGATCACCCGCACCGCGGCGTCGTCCGGTCGAAACGCGATCGCGCGCTCGAAGTAGCAGTCGACCGACGGGATATCGTCATCGAGTGGAATCTGGCCGCCTTCCACCCCATAGCGCGCGATCGCCCTCAGTGCCCGGTGGTGGTTCGGGAAGGCCCGCAACGTGTAACGCAGGTCGCCGAGCACCGTACCGGACCGGCCGTGCCGCAACGACTCGACATCCGCAGTGAAATGGAAGGTTTCGACGATGGGCAGGTTGTCCCGCTTGTTGACCGGATCCCGGTAGTCGAAGGGACCGTAGGCGTTCTGCAACACGCCGCAGCCCGGCACCTCCTGCGCGGGCAGTCCGGCTCCCCATGCGAGCGCAAGCACCAAGGCAGCAGACAACGCAACCGGTTTCACCGCAACCCTTCCTTGCCGCATTCCACGTCGGCACGCGGCCACTGCAGCCATGATACACGCGTGCCACCCGGCATTGCGGTTCGGGAAAGAACACGGCCGGTACCCGCCGGACGCAGGGAAATATGTGACGGACGTCACGCGCGGTGCAATGCGCCAAGGGGGCTGAATGGCGATATTCCTGTCGTTCCCTTGAGACATGGTTGAGGCGGGGTGACGCCGATATAGTGTGCGAAATCGACCGTCTGCGACCCGTCCGACGAATAGCCGCTGCATGGAGAACTGAGCATGTCCACCCGTAGGGACTTCCTGATGACGTCAGCCGGCCTGATCGGCGCGGCCGCTCCCATGCTGGCCAGGTCGCAGGCGCTGCCCTGCCCGCCGCCGCAGATGTCCGCGGGTGGGACGGGATCCACGGCGACCGCCTGCACGCCGTCGACCATGCCCGCTTACATTTCATCGATGGCACCATTCCAGGTACGCGCGCTGGCAGGCAGCTATGCACCGTCGAATGGCACTTCGACGCTGCGCTCCATCATGCCGTCCATGTGGGCCGGCAATGACCAGATCATGTCGCCCTGGAGCGGTGGTGCGAAGTCGACCGTCGGCACGAAGATGTACGTGCACGGCGGCGGCCACAGCGATTCTTCGAACAACGGCTTGTACAGCTTCGACTTTGCGGGCACATCGGGACCCACCGGCTGGGCCGTCGAGAACCAGGGCCAGACAGGAGTGACCTCGGACATCGCGGTCGGGTCCTCCGGTGCTCCGATCTCGGTGCACACCTACGACGGCATGGTCGACATGGGCTCGGCGCTCTATCGCTTCGGCGGATCCTCCTACCCGTCGGGCGGTTTCACGGTTCAGATGCTCCGGTACGACAAGGCGGCGTCCCGGTGGACGCGCCTGCCGAATTGGGGAAGCCCGCCGCAATTCGCCGGCATGGCCATGGGCAACCAGGCGGCCGGCAAGATCCTGCTCATGGACCGGTTCGTCTCCTACGTGACTTACAGCTTCTACCGCGTCGCTTCCAATAGCTGGAGCCAGATGCGCTCGGTGGGGGCACAGTGGGTTGGAGACGGTGCCTCCGCTTTCAACCCCGCGACCAACACGGGCCTCGTCGTGGGTGCCGACAATGGGTATGGCGCGCGCGCGTTCTCGATTTCGATCGACTGGAACGGGGAAACCATCACCCAGACGACGCGCTCGCTCGGCAGCCTGGGCAGCGGCTGCGCGCTGATCTGGGACCCGACGCGCGGCGTCTACTGGTGTTTCGGCAGCAACTCCAACAACGGCACCTTGTACGAGATCAACCCGACGACTTTCGCGGTCACGCCGCACTCCCTGACGGGCGACGCGCCGTTGACTCCCGAGACGCCCTATTGGGGCACCTTCGGACGGTGGGCCTTCATGGATTCGTGGCGCGCGATCGGTTCGGTGGCAAGCCGTACGTCACCGGCGTTCGTGATCCGGTTGCCCTGAGGCGCCGCGGGGCGCTCCCGCGCGGGGGTTCCCCGGAAGGGGCGGCGGAAGATCGGTGTGCGGGGGCGGGGAGCTGGCGCAGCCCCGCAAGGATCGCGAGCAGCCATACCTGCACTTCAGTCTTGAGGAAGTCGGCGAACTGCCCGCCGATGACGACCACGACAAGCCCCGCGCACGCCGCCGCCATCATGCAGACCTCGAGCAGCGGCCGTTTCTCATTGGCTCGGCGTCGCGCCAACAGGCAGGACTTAAGCACCCACAGCCAAAGCATCGAGAACATGACGACCCCGGGAAGGCCCTGCTCGACGAGCGTGCTGATGAAGGTGTTGTGGGACGACCGGGCGCCCGACTCGGTGAGGTAGATCGTATCGAGGTACTTCGGGCTGAGGGTCGCGAATCCGCGGTGGCCCACGCCAAGCGGGTGCGCCGCGAACATGCGCAGCCCGGCCTTCATCTGCACGATCCTCCCCTCTGCGCTGTTGTCCAGGGTCTCTTCCTTGTTGACGGCCGCCTCCATGGTCTTCATGCGCTGCCAGAAAGCATCGGAAGCGACGGCGCCGAAGCCCACGATGCCGAGCAGCGCGAGCGTGTAGAAGAGGCGCGTGTTCTCCTTCGGTCGCAATGCGAAGATCGTGACTCCGCCCATGAAGAGCGCCAGGAACGCCCCGCGACTGCCAGTGAGCACGACTGTGTTCAGGATGAACGGCACGGCGATGAGCGCCGCATAACGGCGCCAGCCGCGCATGGCGAAAATCAGCATTGCGCCGACGACCGCGATCGCAGCCGCGTGCATACCGAGCGTGTTCGAGTCATCGATTCCGGAGCCGCCGACGCCGTCGAGCCTTCCGCCCGTGGTACCTGTGCCAAGGGCGACGAGCCCAAGGTAGAAACAGCCGAGGACATGCGCCAGCAGGAAATCGGCCGTCTGCAGCGGCGTATCGATCAACCGATACACCATGTAGTACACGATGATGAACTTGGTGAAGATCATCGCGCATTCGCGATGCAGCACCGGATCCAGCGCCCACGGGCTCTGGATCCAGAGCCACGCAGTGTAGGCAAGCAGGAAGACCGCCGGGGCGGTCCTGTACCACGGGGTGCGCGCCGGGTCCGCCTTCAGCCGCATCATGGCGATCGCCGTAACCACCGCGGTCAGCAGCGACCAGCGCAGGTCCGGCAAGCCCTGCCCCCACCAGCGGTGCGGGGCATCGAGGTAAAAGACCGCGACGTAAGTGTAGAGGCCGTAGATCGGATGGCGGAACAGCGCCATGCCAATGCCGGCGAGGAAGCACAGCAGGAATATGAGTGCGGTCAGCGACACGATCCGTCACCGAACTGCTGCGCGAGCCACCGGCAGCAATGACCGTTGAACGACTCGAGGTCGCCGGCCCGCGAGAACGTGTGGTCCGCCTCCGGCAATTCGGCGATCTCCACATTCTCGCGCCTGAGCGCAAGCCGCCACTCGTCGTCCGTACGGCAGAGGGCACGGAACTCGTCGGCCGTCAGGTCGCGCCCGCTTTGCACCAGCAGCACCGGCCCGGCGAAGTGCCGGAGGCCCGAACGCATCGACTCTTTGAATCCCTCCACCCGTGTCGCCGGCGGCCGCCTTGCGGCCCGCGAGAGGTTGCCGAAGAAGGCCGCGGCGGATCCCATGAAATCGAACCCGCCGCTCACGAGCTTGCGCCAGAAGTCGGCCTGAAGGAGCCTCGCGCCATAGTAGCTCCTGACCATGGCCGCAGCCTGCGTCTGTTCGGATCGCACCCACGGATTCATCAGGATGAGGCCTGCGACGCGTGGGTCCTTGCGGCAATACATCAGTGCGGCCGAGGCGGCGTCGCACAGCCCGAGCAGCACGATACCGCGCCGCGGCTTGCAAGCGGCTTCGATGGCGCCCATCGCTGCGCGAATGTCCTCGGTGACCTGCTCGAAGCCCGCGCATTCCCCTTCGCTGTCGCCCATGCCGCGATAGTCGAATCTCAGCACGGGAAAGCCCGCCGCCGCGAGGGCGCGGGCGCTCGAAACGAACTGCCGGTGACTGCCCACGCGATACTGCGGCCCGCCAACGACGACCAGCACGGCCACTTCGGCCCGCTCGCCACCCGCGCGATGCAGGACGCCGACCAGCACGCTGCCCTCGCAGGGAAATACGAGCGGCTCCACGGTCGTGCCGGCGGTCGCGCTCAAGATGCCGCCACCAGCGCCGGGTTCGTGACGATCTCGGTCGACATCCAGAAAGGCTCACCCTCGACCTGCACGTGATCGATCCGGCAGCCTGTGGCCCGCGCCTGCTCGAGCGCGCGCCGTGTGCCCGGTGTCACGGGCGCGGCGGCATCCGCGACCACTTCAATCCAGCGGACCGGGGGAAGAGTTTCTGTCAGCTCACCCGCCAGGTCGAGCGCATCCAGGTCCGCGCACAGCGCAGCCGACAGCGCGTAGCCCGCCACTTCCAGTGTTTCGCCCGCCTTGAGCCGGGCCCGCAATCCTGCGGCGCTCTCGCCACCGCCCTGTTCCATCCGCGAGGCCATGACGCGGATACGCAGGAACTGGTCGACCAGGCGTGCACCGCTCACCACGGGTTGCCAGAAGACTGCCCGGGATAGTTCGGGCTGCCGCCGTCGCACCAGGGTCGCCGCCAGCAGCGCGCCGAAGCGGATTCCCAGCACGGACGTGACGCGCCAGCCGCACGAAGCGCTCCAGGCGATTGCCGCCGCAAGGTCGTCCATCCATCGCTCGATGCGCGCCTGCGCGAACTCACCGTCGCTGTCTCCCGTACCGGCAAGATCGACGCACAGGACGCCCCTGCCCTCGCGGCGCGCATGCCGCGCGAAGTCGCCGACGATCCGGCGACTCTTGTTCATTTCCTCGGCGAACGGCGGCACGACCAGCGTGCACTCACCGGCCGCGCGGTCGGGCGTGCGAAGCAGCGCAAACAGGCGATGGCCCGCCGCGCCGATGAACTCCGCGCGCAAGCCGTCCTGGATCACTGCCCGAGCTTGCTCGCGAGGAATTGGGAGAGCGTGCCGACCGTGGCGAAAGTGTCCGCCGAAATCTCGTCGTCATCGACCTGGATGCCGTACTGCTCCTCCATCGTCGTGATCAGGGTGACCACGGCCATCGAGTCGAGTTCCGGGATCGCACCGAGCAGCGCGCTCCCCTCGGTGAGGCGATCGGCGCGCTCGCCGAGCTGCAGGGTAGATTTCAGCAGGTTCCTGACGCCATCCAGAGTATCCAAGAAGCATTTCTCCCATTTTTGCCTGGCGGACATATTGTAGCGGCCGCGACCTCGACGACCGCACACTGTTTCAAAGTTTGCTAAGGTGCGCCATTACGACTTTGAGCTGCAGTCGATGACCCAGATTTTCGGATACGCGGGTCGGTGGCCAACGCACGACCCGGCCGCCCTGCGCCTGCATGCGCCCGCGGGCCTCGATACCTCCGAGTGTGCCCCCATCGGGGCGCTGGTCGCGGCCCGCAACATGGCCCGCAGCGGAAACGTGCTCGTTGCACTGCGCGGCCAGCCCGTGTGGGCGCGCGGCGGCAACCATGCACGCGAGGGCGCCGACAGTGAAGGGCTGCTCGCGGCCTGGCGTGCGCGGGGACCCGCGCTGCTCGGCGAGCTGCGCGGCCGCTTCTCGCTCGTGATTGTCGATGGCGAGCGGCGCCAGGTCCTGCTCGCAATCGACCCGATGGGCATCGAGCGCCTGTGCTGGGCGGTGGCCGGCGACAGCCTGGTGTTCAGCGACTCTGCCGAAGCCATCGCCAATTTTCCGCCGCTGCAGGCGCCGCTGCGGGCGCAGGCGGTGCACGACTTCCTCCTGATGCACATGGTCCCCGCACCGGACACGGCGTACGAGGGCGTGCACAAGCTCGAGCCGGGCATGCAGCTTCAGTTCGCCAACGGCCGCGCGAACCTGGGCCGCTACTGGAAGCCGCAATTCAGCGAGCGCCAGGAATCGTTCGAAACCCTGAAGGCGGGCTTGCGCGGCGCGCTCGATGCGGCCGTAGCGCGCTGCGGCCCGGATGCGGGAACGGGGGCGTTCCTGAGCGGCGGCCTCGACAGTTCGACCGTCGCCGGTGTGCTCGGCAAGGTGAGCGGCAGGCCCGCGCGCACGTTCTCGATCGGCTTCGGCGTCGAGTCGCACGACGAAATCCGCTATGCCCGCATCTCGGCGCGACACTTCGGCTGCGACTCGACTGAATACAACGTCACCGCCGATGACATCGTTGCAGCCTTCGACCGCATCGCCACGGCCTACGATGAGCCGTTCGGCAATTCCTCGGCAGTTCCCACCCTGTTCTGCGCACAACTCGCCGCGCAGGCCGGCATCGGCCACCTGCTCGCCGGCGACGGCGGTGACGAAATCTTCGGCGGCAACGAACGCTATGCGAAGCAGCAGGTTTTCGAGGCCTACGGCCGCGTGCCCGCGTGGGCGCGTCGCGGCATCCTCGAACCGCTGAGCCGCGCCATTGCCCCGGAGAGCGCGCTCACGCCGCTGCGCAAGCTGCGCAGCTATGTCGACCAGGCGCGCATCCCGCTGCCCGAGCGGCTCGAGACGTGGAACCTGTTCTACCGCACGCCCCATGCCGAGATCTTCGAGCCGGAGTTTGCCGCGCGCATCGACGTGCGTCGTCCGATCGAAACGATGACGCGGGTCTACGGCGAAGCACCGGGCGGCGACTCGCTGCTGAATCGCATGATGCATTACGACTGGCACTTCACGCTCGCCGACAGCGACCTGCGCAAGGTGATCACCATGTGTGATCTCGCGGGCGTGAAAGTGTCGTTCCCGATGCTCGACCCCGAGATGATCGGCGTCTCGCTGAGGGTGCCCACGCGCATGAAGATGGCGGGCCGGGAACTGCGCAGCTTCTACAAGCAAGCGATGACGGGGTTCCTGCCGCAGGAGGTCATCGACAAACGGAAGCACGGATTCGGGTTGCCGTTCGGCGTTTGGCTCAAGGAGCACGCGCCGCTGCGCGAGCTGGTCTTTGGCCACCTCGAGCGACTTGGGCAGCGCGGCGTCGTCCGGCGCGCTTTCCTCGACAGGATCGCCAGTGAGCATGCAGCCGGGGAGCCCGGCTACTACGGCTATGCAATCTGGGATTTCGCGATGCTCGAAGCCTGGCTGGCCGCTCACCGGCCGCGCGGCATCTGATCAGTGGTTCCACCCGGGGTGGCACTCGGATTCTGGAGTGAGCAATCAAATTCCGTCAAAACTGGAAGTAGATGAAAGGCTGGGTGTTCAGTGGCATCAGCAACACCAGCAGCAGCAATGCGTAACCGAGTGTCAACATCGCCGGCCAGGTCGACAATTCGTTCGGCTTGAATGGTAGCCTGGCCACAGCTCTTGGCGCAAATTGCCACAAGGCGTGCCAGGCCACGGCAAGCGACAGGATCATCAGGGTCGGCGTGTGATACCAGACGATACCCTCGCCCCCGGGCAACAGCCCTCTCAGGAATATGCCGGTGGTCTCGAATGATGGGCTCCTGAAGGGAATCCACGCGAGGCAGCAGAACAGCAGGGTTGCAAGCCAGCCGACGAATGACCGATACGGGCTGACCTGGCGTGTTGAACCACCCCGGCGCTCGAGCCAGGCGGCCCAGGCACGATGCACGCCGAGTGCCGCACCGTGCAGGGCGCCCCAAAGCACGAAATTCCAGCTGGCGCCATGCCACAACCCGCCGAGCAGCATGGTGATGAACATGTTTACCTGGGTTCGAGTTGGTCCAAACCTGTTCCCGCCCAGTGGAATATAGAGGTAGTCCCGCAGCCAGGTTGAAAGGCTGATATGCCAGCGGTGCCAGAAATCCGCAACGGATCGCGCGAGATACGGCATCCGGAAATTCTCGGGCAGTTCGAAGCCGAGGATTCGCGCCGCACCGATGGCCATGAGCGAGTAGCCGGCAAAGTCGCAGAATATCTGCATTGAATATGCGGCCACCGCCAACCAAAGGGTTCCCGCCGAATAGATTTCCGGCGTCCGATAGACCTGGTCGACAAATATCGACAGATGGTCGGCAAACAGCGACTTCTGGATGGCACCCCCAATGAAGATCTGCGCACCACTGACAAAGTTGGGCCAAGTCACGCGCAGGGTGCGGTCGAGTTGCGGC
>WBZN01000331.1_pt2 | contig 32517 bp, 27 predicted proteins | sample 5204281 | NCBI WGS metagenome assembly WBZN01 (sample SAMN12344347, study PRJNA552823) | activated sludge metagenome | biome: Activated sludge suspended growth; feature: Nitrification reactor; material: Wastewater; isolation source: activated sludge from nitrification reactor of wastewater... | reverse complement strand
CCTTGGGCGGGCTGTACGAGAACGCGAACGGCGTGATCGTGGCGATCACGTTCGGCGTGATCGCATAGTCGGCCGACACCCCGATACGGACGTGGAGCATGGCCAAGGCGCCCGTCGTCGGAGCGTTGGCCGTGAACGGGCTCTCGCTGGCGCCGGTGAACAGCAGCGCACCGATCCCCACGTCACCGCGAACCCCGAGCTTCGGGATCACCTCGTAGGTCGCCCCGACATCCGCCACGAGCGTGGTGAAGGCCGCGGACTTGCTCGTGCCCATGCTCTCGTACGGCACGGGCGTGAACGTGAAGCCGGCGCCGAGCTCGAGCGTGAGCTGCGCGCCGAGCGAGAGCGGATAGCCGCCGAACAGCGCGACCGTCGCCTGGATCGGGACCTGGACATCTCCGGTCGAGAGCTTCGCGCCGCCGCCTTCGAGGCGCACCGAGAGCAAGCGTGGGGCGTTGCCAGGCACGCTCCGGGTGATCCGGCCCTCACCGCCGTCCCCCTCGGTGGTGTCGCCGACGCGCTTGTCGGGAGCGACCTTGTTGCCGGCCGGCTTGTCCCCCTCATCCTTGTCCCCGTTGCCTTCGTCGGGGCGCAGGTTCTGCTCCGGCGGCTTCTGCCGGATCGCCTCCTGCTGCTTCGCGCACTCGTCGAGCTCCTTGATCCGATCCTCGATCTCCTGGCGCTTCTCCGGCTTGAGCGGCTTCTTGGCGTCGTTCTCCTTGAGCGCGAGGTAGCGCTTGTAGAAGAACTGCGCGTTGCTGCAGTCCTTGGCCTGCCGGTACGCCTGCGCGACGTTGTAGAGGTACGCGGACTTCTTGCTCTCGTTGGGCTCGAGCTCGAACCCCTTCTTGAACGCGTCGACGGCGCCGCCGAAGTTGCCCAGGTTGTACTGGGTCTCGCCTTCCTTGTACCAATCGTCCGGGGTCTTCGGCTGTGCTGCCGCGACCGCTGGAATCAGCAGCGACGCGCACACGAACGTGATCATCCGTCTCATCGAGGCTCCCGGCGACTCAGGTCGCGTTCACAATCAGTCCGGTCTCTCGAGACCGGTATCGTTGGGACGAGTCGTGCTCCCGCGACCCGTGTTGTTCCCGCGACCCGTGTTGCCCCCGCGGGTCGGGGGCGCGCCGCTCGCGCGCTTTTTCACCAGCGAATAGTCGTCGACGACATCGTTGTCGACGGAGAAGTTCCTCAGGGTGAGGTCTTCGTACTTGTCGAGCTTGAGCGTGATCGTGACCGCGTGCTTGCTGCGAGGCACCTGGAACGGCTCGGGGGTCTTCTTGTGCTGATCTTCGCCATCGATGAAGATCGCCGCTCCCGATGGCTTGGTCGTGAGCCGGATCGTCGAGATCTCGATCGCCGGCACCGGATCGGCCGAGCCCGCGGAGCCCGAGCCCGCGGAGCCCGAGCCCGCGCTCCCGGTCGCGACGCCGTCGCTGCCTGCGCTCCCGGCGTTGCTCCCTCGGGGGGCTGGGGTAGCCGCGCTGCCGTGCTCGACCGTCTTGTCGCCACCCGCGCGGTCGGAGCCCGCACCCGCGGCGGCGATCCCCGTGGTGGGCGCGCTGGTCTCGGCGGTCTTTCCCATGAGGACGACGGCGATGCCCACACCTGCGCCGGCGACCACGAGCAGCCCCGCGATCAGCAATCCGGTCTTGCTGCGCGCAGGAGACACCTGACCGGCGGCCGCGCTGAGCGTGGTCGGTGACGGGGTCGGGTACGTCGCGGTGCCCGGCGTGATCGGCGCCGGGGTCGGGTACGCCGCGGCGCCCGGCGTGGTCGGCGCCGGGGTCAGGTAGGCCGCGGCGCCGTGCATCGAGGGGATCGTCCCCGGCAACGGCGTGTACGCCGAGGGGGTCAGCCGCACGCTCGGCAGCGGCGCGCTCGACGGCATGAGCTGGCGCTGCATGAACTGCGCGATGCCGCCATGCGCCTCGATGTAGCCGACGGGATCGGCCAGCGCGCGCATCATCTCCTCCATCGTCGGATAGCGGAGCTCGGCGCGCTTCTCGAGCGCCTTGAGCACCACGGCCTCGACGTGCGGCGGCAGCATCCGGTACTGCGACGGCGGCACCGGCGGCTGCGTCAGGTGCTGCACGAGGATCTCGCCGTAGCCCTCGCCGATGAACGGCACCCGGCCGGTCAGCATCTCGTAGACCACGATGCCGAGCGCGTAGACATCGGTCCGAAGATCGACGCTGCCGCGGCCTTCACACTGCTCGGGAGACATGTATGCCGGCGTGCCCATCACGATGCCGGTGCGCGTCCGGCTCGAGCCGGCGGCATCGCCGGTCAGCTTCGCGATCCCGAAGTCGAGCAGCTTGACGAAGTCACGATCGCGGCCGCGCTGGAGCAAGATGATGTTGTCGGGCTTGAGGTCGCGGTGGACGATGCCGCACTTGTGCGAGGCCGAGAGCGCGTCGGCGACCTGCAGCGCGATCGGGAACGCGCGCTCTGGAGGCAGCGGAGCCTCGGCGCGGATCAGATCCGACAGCGTGAGCCCCGCGAGGTACTCCATGATGAAGTACACGAGCTGTTCGCGACCGGCGCCGGCCTGGAGCACCCCGTAGTCGTGGATATCGACGATGTTGGGATGGCCGATGTCGTTGACGGCCTTGGCCTCGTGGAAGAACCGCTCGGCGACCTCCGCGTTCCCCGAGAACTCGGAGTGCAGGACCTTGAGCGCGACCTTCTTGCCGATCGTCGGGTGCTCGGCCAGATAGACCGCACCCATGCCACCCTCGCCTAACTTCTGGGTGACCAGATAGTTGCCGATGGTTTGCCCGATCAAGAGGTCTGATGGCGGGGGCCCTTTTTGGGGGTCCATGGAGTCTCCGCGACAAGTCATCCTAGCTCACAAGCTGGTGAAAAGTCGCGACCGGGGCGGACCGCGTGTCACGATAACCAAGATGCGCGCCATCGTCGTGTGTGCTGTCGTCGGTGTGCTCGCCAGACCGACATGGGCCGACGACCTCCCGGAGGTCAAATCACGCTCGGCTGTGGTCATCGACGCCGAGACCGGCGCGGAGATCTTCGGCAAGGAAGCCGACGAGATCCGGCCGATCGCGTCGACCACCAAGATCTTCGTGGCGATGGCGGTGCGCAAGAAGGGGCTCGATCTGGACGGCTGGACCATGATCTCGAAGATCGATGCCAAGGAGGCACGCGGCGGCGCGCGCACGCGGCTCGACATCGGCCAGACCTTCCGGAATCACGATCTCCTGCGCGCGATGCTCATCGCCTCGGACAACCGCGCGCCGACCGCGCTCGGGCGTGCCGCGGGGATGGACCCCGACGAGCTGATCGCCGCCATGAACGCGATCGCCAAGGAGCTCCACCTCAAGCGGACCAAGTTCACCGATGCCTCCGGGCTGCGCGGCAACGTGTCGACCGCGCGCGAGATGGCGATCGCGCTGCGCGCCGCGATCGAGGACGACGTGATCCGCGGCGTGATGGGCGAGGACGGCGCCGAGGTGATCTCGAAGGATCGCTACGCCAAGATCCACTATGGCTCGACCAACCAGCCGCTGGTCGCCCGGCGGTACGACATCGTCGGTGGCAAGACCGGCTACACCCGCCCCGCCGGCTATTGCTTCATCACCGCCGCGCGGTTCGACAAGCGCGAGGTCGTGATGGCGTTCCTCGGCGCCGAGGGCAAGCTGACCCGGTTCGCCGACTTCAACCGCGTGGCGTCCTGGATCGACCGCGGCGCGCCGGGCTCGAAGATCGTGACGAAGCGCCCGAAACGAGCCACGCCGAAGCTCGAGGTCGAGGCGCACGGCCGCGTGGCCGCGCCGTCGGTCCCCTGAGGCGCGATATGCTGACACGGTGAGCGTTACCCGGCGTGAGGTGCTCGGCGGTCTCGGGCTGGCGTCGGCCCAGACGCTGCTGTGGGCCCTCGGCTGCGCTGCACCCCAGCGACCGGTGACCCGCACCCACCAGGACAGCGGTGAGGTTCGCAGCTGGTTGCGCGATGCGGTCGGTCGGCTCGCGGCGGTGTATCCGACCGCGCACGCCCTCGCAGTCACCCGACATCGGAGCACCGCGGCGATCGACGTGCTGGGGACGGGCGTGGCGCGCGCCCGCCGCGATGGCGTGGTGCTCACGGTCCGCGACGCCGCCGGTCTGTGGCGCGAGCAGGTCACCTCCGATCTCAGCCCGCGCGGCATCACCGCGGCGGTGCACGCGCTGGTCAGGACCCAGGTCCGGCGGGCGACGATCGATTTCGGCCCCGAGCCGCCGGCGCCACTCCCGGTCGCGCCGATCGACGACAACGCGCTCAAGAATCGCGTCGGTCGCATCCACCGCAACGATCACGCGACGTCGAGCCGGATCGTCTACGCCGCGGCGTTGATCGACGTCGATGACGTCACCGTGTGGTCGATCGCGCCGGGTCACGACCGCGAGCAGTACGCGCGGCGGGTCTGCGCGCGTGCGACGCGGGCCGCCTGGAATGGCACGCGCCCGATCGTCAGCGAGGTCGCGCGCGGCTGGATCGGCGATCTCGACGATCACATGCTCGAGATCGCGGACGTCACCGGCGCGAGCACGCGTGCCCTGCAGCTGATGACGCCCGGCGACTTCGCGGAGGGCGACTACGTCGTGGTGCTCGAGCCCGCGGTGGTGGCGACGATCGTCGATGCCTCGGTGAAAGGCCTGTTGACCAGCACCGCCGCACGCCGCCCCGAGGTGGCTCGCCGGCTCGCGCTGGGAGCGAAGATCGCCTCCCCGCTGGTCACGCTCGTCGATGATCCGACCACCCCCGGCGCCTATGGCGGGTACGCGTTCGATGACGAGGGCGAGCCGGCCGCGCCGATCACGCTGGTCGATGCCGGCCGGGTCGTGGGCCGGCTCGGCGATCGCGCGGCGGTGGCCGCGAAGCTCGCGACCGTCGCCGGCCGCGCCAGGCGCGCCGGACATGTCGGCGCGCTCGCGGCCTCGGCGTCGCACCTGCGGGTCACCGGAGGTGCCACGACGACCTCGCAGCTCCTCGGCGGTGCGGGCTGGATCCTCGAAGGCGCCACCGGCGCGGTGTTCGATCCGAGCAGCGATCGCATCGTGATCGGTGCCGCGCGGGCGCGCGAGCTCAAGCGCGGCGGCGAGACCGGCCGAGTGTTCGCAGACATCGAGCTCGTCGGCGAACTCGGCGCGCTCCTCGGCAGCATCTCCGGCGTGGGCGCCGAGTCCGGCACGAGCGTGCTCCGCGACGAGATCGCGGGCGAGCCGACCTGGCGCTCGATCGCGGCGCCGTGGATGCAGACTCGCGGCGCCCTCCGTACGCGGCGGAGGGCGACATGATCACCCGGGCCGAGCTGGTCGCCGCGCTGAACCGGCGCAAGGTCGCCGATTGGGTGGTGATCGAGCGCGCGCAGGAGCTCGCGACCATCTCCGAAGCCCGCCCGCTCGAGCGCGCGGATCAACGGATGCGCTGGACGATCATCGTGCATCAAGACGTGCCACACGGCCGCGGCACCGCGCGCGTCGACATCGGCGCGGTCGACGCCAGCGCGAGCGAGCTCGTCGATCATGCCCTGACGCTCGCCGAAGCCGCCGTCGGCCCCGCGTGGCGGTCCACCTCACCATCCGCGCCCGCCAAGGTCTCCGTGTTCGACCCCGCGCTCGACCAGGCGAACCTCCTCCACGCGGCGAAGCACGTGCTCGAGGGGATGCGCCGCCCCCCCGGCGTGTCCGTGCTCGGCTCGATCGAGATCCTGCGCGAGCTCGTCGCGGTGCAGGCGCACGCGGGCTTCCACGCGACCTGGACGGCGAGCGCGATCCGCGCCGAGGCGCTCGTCGCCACCTCCGACCGCAGCATGGACCTCACGCGGGAAGCCCGCCGCCTCGGCGATCTCGACCTCGACACCGCGCTCGAAGCCGCGGCGGCCGACCTCGCCGGCCTGACCCGCGCGGGCGCACCGATCGCCGGGCGCGGCGCGCTGATCCTCGATACCGAGGCGCTGCTCCACGGCGGCGGAGTCGGCATGTGGACCGCGTTCGCCGATCATGCGAGCTCGGACGTCGAGCGCCAGGGCCTGACGCGCTACCGGCTCGCGGCCCCGATCTCGCCGGGAGCGGATCAGATCAGCGAGCCGCTCACGATCACCAGCGATGGCGCCCTCGAGTGGGGCCTCCGCTCCGCGCCCATCGGCGACGAAGGCGACTCGGTCCGCCGGTTCGCGTTGATCGAGCGCGGGATCGCGACCGGGCTCGGACTCTCGATGCGCGAGGCCGCGCGCCGGCACACGGCGCCCAACGGCGGCGTGCGCAACCTCGTCGTCGCACCGGGCTCGTGGACCGGCGCGCTCCCGCGCGGCCGCACCATCGAGATCCGGCGGCTGCGCTCGCTCGCGATCGATCCGTACACCGGCGACGCCAACCTCGAGCTCGCGCTCGCGTTCGATCGCGACGCGGACGCCACGCGGCGCCCGTTCGGGGGCGGCACCGTGCGCCTCGATCTCGTCGCCGCCCTCGCCCGCGCTCGCCGCAGCGCGACCGTGATCCGGCGCGGCGCCTACGTCGGGCCGGCCGCGGTGCTGATCGACGACGCCGAGCTGCTCGCCTGACGGGGAGCGTGCTATACGACTTGCCGCTCGCGAGCGTGGTGGAATTGGTAGACACGCTGGTCTTAGAAGCCAGTGCTTCATCGCGTGGGGGTTCGAGTCCCCCCGCTCGCACGATTCAAGCAGCAGACATCGTTGAAGAACCCTTCTCGACAGTGACTTCTGCTGCCACGTGGCTGCCACGAACGCCATCATCGCGAGCACGCGGGCGTCCGGGTCATCGATCCCACGCGCAGCGTCGCGGACGATTTCCGGCAGCTCGCGGTGGTGAGCCTCCGCGACGTGCACGTAGATCATCGTCTCGTCGATCCGCTTGTGGCCGAGCCACGCCTGCAAGCGCCACGGGTTCACGCCGAACAGTGCGGCGTGGGTTCCGAAGGTGTGACGAAGCCGCGATCAGCCGTCCAACGCCACAGCTCGAAGCCGAGCTTGTTGGTCATGTAGCCGAGGACGTCGCCCGCACGCACCCACTGGCGACGCCTGAGGCGCGGCGAACATCGGATCACCTCGAGTGTCGAGAGCCCGGTGTAGTGCGTGCACCACGTCCCGCCGTGATCGAGGCTGACCGCGCAGCCACCACCGCCTTCGAGCGCGAACGAGACTTCGCCGTCGTTTGCGGCGAGCACCGGGATGGGGTGTGAGATCGCGCGGGCGTAACCGAGATCGACGCTAGGACGCTCACCGTCGTGGGCGGCGAGCACGCGCGGAGCGAGTGCACCGATCGCATCGAGCGGCCAACGGAACGGCGTCAAGGGTTCGCGTCGCCGTGGAGCGATGTGGATGCCGCCCTCCGAAAACTCTGTGGCTGCATGGAGAGATGGATCGAGTGCGACAAGGGCGTCTCCTTTCGGGATGGATGGGGATGGGTTCAGTGCGGCTTCGTCGCGGCTCGCATCGCGGCGGGCACGACGAACAGCGCGCCAGCGGCGAGTCCGCCGACGAGCGCGACGGTCTTCCACGAGAACGAGATGCCGGGGAGGATCTCCTCGACCGGCGGCTTCGGTGCCGGGCTCGTCGGTCGGCCACCGAACGTGACGAAGCTCTGCCGCCACGCGAGCACGCGACGACGGAACTCGACGGCCTGATCGTAGCTGCCGCGCCACATGCGATCGGTCCACGAGTGCGCGTGCTCGGCCCAGAAGTCGCCGAACTCGCGCTCGAACTCCGTCCACTGGTAGACAAACGCCCCCTGGTAGCTCTTGCGCTTCCAGTCAGCGTCGGTCGGCGCGGGCTGCATCAACGCGCGTACAACCTGGTCGTCGTCGTCGCGAGCGTCGCGACCGACTCCAGGGCGCCGGCCATACTTCGTCACAAACTGCTGTGTGGCGCTCGCGAGCCGCGTCTCGAACGGCGCGCGAAACGTGCTGCTGATATCGCGACCGAGTGCCTCGACGTCGGTCTTCGCGGCGCGCATCTCATCGAGAATCACGCCTGGCGTCTTGATCGCCCAGAAGCTCGCATCGCGGTACGGCGACGTACTGCGCGCGTTTGTGGACGTCGTCAAGCGTGCGCCGCCTCCGACGAGGAGACGACGCATCGCGAATGGATCGTAGTGAGGCATGGAAGAACTCCGTCGATAGTTGGATGTCAGAACGGCGCTTCCTCGAGCTCCGGGTCGGGCGCGAGTTGGCCGAGCTGGTTGTCGCGAGGTTGGAGGCGGCGAATCATTCGCAGCTCCTCGTCGTGCGCGTCGTCAGGCGCGGTGGTCTTGATCGCGACCTCTACGTCACGGCGCGTGTAGGTCAAGCCAGGGTCCGCGCCTTCGGCGAATTGACCACGCCAGAAGCCTTTGTAACGGCGCCAGGTTTGAAAGTGGCGCGTGAGCGTTTCATACAAGCGCCCGACGCTGGAGCCGACGTACACGATGGGTCCGTCGATCTCGCGGATGACATACACGCCCGACTCTCCGCGCAGCCGACGCACCCACTCGGGATAGGCTTCGCCACGATCGCCGACGGCGCGGTACGCCGATAGGGATCCGTTCCGCATCTCGACGGGCGGGCGCCCGGCAGCGGTGGATGCGACCATCCACCGGCGGCGCTGGCGACCACGACGAGGTCATGCGCGACCATGCGGCGAGGTACGGCGTCGGATCGATTGCGCTCGCGCACGTGCCGTCCTTCCACAGCTCGAAATGCAGGTGGACGAGATGTGCAGCGTCGAGCGGACTCGCGCCGATCGTGCCTAGCAGCTGGCCCGAGCGAACGATGTCGCCTCGCTTCACCGCCAGTGACGCGAGGTGCGTGTAATACGTGGCCCAGCTGTTCGGGTGCTTCACGATGACCGTCTGGCCAACGGGCGTCGGCGTCGCTAACGTGACCTTGCCTGCCGACGCGGCGAGCGCAGCGATGCCGTCGGGCATGAAGAACATCGGCGTGCCGTTCCCGGTCTTCGGCGGATAGACGGCGATCAGGTCGCGCGCATCGCGGCGTTGGAACATCAGATCGACGCCGAGGTGCTGGTTCGCGTCACCTTGCGCTCGGAACGGGTTCGAGATCACCGCGGCGCGATCGCCCAGGTTCGGCACTGGAGAGACCCAACGGCCACTCAGCGACGTCAGTCGCAGGTCGGGACGCGACAGGCGACGCGCGAGCGCGCTCGCTGCGACCACACCGCCACCGAACAAGACGATGCCGAGCGTGTCGTCGATCATCGCGGTCGCTCCGAGGGCACGATGTGTGTGAGGTCGGGTGGCGTGTAGAGCGTGACGCCCGCGGCGTGGAGTGCCTCGAGCACGTTACGCACGACGCCGGTGATCGCGTCGCCAGTCGCGTGAACCTCCGCGGCGCCCGCAGTGCGGCATCGCGCGATGACCGTCGGCAGATCGGCGGCGACACCGTCAACCTCGACCGCGTTCGCGCGGATCCATACGACGCACCGCCGTGCCGCGGGTGCGGCGTGCGCGGCGTTCTTCTTCTTCGCAAGGAGCCACAGCGCGAAGCCGCCGCCGACGCCCAGCGCGAACGGAGTAGCGTTCGACATGATCGAAGCTCCTTTCACGATGTGGCGAAGGTCTGTGCGGCGCGGTCAAACGCGCGCTCGCGCTGGTAGAGCGCGACGACGCTCTTGCACCAGACAACCTTCGCCGGGTTGGAGAGATACTTGCTCGCGCCAGCGAGCTTCGCGTGTGCGCTGACCTGTTCGACCGTGAGTTCGACCGCGCCAAGCGCTTCGAGGTGGCGCGCGACGCGACCGACACCACCAGCCTCGGAAAAGCCCGCGTTCCATCCGAGCGTGAGCAGCTCGACAAACCGCAGGTTGTTCCAGTCGGCTTGCAGCGTCGTGATTCGCGGGTGGTTCTTGCGGTAACTCTCGACGATCAAGCGCAGCAGCTCGCAGCCGATCGCGACGTTGATCGCGGGGTCAGCAAGGTGCTCGCTCCAGTACGCGGTGCCGTGGCGCTTGTTGTAGTCAGTGAGCACGACCGGAACGATCTGCATGAGCCCGATCGCACTGCCGGCGCGCACGCTCGGCTGACCGTTCGATTCGCGCTCGACGAGCGCGCGCACGTACTCGATCGGCAGCGTGCCGCGGTAGCGGTCGAACGCCGGATCGAACTGGCGTACGCGGTCGGACGTAGCGAACGGTGGGCGAAGCGTTGACGCGCTCGGCATCAGCGAGAACTGACTCGACGGCGCGACAACTGGCCGCGTCTCGGCCTGCGGCGGGCGTGTAATTGGACCGCTCGTGCTTGATGGCGCAGAGATCGTGAGCTGAGATGGCATCGTGATCGGGCCATCGGTCACTTTCGGGATCGACGCCGCCACCGCCGTACCAACCGAGGTCAGCTTGATCGTCGTCGGCGGCTGCGCCACCAAGACTACCGGCGCGTTAGCGACGCCTGGCGCAAAGTCCGCATACGGATCGACGGGACGCATGTCACCCGACGGACCAGCAACGCGTGTCGTCGAGTCCGCACCGGCTGCGTACGGATCGATCGGCATCGCAACGCCTGATGGCGCTGCCAACGCGCGAGTAGACAGCTTCGGCGTCGATACGGAACGCGCTGGCGTCGAGCTCGCGGTCGCGAGACGTGGCTCTACGACCCGGCGTGCGACCGCGTAGCCCGCAGCACCGCCGAGGGCGAGCCAAAGCGCGGTTCTGAGGGTGTCGTCGTTGGACATGGCAGTGCTCTCGTGGAGGAAGAAGGAAGCGAATGAAGGAAACGAGGAACAGCGGACCGGGGCCTCGGTTCGCGCGAGCGACTAGAGGACCGCCGTGGTTTCAGTGAGTGACGGACATCAGACTTCGATCGGGCGTGCAGAGCGCACGCCCTTGCGAGCTACAGCAGGACGATCTGATCGGGACCAGGCGAGCACGCGTCGCCGTCGTCGATACGGGCTCACCGGCATCGCTCTCGGCGTACACCTCCGCGGGCGCCGTCTTGTACTGCGGCGTCACGGAGAACATCGACCAGAAGCCCGATGACGGCGCGGGCGTCTTCACAGCGCCACCGTCGACGGTCCTGTAGATCGGCGTTGCACTACCCAGCAGCGATCCGAACAGCCCGAACAGGCCACTCGGTGGCGTCGCCTGTGCGCGCGGATTAATCCCTGCACTGCGTTCGCGGTCTTGTACACGGGGTTGATGCGAGTGAAGAAGTCCATCGCGGTTGCCTCCGGTTACTTGAGGATGCGAACGAGGAGGTTGCCCAGCGTGCGGAGCTGCTCGTCACGCTTAGCGTGCACAGCGAGCGCACCCTGGTACGTCATCAGGTTCTCGATGTCGGTGACCGTCTCGCCCTGCGCCGATGGAGCGGCGGGGAGCGGGAGGATCGCGGCGAGCACCTGGACGCCCGTGTCGATCATCTCGCCGGTCGACATCCCAAAGCGGGACGCGAACGACGGCGCGGGCAGGTAGGGCGGCGCGAAGTACGCGGGCTGGTAGTAACCCGACGCACTGCCGGTGATCACCGTCGGGCGCGCGCCCGGCGGAACCACCACCGTGCGCGAGCCCCCGGGGACACGCGCCGGCAGCGGACGCCACGGCGTCGGTGCCGACGGGCAACCGCCCGTGCGGTGATCGGTGGTCGCATTGCGACCCTCGTAGACGAAAACAACATCGTAGTCCATGGGATTCCTTTCGGTTCGAGTTGAGGCGGCCATGGCCGCTCACGCGAACCCAGGCTCCGATCCGTCTGTCTCCTCGTTATGCGGCAGCTTCGTCGAGATCGATGACGATCGGCTCGCTGCTCTGCGGCGCGCCGCCGTACGCTTCATCACGGACGCCGTAGCGCCACTCGTCCTCGATCGTCTCGAGATCGTTCGCGGCGTCGCGAAACAGATCGACGACCACACCACCTCCGCTCGCACTCCGGCGCGGTGCAGTCGCGACCGCAGGCGGCGGCGCGAGCTGCGCGGGCGCGACGCGCGGCGGCGTTGCGCTCGACGTATTCGCGTCGGCGTGCGCCTTGATCGCCCGCTTATTCATGAGCGCGAGCGCAAACTGTCCCGCGCCCGCGGCGGCGACGCTCGTGCCGACGACGCGCGGCACACCGTCGGAGAAGTACGCGGTCGCGCCACCGCCGAGCATGAGGCCGATGCCGACGGCTTCCGGCGACAGGATCTGCTAGTTGACGACGAGACCGCCGAGCGCGGCGCTCCCCGCGCCGCCCGCGACCGCAGCGGCGATCGTCTTCCAGTCGAGCGCCCTGCCCGCGCGCGACGACTGCGTGCGCGCACGAGGACGCGGCGCAGCGGCAGCAAAGCCGGCAGCGGCGTTGCGGTTCCGCGCGTTCGGCTTCCGCTTGTGGTGACGAGGATTCTTCTTCTTCATCGCTGACTCCGTGGTGATGAGGTGGCGAGACGACTACGCAGCGTTGCGGTAGCCGACATGCAGGCCAGGCTCGTGGACGTAGCCGCACTCGTCGCAGAACCGCAGCGGCGCTGGCGCGACGTGCGTGGGTCGCTGTGGAGCGGACGAGATCGGGCGAACATTGCGCGTGAGCGGTGCCGACCGCGGCACAGGCGTCGCCAAGCTCTCCATCGGCAACTCGAGCGAGGCGAAGATAGCGAGCGCGTCGACAAGCTCGAGACCAAGATCAGCGTCGAAGATCCGCGCGAGCACGCTCGCGGTGAATAGGACATCCTCGAGCGGCAGACACCGATCCTTGCCGTCGAGGCGCGCGAGCACGAACCGGCGCGTGTTGCGAACGCGCTTGCGTGCGGCCGGCCAGTCCTCGACATCGCGCTCGGCGATACCGAGCGCCCACAGCGCGAGCTCGCGCGCCGCGGCACTCGCCGGACCGTAGTCGATGCCGTCATCGATCCACGGTGCACGTGCGGCGGCGACGGCCGCGCGAGCGGGCTTGTTGTTGCGACGAGAACGAGAGGAAGAACGGGACGAAGACATGAAGCTCTCCTTCGGCTCCGGCGTAGGCCGAGCCATGGGTGGGCCGCGTCGCGAAGTGCGAGCAGCGAATGGGGTGACGCCGGCAACAGACGCCGACGAGAAACGAACGTGGACGGTTACAACTTTTGCGCGAGCCAGCGACCGGCGAGCGCTTGCGGTGTCATCGCGTCGAGCGAGCCGATCATCGGTGCGGGCCGAGCGAGTGGACCCAGCGTGAGCCCCTCGCGATTCAGCTCCTTCTCGAACGCCGAGATCAACGGCGGACTCACGCCGACGCTATTGAGCTTGAGCTTGAGCGCTTCGAGCCCGGCACCACCGGCGATGCGACCTCCGACGCACGTCAGCGCGCCGAGCCACGACTGAAGCTCCTTGTTGCCAGCGAGCGTGCCGAACGCTGCCAGCCATGGGTTGTTTCGCGTCGGCGCCATCGCACGCTCGGCGGCAACCCGATCGAGCGAATCGATCGCTCTCGCCGTGGAGTGCACGATCTTGAGGCCGACGAGGCCGTGAGAGCGAGCCGCACGCTCGGCAAGCGCGAGCACGAGCGCGACGTCGCGAACGTCGGCGATGCAGATCGGGCGCAGCACGAGCACGCCGCGCATCGCGCGATGACCGTTCTCGACGCGCCGGACTCCGCCGGGCAGACGCGCGCCCCGCTCCATCGCCAGCTCGGCGATCCAGTCGATCGCCTGCGCGGGCGTCAGCGTGACGGACTCGCCCGGCATGAGCGCGACGTCGCTACTATTGCGTACGCTGTCGTCGCTCGCTTCCTCTCGGCGTTCGCTTGCCGCGCGATTTCAGCGGTCGCCGAAGTGCCATGAGGATTCCAACGCTTGCGATTTGCGTCCCGCACGTCGATCCCCACAGAAGTCCGCTCTGAGCCGATCCTGAGCAGCCTGAGGCACCCACTGTCCGCGCGTTCAGTTTCAGACCCGAGCTCTAGATTCGGCCCAAGAAGGGAGACCGGAATGCACGAAAGCAACACGACCCAGCGACTGGGTCGGACCGAGAAGGTGATGCCCCGCGACGCCGCGTGGGAAGAGGCGTTCCTCGCGCAGCTCACGGACGATCTTGCGGACTCCGTGGCCGCGTTCGCGAAGAAGCGCGCGAGTTGGGTAGGGCAAGACCAAGCGCAAGGACGACTATCTGTGGCGCGAGCTGTATCAGGACGCGATCACCGATACGTGGACGGGCGACGTCACGTGGGACGTACAAGGCTCCGCTCGATCTTCACCTGCGGCGAGTCATCCGCAGCCGCACGTCAATGACGATGAAGCACCTGGAGCGATTCCCGCGTGTTTCTGTGCACTCGGCCAAGCTCGATCTCGAGCGCGAGATGTCGGAGGCGATGGAGGCCAAGTGCGCGAGCGAGCGCGGCATCGACTTGCGCGGCTATGTCGATGATGTGATCGCCGCGCTCCGCGAGCTCGCTCGTGGAGACGACGCGGTTACGAAGATCCTCGATTGCCTAGGCCGGAATGTGCTGGAACGCCGCGACATCCTGCGCGCGACGGGAATGCCTGCCCCCACCTATGACTCCGCTCGCCGTCGCCTGCTCGACTTCGCCGAGTGCCTGCCCCAAGACCTTCGAGATGAAGCCATCCGCGCGATGGCGTGAGGAGATGATCATGAACGACCACAAGAAGAACCTTCGAATCTACGAGGCGATCTCGTACGAGTTGGCCGTCGAAGCATCCTCGCGTCGCGAGGGACTGACCCTCGCCGAGCGCGATGAAGCACGGCGGTTCGTCGACGGCATGCGCGCGCGCGTGCTCGAAAAGCAACGAGCCGATCGCGCCGCCGTGCGCACGCGACGCGTCCCTCCGTCGATCTTGGCAATGACGCGGGATGCAGTCGTGCAAAGGCTTCGCGAGCTATTCGCGGCGCGGCCCACGGCAGTGTTCGCGTTCCGCGACCTGACCGAGATGTCCGAAGACGATCTCCGCGCAGCGCTCGAAGACGCCGAGACCTTGAACGAGCGGCAGTCCTAACTCCAACACGAGGCATTAACCATGTCGAACCAAGACTCCGATCGCGAGACATTCACTCGCGTCATGGTGGCGCTCGCCGCCAGTGACGCCGACACGATGCCCACGACGTCCGAGATCGACCAGATGGCAGACGAGCTGATCGAATGGGGACATCGCCTCAAGCTCGAATTCCAGCGCGCAACGATCTCCGACCGGATCGCGATGATGTTGCGTGCCGAGATGGAGCTGCAGCTCGCGATGCGGCTTGCGCCGACGAGCTGCTGCACGCAGCGGGGCGCGGCGAACGACGCCGACCCGGCCGTGTTGTCCGATGACGATCTGCGCGAGCGGCTCGTCGACGCTGAAACCTTCGTGGAGCGGATGGCAGCCTGACATGGCGGTGAGGGCGTTGAGGGAACCGCGCGCACGAAAGGTGCCGCGCAAAGTGAAGGACAACGCGCAGCAGCTACGCGAGGAGATCGCCAAGGCCGCCGCGCTCCACGTGTTCACTCGGCTCGGCGTGACCGATCCAGGTGACATCGACCTCGACGAGATCGCGGCGGAGCTCAACGCCGAAATCGTGTTCGAGGATCTCGAAGGCGCTACGGCGCGCGTGATTCAGCTCGGAGATCGCGCTCGGATCGTCATCTCGACGCGCATCCTCGACGTCGGCGCGATCCGATTCTCGATCGCGCACGAGATCGGCCACCTGCTGTGCAAGCACTACGTGGCGAACGACACGACACCGGTCGACGTGTTCGAGCGCCTGTGCTCACCCCTGCACGACGACAGCACGGCGACCGAGCGAGAGGCAGACGTGTTCGCCGCCGAGCTACTGATGCCGAGGCCGCTCGTCTCGCCGTTGTGCGCCGTGCAGCCCTTCACGTTCGAGCCGGTGCGCGCGATCGCGAGCGCGTTCGGGACCTCCGTGCTCGCGAGCGCGATGCGATATGTGGAGCTGACGTCGAAGCGATGCGCGGTAGTTGTCGTGAAGCACGGACGCGTGCAGTGGGCGAAGAAGAGCGCGTCGTTCACCGCTTGGATCCCGAAACGATCCGTGGCCCCCGGCTCCGTGGCGTTCGACTACTTCGAACCAGAAGCGATCGACGAAACGAGCCGCGTCCTGCCGGCGGCGAGCTGGGTCTCGCGGCGGCAGGACTGTGGCGACGCAGCCATCCACGAACACGCGACCGTGATCCCCAACGCCGGCATGGTGTTCTCGCTGCTATGGATGCCGGCAACTTGAATGGCATCGTGAGCCGGCTGCTAGACTGCGACGAGCACGGTCGCATGAGGTAGTCGTGGGGCACCGGCGCTGCTGAGAGCCATCCATGATTCCGTCACTCCACACCGGCACCGTCGGCTTCTCGAAGTCTGAGCGCTATCTCGCTGGGATCGCGCAGCGGACATTCTTGAGCTTCTGGTCGCATCCCAACCTGTTCCGCTCTCCTTCAAAGGAGCTGGCCGATCTGGTCGTGATCTTCGGCGAAGACGTCATCGTGTTCTCGGATAAGAGCTGCGAGTACAAGGAGGGAGAGCACGGGTGGTCGCGCTGGTATCGACGAGCAATCTTGGAATCCGCTCGCCAGCTTCATCGCGCTGCGGGATGGATTCGGCAGCACCCAGCCCAGATCTTCATGGACGCGAAGTGCGAACGGCAGTTTCCGCTTCACGTGCCCAAGTCGCCGAGGATTCACCTTGTCGCCGTGGCCACCGGCGCTCGGCAGGCTGCCGAGCAGCACTTTGGCGGTGACGGCAGCCTCATACTTCATACCGCGGCGGACGGTTCGGAGAAGTTCATCGTCGGCGACCTAGATCGGTCGAAGGATCTCATCCACATCTTCGACGATCTTTCGTTGGGCATCGTCCTCGCGGAGCTGGACACTGTCTCCGACTTCACTGCGTACCTGCGCAAGCGAACGGCGTTCCTACGAAGCGGGCCAGAGATCTATGCAAACAGTGAATTCGACCTGCTTGCCTACTACCTGAGGAGCATGAACGGGCACGAGCACGACTTCGTCGTTCCTGCCCAGGACGAGCCGGCAACAGTGATCGCAGTCGAGGACAATTGGAACGAGTTCGTATCCTCAGCCGCGTACAAGAGGAAGAAGGCCGCGGACGAGGACAGCTACGTTTGGGACCGCATCATCGAAGACATCGCTCGCCATGCCGACCAGGGCACTCTCGAAACTGGTCAGGAGCACGGCCTCGTTGGCAACGAGGAGCTTCTGCGGATTCTGGCCGCCGAGAATCGGTTCTCGCGGCGTCAACTTGGCCGCGGGCTTCTCGGCGCTCGACAGCTCGGCACTACCGGCCCAGAGAACATGCACGTTCGCACGGTCTTGAGTCGTAAGGTCACCGATCAAACTTATGTGTTCTGCGTCGTCAGACGTGACAGCGAGGTCGGAGACAACTATCGCCATGCGCGAAGGGCGATGCTCCGCGCGCGCGTCGAAATTACCAAGCTCCGAAGGCAGGACCTCCGGCGCATCATTGGGATTGGAGTCGCACCGGGCGACGACCCCGATCAGTCGGTCGACGTAGTAGTTCGAGAGTTTCCCGATCCGTGGCCCGCGGAAGCAAGAGAAGCGGCGGAGCGTCTCTGCGACGAGCTTGGCGTCTCGCGCGAGATGACCGGGGTAGAGACCAGGTTCAAGGACCACGAGTTCCCTGCACCATCAGACGATTCGCGCAACCGCGCGGCGCGTCCTCGCACCCGAGACGTGAAGGCGGCTGCGAAAGTGAAGCGGAAGGCCCAGCGAGCTGCGAGAAAACGAAATCGTTGAACCCGCACGTCACCTGACGGGAAGAAAACCGAGGAGATTCCAGGCCCTCGGCGGTTGTTCGTCAGCCCGCTCGGTTATGATCGCAGGGCATGAGTTTCAAGAGGCGCGTGCTGTCGGCGCTGGGGAAGGACCTCTTGCTCGAGATCGGCCGTGGCCTCGAGCTCGAAGTCACGACCCGGATGGGCGTAGAGGAACTGCGCGACGAACTGGCAAAGAGCAAGCGGGCGAAGCTGGACGCGATCGTCCACGAGTCGCTGCCGCGCGACACACTCAAGCAGATCTGCGACGCCGTCGGGCTCGACGACACGGGTAAGGAGAAGGCCGCCCTCGTCGAGCGGATCCTCGCCGCCGGAGGCGACAAGAGCCCGGACGGCACCGGCTACAAGATCGACCCGGTCGCAAGCAAGGCGAGCAAGGCGGCCGAGGGCAACGCCGCATTCGGCACGCTGCTGCCCGGACTCGACGAGGTCCCGGCGAAGAAACCGACGAAGGCGAAGGGTAAGGGCAAGAAGGACGAGCGTCGGCGCGGTGGCGTGACCGAGGGCGACGCGGTGATCGCGGGGACACTCAAGGCCGCGCTCCAGCAGTTCGTGCTCGGCGCGGCCGGCGGCTACACGGGGCGCGACGCGCACCTCGCGTTCACGACGCACCTGCTCGAGTGCTTCGGGTCGACGGACGGCCGCCCTGAGGGCGCCGAGATCCCGCGGCTGTTCGCGATCGCCGACGCCGGCAAGCGGATCGAGCGCGAGGTCGCGCTCTGGTGGCCCGAGCGCCGCACGCTGATGGAGGTCGCCGCGCACGACGCGGTCCTGGACTTCGCGTGGAAAGAGCTGGTCCGCGTCTGCCTCCAGCTCGACCCGATCCCGCAGTACGTCGTGCTCACCAACCAGCGCGATCTCCAGCTCTACGACCTCGCGCGCGATCGCGAGGCGCCACGGCTGGCGATCCGTATCGACGACCTACCGAAGTACAGCGAGGCTTTTCCGTTCTTCACCAAAGAGTGGGTTCCGGGCGCAACGCCGAAGATCGTCAACGTCGAGAAGGTGTCCGAGGAGGTCGCCGACCTCGTCGCGCGGCTATATCGCAGCGTCCTCGCGGCGCACCCGGCGCGCGAGCGTGACGTCATCCGGTTCTCGCTCCAGTGCATCACCGCGATGTTCGCCGAGGACATCGGCCTTCTGCCCAAGAACTACTTCACGACGCTGCTCTACAACGGTGCAAAGGCCGGCGATGTCGAGAGTCGCCTGGCCGAGTTGTTCACGCAGATGAACACGCGCGACCTGCCGTCACCGCGCGTCGTGCCGTACTTCAACGGCGGCGTGTTCACCGAGGTGAGCACGCTGCTGCTCGGCGACACGCAGGTGAAGGCGCTGACCAAGGCGGCCGAGGCCAATTGGACGTACGTCGATCCGCACATCTTCGGCAGCGTGTTCCAGGGCATCATGGACGACGCGGAGCGCCACGCGAGCGGAGCGCACTACACCGCGCACGACGACATCATGCGCGTGGTCGGCCCGACGATCGTCGAGCCGTGGCGGAAGCGCATCAAGGGCGCGTCGTCGCTCAAGGAGCTGACCGAGCTGCGCAAGGAGCTGTTCGCGTATCGCGTGCTCGATCCTGCGTGCGGCAGCGGCAACTTCCTGTACGTAGCGTTCCGCGAGCTGTACCGACTCGACACCGAGCTGCTGTCGCGGATGCGCGAGTTCCCGTCGACGGCAGGCAAGCTATCGTGGAACGGCGGCATCTCGGCCGCCAATTTCTACGGCATCGACATCAACCCATTCGCCGTCGAGTTGGCCAAGGTCACGCTTAACATAGCGAAGAAGATCGCGTTCGAGGAGCGCAAAGCGCAGGCGTTCGCGCTCGCCGGCCAGGTCGAGATGGACGTCGATCCGTCGCTCCCGCTCGACAACCTCGACCACAACATCGTCTGCGCGGACGCGCTATTCACGGACTGGCCCGCGGTCGACGCAATCGTGGGCAACCCGCCGTTCCTGGGCGGCCAGAAGATCCGCAAAGAACTCGGCGCCGATTATCTCAATCGGTTGCAAAGCAAGACCAATCTCGACGGGATCGTCGATATGGCGTGCTACTGGTTCCGGCGGGCGCACGACCGATTGCACGAAGGCGGGCGCGGTGGGCTCGTAGCGACCAGTGGCATTCGTGTCGGCAAGGCCAAGACGGCAGCGTTGGACTACATCGTCGAGAACGGCGGAACGATCGTTAACGCCGTGTCGTCGCAAGAGTGGCCCGGAGTCGCGGCCGTCAACGTGTCGATGGTGAACTGGATCAAGGGGCCAGCTGAAGGCCCCTTCGCTCTCATCGTCGACGGGCGGACGTTTCCCGTCGCCCATATTCCAACTCACCTTCAGCTCTTTGCCGACCTCGGATCGGCAAACGATTTGCGCGCGAACGACTACGGCACGTCGATGGGACCGATCTTTGGGCATTCCGCGTTCAGATCGGGGGATGACAGCTTCTCCGCTACGGCCTTTTCCGGGCCTCACATCCGACCGGTCGCGACCGCGAACAACCTGCTGCGGGGCGAGACGCCGGGTGTCTGCATTTGGTTGGCCGACTACGAAACGGAGCGTGAAGCCGAGGTCGCTGGCGGAGCCGCCTTCAGCTACCTGAAGAAACGCGTGCACACAGAAGTGGAGGCTCGTGCAGAAAGCGGAACAAACGACTTCAAGCACTGGCTCCGGACATGGTGGCGCGCGCAGAAGCCTCGCTTGGAGTTCTTTCGCGAAGAGCTGAAGGGTAAGCGCCGCTTTATCGTCGGAGCCGCCAACTCTGCGCGCCCTGTCTTCGTGTTCTTGTCCGCGGCGTTTGTCCCAACCAACACGCTCTACATCTTTGCCTTCGACGACGACTTTTCGTACGGGCTGATTCAGTCCAGCCATCACTGGCGTTGGGCCATCGGCAAAGGCACCCGAACGCGGGAAGACATCTCGTATGGCACGGGTGTCTGGCGCACCTTCCCTTGGCCGCAGGATCCGACCGACGCGCAAGTGGAGGCCGTTGCTGCGGCTGCTCGCGAACTTCGCCGCGTTCGCGGTGAGTTGATGGAGCAAAATGGTTGGTCGCTGCGACAGCTCCACCAGGCCGCCGATGTAGAAGGGCCTCATCCGCTCAAGGATGCGCAGTCCGCTCTCGACGCCGCGGTTAGTGATGCGTACGGGATGCCGGATGACCAGGACACCGTCGAGTTCCTTCTCGAGCTAAACCAGCTTGTCGCCGAGGACGAGGAGCAAGGTCGCAAGGTCCGCGGCCCCGGTCTGCCAGACCACCTCGATCCCAAGGACCCGCGCTGGATGAGCGCGGACTGCATCGAGCCACTACCGGTGGAAAACTGAAGGAGGGCGTGTGGCCGACACCGTCGCTGATGATCCGAAGCTCTCCCCGCTCTGGGACACCCCGCAGAACCCACAGCCTGCGGCGAAGGTTGCGGCTCACAGCTACCGACCCGCGGCGTGGCGGTGCGTGAATGGGCACTCGTTCGCGCGATCTCCACGCGCGATGCAGAACGATTCGAGCTGCCCGACGTGCAGCAAGGGCGCAAACACGCACACCAACCTCGGCAAGCTTCGGCCGGGGCTCGCGCCGCTGTGGGACGCCGAGAAGAATCCGGGCATCGCGTTCGCGACGCTCGACGCGACGCACGCGAACTCGGTGTGGTGGCGGTGCTCGCACGGCCACGGCTTCCAGCGACCGCCGGTGCGCATGCTCGCCGACGACGCGTGCCCGACGTGCGCGCTCGAGAAGTCTTCGCTCGCCGCGCTCGCGCCGAACGTCGCGGCCGAGTGGCACGCGACCAAGAACGCGATCAAGCCCGACGAGATCGCCGCCGATCACGTGATGAACGCGTGGTGGACGTGCCCGAACGGGCACGAGTATCAGGCGACGGTTCGTGCACGCACGCAGGGCAATCGTCGGTGCCCAACCTGCTACGGCGGGTGGTCGCTGGAGAACATACGCGCGTTCGTGAAGTCGCTCGTCGGTCACCTCGACAAGCTCAACCCGAGCGAGTTGTTCGCGCTCGCCATGCAAGCCGGCGTGCTCAAGGACAAGGGCAAGCCATTCGTGATGGCGCTGACCAACGGCCGGTTCCCGGTCGATGAGCTGGAGAAGTTCGCCAACGGCCAGCCGTCGATCGTCGACAAGTTCGCGGCGGGCGCGGTCGATCCGCTCACGCTGGAGCTCGTCGACAAGGCCGAGGGTGGGCTCAAAGGTCCGGCGCCGATCGATCCGTACGCGCTGCCGGCGAAGGCCGATGGCGTCCACGACGACGCGGGCGCCACGGTCGACGTGAGCCGTGCGGTCGACGTCAATACGGTCGAGGCCGAGGCCAAGAACGCGGACCCCGACGGCGACGACCTGCCGCTCATCGAAACCCGCGATGCGCTCGACGCGCTCGACAAGGTGCTGATCGCCAACGCCGACGCCGAGACGGTCGCCTTCCTGCTCGATAGCGCCAAGGCTAAGCTGTGGCGGCACGCCTACGTGGAGCCGGAGGTCGCGAAGGCGCAGGCCACCGCGTTTCAGGGCGACACCTACTCGAGCATCGTGCGCGATCGGTTCCTCGCGGAGTTCACCGAGGCCGAGGCGCTCCGACTGCCCGTGGGTTACTCGTTCAGCCCGGGGGGGCCCGACGCGCCGATCGTGCAGCCGAATCTGATGCAGCGGCGCGTTGCCGTGTGTGTGCGTACCCAGCGCCGGTTCGGCAACTGGTCCGGCATGGGCGCCGGCAAGACGCTGAGCGCGATCCTGAGCACGCGCGTCGTTGACGCCGGGCTCACCGTCATCTGCTGCCCCAACGCCGTCGTCGACAACTGGGCCGTCGAGATCACGCGCACGTTCCCGAGCGCCGAGGTCCAGACCAAGACGTGGGAACCGACGTGGCGCGATCCGATGGGCAAGGCTCCGCGTTACCTCGTGATGAACTTCGAGCAGTTCCAGCTCGCCAACTCCGAGGCCAACCTCGTCGCGTTCGTCGACAAGAACGTGATCGACTTCATCGTCATCGACGAGATCCACTACGCCAAGCAGCGCGAGGCCGGGACGCTGATGTCCAAGCGCAAGCGGCTCGTGCAGGGCATGGTGCTAGAGGCCGGGAAGAAGAACAGTGATCTGTGCGTGCTCGGTATGTCGGGCACTCCGGTGATCAACACGCTCCAGGAGGGCAAAAGCCTGGTCGAGATGATCACCGGCCACCGCCACGACGATCTCGACGTCGTGCCGACGGTGCAGAACTGCATGCGCCTTTACCAGCGGCTGGTCACGCTCGGCACGCGGTGGAAGCCCGAGTACAAGATCCAGCTCGACGTTCGCAGGATCGAGATCGACTGCGCACCCGCGCTCGATCAGATCCGCGCGATCGGCCACGGCACCGTGCTCCAGCTCGAACAGGTGCTCACCGAGCTGCGGCTGCCGACCATCCTCGAGCACATCAAGCCCGGCGAGAAGGTGCTGATCTACACGCACTACGTCGAGGGGATCGTCGCGACGCTTCGCGACGATCTGGTCAAGGCCGGCCTCCGCGTCGGCATGCTCACCGGTGACACCGACGGCACCGACCTCGCGTCGTTCCTCGACAAGGACGGCACCGTTGACGTGCTGATCGCGTCGAGCCGCGTCGGCACGGGCGTCAACGGCCTCCAGTACGTGTGCCAGAAGCTCATCATCAACGCGCTGCCGTGGACAAATTCCGAGTACGAGCAGCTCGTCGGCCGGCTGTTCCGTCAGGGCAGCCGGTTCGACAAGGTCGACGTGATCATCCCGGTCACGTTCGCGATGGTGAGCGGGCAACGCTGGTCGTACTGCGAGAGCAAGCTCCACCGGCTCGAGTACAAGAAGTCGATCGCCGACGCCGCGGTCGATGGCGTCGTGCCCGAGGGCAACCTCCGCACGCCCGCGCAGGCGCAGCAGGATGTGATGGACTGGCTCTCGCGCCTCGAAACCGGCCAGATGAGCGAGGTCGCGCGCGCGGTCATCAAGATCCCGCTCGACGGCACGCCCGCCGATATCGAGCGCCGCGTCGCTCGTTACGGCGACTTCTCGAAGATGAACAACCGCTGGTACGCGTCGGACAGCACCAAGACCCACGACCGCCTCGCTAACAACCCCGAGGAGTGGGCGCACTACCACACGCTATATCGCCAGCTTCGCGAGACCTGGCCCGTCGTGCCGTACAAGGAGGAGATCAACTGGCTGTTGGCGCGCGATGGCTACGTCGTCGGCGACTTCGGCTGCGGCGAGGCGTTAGTCGCGGCCGAGGCTGGCAGCAACCACACCATCCACAGCTTCGACCACGTCGCGATCGACAAGCGCGTGATCGCCTGCGACATCGCCCACGTCCCGCTGGAGGACGAGTCGATCGACGTCGCGATCTTCTGCCTGTCGCTGATGGGATCGAACTTCACCGAGTACGTCCGCGAGGCCCATCGCTGCCTCGTGCTCGATGGACATCTCCACATCTGGGAGGCCGCGAGCTACTTCGACGACGTCAAGAAGTTCGCCGCCGCGCTCGCCAAGCTCGGGTTCGATGTGACGGCACCGACCATCGAGGGCGCGTTCGTCCGGGTCTACGCGCACAAAAACAATAGGAAGCCCGACGCGAGGCTAGTGCTGCCGTTCCGTGGGACAGCGAAGGCGGAGTAGGCGATGACCAGCGCGCCGCCACCGAACGATCCAAACCGCGTCATCGCGTCGCTCGCACGCGACCAGGTGAACCTCGACATCAAGACGGTCGACCTGTGCTTCCTCGCCGGGCTGTACCTGCGAGCGGACAAAGCGGCGCTCGCCTCGTTCGAGGAGGACGTCCTCGTCGACCTGTTCGAGCAGGTGTGCGAGGTGGTCGATCCTGGCGCAGAGAATCCTCGCAAGAGGGCAACCCATGCGATCCAGCGGCTACGCGAGCAGCGCATGTTGGCGCGCGTTGACGGCGCCGGCCTAATGCGAGCTGGCGACTATGCACTTACTCGACTCGCGGCGGCCGTCGTCGAGTACTTCCTGACGGACGAAGCCCTTACCCGGGAGAGCCTGACCCTGCTCACCGGGACGTTGAGAGCTCAGCTCGCGGAGATCTTAGGGAACGCCAAAAAGGCCAACGGCGAAGATGCATGGCGCGCCAACGTCGTCGGTCCGTTGCGCGTCACCGTCGCCGAACTGGTCTCGGGGATCGAGCGCAGGCAGCGGGGACTCGATGCTCAGCAAGAGGAAGTGCGAGCAGAGATTGCCAAGCTTCTTCAAGCCGATTGGTTCAGTGCTGTTGACCAATGCCAGGCGCTCCTCGACACGACGACGAGCACGCTCCGCGAGTTGAACGAGATCTTGCTCCGCGACACGCATCACTTCGTCGCGCTTCTCCAGGACGTGCAGGCACTCGCAACCGCAGCCGAGAACAGTGATGCAGAGGCGGCCGTGCAGCGAGTGATCGAGCATGTCGATCGGATCGCGGCATGGGGCAACGCGCGCCAGCGGGCATGGTCGGACTACTACCAACACGTCCACCGCTTCCTCCGCGATGTTGTTCGACTCGACCCCGACCGCGCTCTCAGCCAGCGTCTACGCGACCAGACCGCCGCATGGCCGGATCGCCCTTTCTACTTGGTCGTGGCGCATGCACCATCGATCCGGCTCTTGCGCGCACTCGAAGCGCGTGTCGAACGACCGCCGGTCGGACGACCGTACAGCGAGCGCGAGGCTGACCCGGAATGGGTTGATCCCGAGAACGTGCACGCCGACATCGACGCGCTCGTCGTGCGGGCACTCGACGACAAGGCCAGTACCCTCGCCGACATTTCAATGCACGTTCTTCCCCAATTGCCGCAGTCGTTGCACTACGCAGCGACGGGCCGCATCGCCGATGCGGTTGGACGCTTCGCGCACGTTACCAGTGAGCACGAGCGTCCGTGGGCGTCGATCTCCTCTCAGCTCGAAATCGAAGACTGGTCGGTCGAGGGGCGAGAGCCGCCGCGATGAAGGCGTCATCGTTTCATACGCTCGAAGAGGCCCTCGATGACGAGCACTACCCTGAGGTCGACCTCGCACTGCGCCGCGGTCGTCATATAGGGCGCGACGACGGATCGATGTATGAGTACCTCGTCGATGCCCAGGCACTCCTGGAGGCGTTCTATCGGCGCTTCGGTTGTGAGCTGGTTCAGAAGAGCGACGGTTACTTCTATCTCCTCCCCTCCGGGGACAGGCTCGGCCGACGTCAGCTTTCGGTCGGCGAGATGCTGGTCGGCCAAACGCTCGCCTTGCTCTACTTGGATCCGGCCACCTTGCAGCACGGCGGGGTCGTCCCGCGAGAGGTGCCGTTGGAACGCCTCTCGGCGCTGCTCAGCACCGACGTGCTTGTTCGCGTGCTCGACCCGCGCAAGCGCAAGTACGACGAGCGTATCGCGGCGGAAACCGTGCGAACAAAGGTGAGCGATGCGCTGCGCCGTCTCGGCGACCTCGGCTTCGTCGATCTCCTCGACGATGGTCGACTGCGTCTTCGTCCGGCGCTCATGCGCTTCGCCGAGCCTATCCGCGGGCTGGGCGACCCCAATGCCGCTCTCGAGCGGCTCGTCGTTCACGGCGAGGTGCTGCTCGCAGAAGACGAGCGCGAGCCCGATGATGAGGTGGCCTCTGAGGAGGAGCCATCCGAATGAGCCGCACGACCGCCGAGGCGCTGGCCCTCGTGAACTGGAAAGGCGTCTTCTTCGAGCGCTACGGCCTACACCGGCACGTCACGGCCCTTGAAGGAGCGAACGGAGCCGGCAAGACCACGGTGATGATCGCCGCCTACGTCGTCTTGCTACCGGACATGTCGCGGCTGCGGTTCACGAACCTCGGCGAGACCGGCGCGACCGGAGGCGACAAGGGCATCTGGGGCCGACTCGGCGAGACAGGTCGACCTTCCTACGCGGTCATCGACTTCGCGCTACCAGGCAAACGGCGTTTGGTGGCGGGTGTTCATTTGGAACGAAAGGGTGAGCCATCGGTCGAGCCAAACCCCTTCATTGTTCCTGGACTAGCTGCCGACGTTCGACTTCAAGACCTCTTGCTCATCCGGCAAGGGAACAGCGAGGTAGTCCCCGAGCTACCTGAGCTGCGAGAGAACGCGGCGCGATTGGGTGGGCGCCTACAATCCTTCTCGTCGGCGCGGGACTACTTCGCCGCGCTATTCGACCACGGCGTCACACCTTTGCGGCTCGGCACGGACGAGGAGCGAAACAAGCTGAACGAGATGCTTCGCACAAGCATGACCGGAGGTATCTCGAAGGCGTTGACCTCGGAGCTGCGCTCGTTCCTCCTCAAAGAGGAAGGCGGGCTCGCCGACACGCTCCAGCGCATGCGAGCAAATCTCGATGCGTGTCGCAGAACGCGAACCGAGGTCCAGGAGGCGCGCCGTCTCGAGCATGAAATCGGCGGCGTGTTCGAAGCTGGTCAGATGATGTTCGCGGCTGCTCTCTTCGCAACGCGCGAACGGGCGGAGGAGCTGACCCGACGTGTAGATGAGGCTGAGACCGCGCGTGCGGCCGCATCCCTTACGCGGGACGGCGCACGAGATGCGCTCGACCAAACGCTCGGCGCACTCGATGCGCTCGAACAGCGACGCAGCGAGATCGGACAAGTCCTCGAATCAGCGCGCGCATGGCACGGAAGGCTCCGCGATGCGCTCTCAGCAGCGAAGCACCTTGCGGGTTGTTTGGAGCGGCTCGATCGCGCACGAACGGATGCTCTCGATGCCGACCGGCTACGCGAGGCCGCCGAAGTCGAGCGCACCCGCGCGCGAGACGAGCTCCGTCGTGCCCAGGACGGTTACAAGCGCGCTGCGGAGGGTCTCGCAGACCTACAGAAGGGCATCGAGGAACTCCACCGCCGCGCCGGTGCATACGTCCAGGCGACTCGGCGCTTGCGGGAGGCCGAGGACGCCCTCGGTGGCGTGTCTGTTCAGTCCCTTGCCAAGCGCAGCGCGCAGGCGCGAGCAGAACTCGCCGGAGTCGACCAAGAGCGTCGAGAAGCAACAACGCGCCATGCCGACGCCCAAGCTCATCGCGTTCGCCACGCCGAGGTGATGAGCGCCCTCCAAATTCTCGCTGGGGGCGACGTCGCGGTGGAGCACGGCTATGAAACGGCCCTCTCAGCCCTCCAATCTCACCGCGACCGCGTAGCCCTTGCGAACCGGATTCCGACGTTCGAGCGCGACCTCGCCGACGCACACAAGAAAGCCACGCGGCAGTCGAGCGTTCGTGAGCGAGCGCAAGCACTCGGTGTGGCGGTTGGTGACGAACCAGCGGGGCAACTCGTGGCGCGACTTCTCGGTGACGTCGAGGACGAGTTGAAGGAACACGAGGAACGCGAGCGCACGGCCAGGACCTCCGCGCAACAGATAGAAAGGGATCTGAAGGAGCTGGAGTCACTTCGTCGCGCACTGACCGAGAGAGAGCCCGCATTCCGCGACCTCGCAGCGCGCGCAGCCCGGCTCGCCGAACACCTCGCTGCCGCGGTGGACAGCCGAGCAACCCTCGATGCGGCGCGCGCGGCGCTGGACGCGCAGCTCACAGGCGCGCGCAAGGACGAGGAGTTCGCGAGTGAAGAACACGAGGCGTTGCTCGCGCAGGCCCGCGCTCTCCTAGCCCAAGGTGGGCCATTCGATCCTGATCTGCTCAAGCTCAAGGATCAGCTCGGTGCAGAGCTCGTCGCAGCGAGCTTCGAGGACGTCGGCCTGAACGAGGCAGGGCAAATCGAGGCTCGCTTGGGCCCCCTCGCTCAGGCACTCGTGGTCGATGATGCTAGCGTGGCGGCACGCGCGATTGGCGCGCGGCCCGATTCGATCGCCAGCGTGCTGCTCGTCTCGCGCGATGCAGACCTCGACAAGCTCGCCTCCACGACGAACGTCGTCGATGTCGCAGAGCGTGACATCGCGGTCAACGATGGACTCGCGCTGCGCGTTTCACGGATCCCATCCCAGCCGCGTCTTGGGCGTCGGGCTCGGGAGGTGCGCGCGGCCGAGCTGCGTGGCCAGACCGAAGTGAAGTCTCGCGAGGTCGAAGACGCGCGGGCTCGCCGCCGTCAGCTTCAACATTTCGTCGCGGATGGCGAAGCGCTGCTAGCAGGCCATGCAGTATGGCTCGCTGGTGATCCGGCTCCTGAGCTGGCCGAGATCAAGCGCGAGAGTATCGAGGCCGAGGCACAGCTTGGCCAGCATCGCGAAGCGATCGGGCGCCACGTCGACGCCGCGCGCGAGTTACGGCCTCGCGTCGGCGGTCTGCGCACATTGCTCGGCGATGCCATGCTCCTCGATCCCCCGGATCACGCCGTTCGTGCGCGGGAGCTGGAGGACGATCTGCGTGCGGCTCGCCGGGCAAAAGACTTGGTCGCTCGTCACAAGACCAGCGCCGACTTCGTCGACCGACACCAAGGAGACCTACGCGAGTTGCCGCTTAGCGACGACGAGGTAGCCCGCCTCGCAGAGCGGATGCAGCGACTGACGAACCAACGCGAGCAGCTACAGACTGGGCTCGACGCGGTCGAGTACGTCCAAGCGAACGTTGAAGCCCTTAGTTGGGAGGACGCCCCAAGGCGGCTCACACATGAACGGGCTCTTGTCCCCGCTCTGAACGAGCAGCTTCGCGAGGCAGAGGCGCACCAACTCAGCGCCGAGGCTTCAGCGACCAACGCGGAGGAACGCTTCAATGAAGCCGTGGCGACGTTCCAGGATGCTGATGGGGAACGGCGCATCGCAACGCAGGCACATGCAGAGGCCGAGGCGCGATTCGAGGGACTCGGGGTTCCCGACCCGACGGAAGATGCACTCACTGCTGCAGTTGCCGAAGTTGCTCGGCTCGACGCCGAGCACAGAAGCCATGAGAAGCAGCACGATGATCTGCTGATCACGAAGGGTAGCCAGGAACGCGAGGTCACCGAGACGGGTCGACGCTTGGAGGAAGCCGAGGAGAAGCTCGCTCGCGAGCGGGACGAAGCAGACCCCGCGGTGAAGCGATGGGACGAGCTTCGTGAACGAGCAACGCGAGACGGGCTCGTCGGGAACATCCTCGTGGAGCCACCTACCGAGTTGGCAGATGTTCGTGGAAATGTGAATCTCGTGCAGAAGGCCAGGGACGGACGAACGCTACTTCTCGAGAGGCTCAAGAAGGCCCAGGGTGCGGCGACGCTGTTGGCGGAATTGGAGACACTGCGCGCGCCCGCGGAGGGCGAGTTCGCAGCAGCTGTCATCGACCTGTGGCTGACGGTGCGCAACTGGCTGCGCCATCGTCTCCCTGCACAGGTGGCGGAGGTCGACGACCCGCGCGAGGCGCTTCTTCGACTCCGTGATCAGCTGACGGGGCTCGAGGAGCGCCTCACGCGCCAGGAGGGCGATCTTCGCGGGGCGAGCGAAGACGTGGCACGCGGCATCGACGTGCAAGTCCGCAAGGCACGCGGCCAGGTCAACCGGCTCAACGAGAACCTCAAGGGCGTCAGCTTCGGCAGTATCCAGGGGATTCGCGTTCGCCAGAGCGCGGTCGAGAAGATGGAGCAAGTGCTTCGCGCGCTCCGTGAAGGAGCGGCTCAGGGACTCCTCTTCCAGGCCGACATGCCGATCGAGGAGGCTCTAGACGAGATCTTCCGCCGCTTCGGCGGAGGGCGTACCGGAGGCCAAAAGCTGCTCGATTACCGCGAATACGTCCACCTTCAGGTGGAGATCCGTCGCAAGGCCGGTTCCGATTGGGAGATCGCCAATCCCGGCCGGCTCTCGACGGGCGAAGCGATCGGTGTCGGCGCGGCGTTGATGATGGTCGTCCTCACCGAGTGGGAGCGTGACGCGACGGCGCTCCGCGGAAAGAAGTCCAACGGCTCGCTGCGCTTCCTCTTTCTCGACGAGGCCAACCGGCTTTCGCACGACAACCTGGGCGTGCTCTTCGACCTCTGTCAGACGCTCGATCTCCAGCTTCTGATCGCCGCGCCCGAGGTCGCCCGAGCCGAGGGCAACACGACCTACCGGCTGGTTCGCAAGATGACTGCCGACGGCCGGGAAGTGGTGGAGGTGAGCGGTCGACGCACGAGGGCCGAGGCATGAACTGGAACACGCCTGCCAATCGCCTCGCCCTTCTGGAGCTGCTCGTACGTGGCTCGCTCAAGCGACGTCGCTCTCAGACAACTGCATGGGACGCGCTCGCCGAGTTGCCGTGGACACGTCTCACCGGACGACGTGATGAGCTTGGCCTCGTTGAGTCACGACGAGTCGACCTCGTCGCACTCATCGATCGAGCTTGGCCGACCTGGGGAGCGGGGCTTGCGGCACTCACTGCGCGCGGCCTTCTGCCGACCCCGGACGGCTGGACTGCACTAGAGGATGCCGAGCGAGCCGAGGGGTTGCCCGAGTTGCCGGACCAGGTGAACCGACATACGGCTGCGGCCCTCGTCGCTCCACACTCGAAGGCAACACTCACAGAGCGCCGGCTCGCAGCACTCGGCGAGGTCGAGCCGACGCATGACGGCTCCGTGCGACTAAGACCGCCGAGAGGATTGATGGCGCGCACGTCCACGGGTGCCGTCGATCTCACGGCCGTGGCGGTCGTGCTCGGTGAAGTGTCCCTGCCGGAACGGGCGATGAAGGCAGGCCTCGCAATTGAAGGCCCGATTCACGCTGTGCTGCTGGTCGAGAACCTCGGTGCGTTCTGCGATCTACCTTCGATGGATGGTTGGCTCGTCGCGCATGTTGCCGGTTGGGACACGGCCACCGTGCAGCAGTTGATCCTTCGCCTTGAACGTGTGCCTGCCGTGCACTTCGGCGACCTCGATCCGAACGGTGTCCGCATCTACCAGCACTTGCGGGCGATGCGACCAGACCTCCAGTGGTTCGTGCCCACGTTCTGGGAAGAACTTGTCGACACGAAGGGGCAGCCAGGACCATGGCCCGAAGAACTCGCACTCGGGGATACGCCAGCTCTCGTCCAACAGCTCGCGCGGAGGGGGCTCTGGCTCGAACAAGAGCCGGTGGCAGTCGACCCGAGAACACCGGCCGCACTTGAAGCGGCGCTGCTGGCTAGACCGAAGGCGGGCAACTGATGGCGCGGACTAGACGCGGAGGGCGACGGAGGTCCCTCTCGACGCTGCGGAACCTGATGTCACACCTGGGCACTACGCTCGCGCGGTGCTGGACATGACCGCGAAGCACGTCGACGAGTACGTGCCGCCGAACCGGGCTGACGTCATCACGTTTAGCTCCGATCGCGTCGGGGTCACCAACGGACTGCTGCTCAAGTTCCCGCAGATCCACGCCGTTGGCGACATCTCGCTCGTGGATCGGCCCCGCATTGCGATCGTCGGTGCGCGCAAGGCCACCGCCGAGGCGCGCCGCCGTGCAGCACAGCTCGCCCGCGACTGTGCGCGCGCCGGCGTGGTCGTCGTATCAGGGCTCGCCGAGGGCATCGACTACGCCGCCCACACCGCGGCGATCGACCACGGCGGCAAGACGATCGCGGTGGTCGGCACGCCGCTCGACAAGGTGTACCCGGCGAAGCACGCCGCGCTCCAGCAGGTGATCTACCGCGACCATCTTCTGCTCTCGCCGTTCACCTGGGGCGACAAGTTCGTCCCGACCAACTTCCCCGAGCGCAACCGGATCATGGCGCGGCTCGCGATGGCGACCGTGATCATCGAGGCGAGCGACACGAGCGGCTCGCTCCACCAGGCGGCCGAGAGTGTGTACGTCGGGCACCCCGTGTTCATCGCCGCGGGTCTGCTCGACAACGACAAGCTCACCTGGCCCAAGCGGTTCATCGGCAGCGACAAGCCGCTAGGCCGAATCCTCCGCACCACCTCAGACGTCATCGACTTCGCGCGCGCGTCATGAGGACG
>WBZN01000458.1_pt1 | contig 32543 bp, 26 predicted proteins | sample 5204281 | NCBI WGS metagenome assembly WBZN01 (sample SAMN12344347, study PRJNA552823) | activated sludge metagenome | biome: Activated sludge suspended growth; feature: Nitrification reactor; material: Wastewater; isolation source: activated sludge from nitrification reactor of wastewater... | reverse complement strand
AAAAACGTGCTGCCGTCTGTGCTATTGTAAGCCCTTCTTTCTTACGTACAGACAAAACTTTGCAGCGAAATGATGATGGATAAGTCATCTACAGATTATAATCACTTTATTTGAGCTTTGCTATAGTGATGAACTCTATGAAAGGCACCATAGTGATTCTGGAAACTATGATTTTAATAAGCTTCTAATCGAAGTTTAAGTTTAATTATAGGCCAGCTAGAATGATTCATCGATATTCTCGTTTTATTTTTCAACATGCCGACAACGATACCACTATTACTGATAGTCGATGACAGTCGCACTTCAAGAATGCTCATTCGAAAACAGATCACTCATTTAAGACCTAATTGGCAGATGATTGAAGCTAGTAGTGGTGAAGAATCACTTTCAATGATTAAAAACCAGCTTCCAGATTTTATTAGTATGGATGTAAATATGCCAGGAATTAGTGGGTTAGAGGCGGCAGATCATATTCGCCTTAAATATCCAGAGGTTAGAATTGTTTTATGTACCGCCAACATCCAGGAAAGTATCCGTAATGCAGTAGCTAAAGCAAATATTGGTTTTGTTTCAAAACCAATTACTGAAAGGTCAGTAACTGAGTCGATCGCCTTCTGGGAGCAGAAGATATAGTTATGGAATTAGATGATCTTCAGCGAGATGCGCTAGGTGAATTATTCAATATTGGCGTTGGTAGAGCAGCCAATGCATTAAGTCAGATCGTTTCCAGCGAAGTGATGCTGTCAGTACCAAATGTTGATCTTGTAACTGTTGCCGAAGTTAAGGAGATGTTGGTCAAAAACGAATTTCGCCACTTTAGTACGGTCAGTCAATATTTTGAGGGGCCGTTTAATGCTGAAGCGGTGTTGATTTTTCCTGAATCCAATGCATTAGTCATTGTGAGTCATATGCTTGGACATGAGCTAGCACCTGAGGAGCTCTCAGAGTATGAGCAAGAAGTCATGTGTGAAGTGGGTAATATCATACTCAATGCCTGCATTAGCGCATTAGCTGATTTGTTCTGTGTAGAATTTAGTGGTGGATTACCCCATCATCAATTTAATGATAGTGAGAAATTAGGGTTTCATCTGGGGCAGGATAGTGATTATGTTTTGATCCTCCAAGTAAAAATGCTTATCAATCGAGAAAATATTGCAGGGCAGATGTTGTACTTATTGGGTTTGCAGTCACTCACATCGTTGCTTAGCCATTTAGATCGATACCTTGTTGAGCAAGGTATAAAATAAAACATAAGAAAACGGTCAAATGAATGTAATTGATTCCTCTCTACTCCTTGATTATCTTGAACTTGGCGTCTTAGTGATTGATGAGCAAGGTCATATTTTAGTTTGGAATCGTTGGCTTGAGCGGTATAGCGGGATCAAAGTCGGTGATGCTGTTGGTAAAAAAATTTCCGAAATTTTTCCAGAAATCATCGGTAGTCGAATCGAATATGCTATCAAAAGCGCAATAGAAAATAAATTGGCTAGCTTGCTTTCTCCAGGACTGAACCCTCCTATCTTGCGTTTGTATAAAAATAATCAAGACCTAAAGCAAGGTAATCGCTTGCAACAACTGGTTCATATTGTTCCGTTAGCCAAGCAATCAAAAACTTGTTTAGTTCAGATTCAAGATGTTACAGCCAGCATTAAAAGAGAAAATCAGTTACGAGTTCAATCGGCAGAGCTGCGCGATATTACTTATCGCGATCCATTAACAGGAATAGGAAATCGCCGGAAATTTAATGAGATGATTCATAAAGAATTTAGGCAAGCTTCTGTAAATAAAGGAGTAATCAGTCTTATGATGATTGATATTGATTACTTTAAGGCTTATAACGATAATTACGGGCATCAAGCAGGGGATGATTGCATTAAACTTGTCGCTGCCATTTTGCTTATTAGCGTTAAAGTTCCAGGAAATCTTGTTTCACGGTATGGTGGAGAAGAATTTGCTATCGTGTTACCAAATCTAGAAGCAGATCAATCATTACAGCTAGCTGAGCATATTCGTAATGAGGTATCTAAGGCCGAAACTAACCTAAAAGATAAAATAACCATCAGTGTGGGAGTTGCAACAATCCAACCCAACTCAGATAGGGATATTAATGTTTTAATTTCAGAAGCAGATTCCGCACTGTATCAGGCTAAAGCCAATGGTCGGAATTGCGTTGTTACCTCGTCAAGTTTACTCATTGCTAGAGAGATTACTGATTGGGTTCCTTCAATTGGTTTATAGGAGTAAGTATTTGAAGTGATCACTATAAATCACGGGACTAAAAAGTAACAAACTGTAGTAATCACTGTTACACCGATAAAATTAAGCACTAACCCTTCGCGCACCATACTGGCGATTGGGATTTTTCCGGTACCAAAAACGATTGCATTGGGCGGCGTAGCAACGGGAAGCATAAATGCACAGCTAGCACTCATAGCAGCAGGCACCATCAATAAAGCAGGATCAAGCCCAGCAGCCAGAGCAGCAGGAGCAAGAATAGGCATGAGTAAAATGGTAGTAGCGGCATTACTGGTTGCCTCGGTCAGAAATGTAACAGCCAGCGCAATTGATACGATAATAAGCAATGGGTGCAAATCGGAAAGTATTGCCAACTGATCTGCAATGAATTTGGATAAGCCGGATTCGATAAAGGCTTGTGCAATAGTAATCCCCGCGGCGAAAAGCAATAAAATCCCCCAAGGAATTTTAACGGCAACCTCCCAATTTAGCAGCTTATCCCCTTTCCCATTGGGAACGAGAAACATCGCAATCACGGCAATTAAGGCAACCGTCGCGTCCGTGGCGTTTTTGAGATCTAACCACGTGCTCCAGCCTCCAAACGGTTCTAACCGCGTAATCCATGCGAGCACGGCAAAGCCAAACACTGTCAAAACACGTCGCTCTTCCGGTCGCCAGTCCCCTGCTTGTGGCATTTCTAGTTTACCTACGTAACTTAAATGACGCGTCAACCATAACCCTGCCAATGGTACCATCAACAGCACAACGGGAAGCCCCCATGCCATCCACTGGGAAAAACTGACCGTTGATCCGGTAAAGCTCTGATACTCTTTCATAAAAATCAAATTGGGCGGTGTGCCAATTGGCGTGCCCAAACCACCAATACTGCACCCATAAGCGATGGAAAGTAACAGTGGAAAAGCAATTTTCTTATCTTGACTCTGGTCAATGATAGCGAGCGCAAGTGGAAGCATCATCAATGCGGTTGCGGTATTGGAAATCCACATACTCAATAAAGCACACGCACACATAAAACCAAAAACGATGCGCCGACTACTATCACCACCGATAAAATTCACTAGCCCTAATGCAAGGCGCCGGTGAGTTCCCGATTGCGTCATTGCCACCGAAATCATAAAACCACCCAGCATCAGTAAAATCAAATCGTTGCCAAAGGCCTTGGCGACTTCTTCTTTGGCTAGAACTCCCGTCAGTGGGAAAAATGTGATGGGTATTAGCGAAGTAGCAGGGATAGGTATGGGTTCAAAAATCCACCAGATAACACACAATAAGACAATAGCAGTCGTCCAACAGGCTTCTACATGCCAACCTGAGAAATGCATACTCGCAGCAACAACTCCAGCAAGTAAAGGGCCGCAGATCAATGCCCAGAGCGATTTATTTGACATTTAGAATTCTCGTTAGATATTGATAATCGCACTTGATATTTTATTGATAGATTTTCTTAAAGATTCTTTGTTAGATTCTGTGCCTGGTTTTATAACTTGATTCGTAGCTGCAATCTCAATACTTGTATAGTGTTGTTAGAATTTAACGAATTAATTGGAGATTGGAATACCTGATATAATCAAAACTTATGATTCCGGCATTGCTACAATTCAATTGGAAATTCTAATTAATACAGCTTTTAAGTAACAGTAAATAATGAATACTGAAGAGTTAATTGGTTCCAATAAACGCGGGTCTGTGCCAAAGCATCGACTTGTTCAATTATTGAAAATAGCCATCGGAGTAATTATTACACTAACAGTCTTACTTGTTATTTTAGTTTGCTTTTTAATTTTTGGTAACCAAGAAAATTTGAATGAAGCGGATAATGATGAAAGTTTAGATTTGGCTATTGCTGTAATTAGCCAATTTTTTAATAAATCAAAATCATCAGCATCCGCATCGGCGAATCTGGCTGTCCATTTTGGTGAAGGAAATGCCACAATATCAAAGCCGTTTAAAGATGCGATCCAAGCTTGCTGGTATTATCATGCGAATTATAAACATTCACATCCCTATACTGTGCTATGGAATAAGCCTGACGCAAGGAATTTATATCCTAAAATTCGAGTTATTGCTGAGCCAGCTTATTGGTCTGCAGAAAATTGTTCTATGGAAAAAAAAGAAATAAAGCTGATTGGAACAGAGTATACAAAACATACTATAGAAGCTCAATTCGGGAAGGGAGATAACTTTATTCCCATTGCTACGAGTCATGCTTTCTATAAATCCGCATTATATTTTGATGATGTAGGTAGAGTAACTGAAAGAAAAATAATAAAAAGTGACTTTGAGTATAAATCCTCTGATCTATGTGATTACATCACACTTGCTGCTGAAAAAAATAATTATATACAATGTGAAAAGAAAAAAGCTTCGGACTCAGATAAGTGGATTGATGGGTTAAAGAATAGAATAAATAGCTTTAATATTCTACAAATTGATTCAATATCTGGGCAAATTAAAATTAATATGGAAAATACTCCTGATCCTTTTCGAGAAGCGATTATTCTCTATATCAAAGAACGCAAAAAATTACATGATGAACTTGCTAAGGAAGGATGTGGTGTAATCTCTATTGAGCCTAAATCAAGAAACAAACAAAATCAATTAATTAAAACCTCCTTAGCTTTTTTATGCCATAAAGAAAAAGGTGGGTCACATGTCAGGTTGATGCAACGTATTAGTGAAGATATGCATTCATATTTTCACTCATTTCTAATTGAATCTAGCCCTACCGCAGCAATCAATAACCCCAACACCGCCAATCCAGCAACAATCGGAAATGCGCCTAAATAGCTACCCGTGATATCTTTGATATTACCGGATATCAGTGTTCCCAAAATGGCGCCCACGCCATAAGCAGTATAAACCACGCCATAATTCTGGGCATAATGTTTTTTTCCAAAGAAAATTCCAGTGGAAGTGGGTGCTAATGCTAACCAACCGCCCAGGCACAGCCATAACACGCAGAAAGCAAATAAATATAAAGTAGCATCTCCTTCTTCCAAGGCTGATAACAGCAGTGACGCACCACCGATCATGGCAAATGAGAGCATTGCTGTTTGTTTCGGCCCGAGTTTATCAGCGATAGTCCCAAACAAAGGGCGCCCTAACCCATTGAATATCGCAAATAATGAAATCGCGAATGCTGCTGTTGTGGGTTCAAGTTTTGCGACTTCGATACCCACTGGAGAAGCAATCCCGATTGCCATGAGTCCGGCTAAGCAACCGATTGTATAGGTAGCCCATAATGCATAAAAATGCCTGGTTCTTATCATGTCATGCCGGCTTAACTCAATCGTGGGATTGGCTATCGTAGTAGAGGAATAGGTAATTACATTAACTGATGGCCATTCATCAGGCGGGAAGCGAAGGCATTGTGCCAGTAATGAGACGATGAACAGAAAGCCGATGCCTAAATAGAAAAAAGTGTTGAGGGTGCCAATTTCTGGGTGAATGATCATCGCTTTCATCAGAGGAGCTGTGATCAAGGCGGAGATACCGAACCCCATAACCGTAAACCCAATTGCCAAGCCGCTTTTCTGGGGAAACCATTTTGCAACTACTGCAATCGGACAACCATAGACGATCCCCACACCAGCACCACCAATCACGCCATATAAAAGGGTCAATGTTGTAATATTCGAGGAAAAACTAGCAGCCATCCATCCTATCCCTACCAAGCAACCACCTAACATGGCGGTTTTTCTGGGTCCCCAGTGAGTCATTAAATTTCCGGCAAGCGGCATCGCAATCGCAAACACGGCCAGGAAAACCATAAAAGGATAACCACTCTGGCTTGATGGGATGTCCCACAAGGTTTCTAACGGCTTCCTAAATACACTATAGGCATAGATCGATCCCAGGCAAATATTGATCGATAGCCCAATCAACACAAATAGCCATCGACCTTGGGTCGCGGCCATCCCAAATAATTTCAAATTATGATCTATCATGCTTGCTTTTATCGTGATGTTTTTTAATCAGAAAATTTTGCATGATCATATCGTTTCTTAACCGATTTGGGGATATCGATTGCAGGAATTGGGGGCAACAGATCACTGCGACGTTGCCCCCAGGTTTAAGCGATTAAATTCAAACCAAATTCAGCTCGCTAGCTGATAATGCCACCAATGTCGGTATCGACTAACAACGTCTCGATTCCAAATGTATACTGATCATAGGATTGCGTACCAATAACGACAACACCCGTATTTGTCCAACCTTGGCCAATGGAATTAACAACATCCCCAACTCCACCATCAACTCGTAGCGTATTGGTATCCGAGATCGCGAATACATCGGTAACATTCAACGTGAGTGTGTTGTTGGGCGATGGCCCGAATAGATTGAAGCCATTGATATTGATTTGCTCAATACCGGTAATGCGATCATCTGCGAGTGTGGTGAGATTGAGATTCTGTACAGCACTGCTCATGAATGTCAAAGTATCAGTACCCGATCCGCCAGAAATTCGGTTACCCGCTACGCTCACATCAGTTGCATCGTACCAGAAGGTATCATCATCATTACCCCCATTCAAAATATCAGCACCGGTACTTCCAATGAGAACATCATTACCTCCTGAGCCAGTCAAGGTATTCGTGCCACTATTACCAACGAGTGTATTATTAAGGGAATTACCCGTACCATTGATATTAGCTGCACCGGTAAGCGTAAGATTCTCAACGTTTGCGATAGCAGCAAGACTAAAAGTGATAGAACTTTCAACTCTATCAGTACCGGCGCTGGCAGCTTCAGATATCGTGTCACTCCCATCAATGATGTAGATATCGTTACCTTGCCCGCCATCGAGTACATCATTTCCACCGCCACCATTCAAGGTATCGTTACCGATATCACCACTGAGCGCATTAATCCCTGCATTGCCAGTAATCATGTTATCAAGGCTATTGCCAAGACCATTGATATCGCCAACCCCAGTTAGGGTGAGATTCTCAACATTGGTTGAAAGCGTATATGAACTCAGTGAGCTTTTTACGAGATCAATCCCTTCGTTGAGATTCTCCGTGATGGTATCACCCGTATAATCCATGATATAGGTGTCATTACCTTTACCACCTTCAAGCGTATCATTATCGCTTATGAATGTGGGACCAAAGGGTCCAATGACAACGGTGATACCAGGCCCACCAATCAAGGTATCATTGCCATCATTTCCTTTGAGGGTATCGTTGCCTACACCGCCATCGAGTGTATTATCCTTTGAATTACCGTTGATAACGTTACTTAAAGTATTACCGGTTCCGTTGACCACTGCTGTTCCGGTTAATGTTAAATTTTCAACATTTGCACCGCTCGTGCCTAAATTAAACGTAATCGAACTTTCAATGGTATCGGTTCCTTCACCTGGCAATTCAGTAATCACGTCAGTACTTTCCGAGATCACGTAAGTATCGTTACCAATACCGCCGCTGAGGGTATCGACATCAATAGGTTGAAAGAAATTTCCAGAACCGCCAACCAACCGATCATCGCCGGCATCGCCATTAACGACATCATTACCATAACCACCAGATAAGGTGTCATTGCCATTGCCGCCATTAAGCGTATCGCTACCGCCGGATAGTGCAAACACACCGCCGTCTCCATTCAACGTATCATTTTGATCACCGCCATTGAGAACATCATTACCTAATCCCGCGTTCAAAATGTCGTTCCCATTCAACCCGTTTAAGGTATTGTTTGCACCGTTTCCAGTAATCGTATTGTTTAAGGCGTTACCAGTGCCACTTGTTGCAGCTGCGCCGGTTAAGGTTAGATTTTCTATCGAAGCACCTAGCGTATAGGTCACTGAACTCAACACCGCATCAACCCCGCCACTATCTACGATAGTATCAAGCGGTGCCAGAATTCCATTGGAGCCGATGATATAGGTATCGTTATCTGCGCCACCTTCCAGTCGGTCGACTCCAGAACCACCGTTTAATGTATCGTTTCCAATACCGCCATACAGCGTGTCGTTTTGGTTTCCACCAAGAATGGAATCATTACCACCTTCACCCCAAATCGTGTCATTGCCATCAGCGCCATCGACAGTATCATTGCCCAGCATAGCAAAAATTTCATTACCACCGGGCCCATCAACGTAGGTGTCATCAAGGTTTGTCAAAGTTACGGTCATTTTGTGATCCTCCTAATAATAATTATTTGATCATGCGTCCATTCATTGGAATGGCCATGCTGAGGGAAGACTTGATTAAACGCTCCCATTCCTAGTGTTGAGAATTTCATCCGTAAGGTGTGTGGAAATTGAAAGCTGAATTACCAAGCAAGTGCAGATTATCTTGATCACTTTGGTAGATCTGTGAGAAAAATCACATTGAAAACCATTTGTTGAAGTAAATTAATCCCAATACGGCTATCCAAAGTAAACTACAGTACAAGAAATATGATAAATACCACATGCATTTCTAACGATGTGAGGTATGCAGAAATTCATAAAGTCCAAAGCCTCATAAAATAAAAACATGAAATGGAAGATATGATGGAACAACTCCACTGAGAGATATTAAGAATGAGTCGTAATACTTTATGCGGCTTACAGAGTTTCAAACATCAATGTTGCAATAATCGATTCATTCTGCGCATATATTCACTCGTTTATCGGGTTGATTCTTGTTGAATTGTCTCTCGCTTATTAAGGTAAATTTGGTGAATAGCTACAATAAGTTATGCAGAAAGCAAATCAACTTGCTGTTTGCCGTTATAGATTACATCTTTATTATTAATAAAATCTGTCGTAATTAACTTTGGTCAATCAATAGCGAGGAAAGATATGGATTTAAATCAAGCAATTGAAAAACACGCAGAATGGAAAATAAGATTCAGAACAGCGATTACCAAGCATGAATCTATGGATGTTGGAACAATTTCAAAAGATAACTGTTGCGAATTAGGTAAGTGGTTACATGGAATTGGCAAAGCTAAGTTCAGTAATTTACCAAGCTTTATGCTATGCATTTCAAATCATGCAAAGTTTCATGTAGAAGCAGGAAAAATAGCTCAAACAATTAATGCTAAAAAATATACAGAAGCAGAAGCCATGCTAAGCACTGGGACCTCCTATAGCTTAGCTTCTAGCGGAGTAGGCGTAGCGATCATTCAGCTTAAGAAAGATACACAGATATAAAGAAAATCACCATAAACATGCTCCCAAGCGCACTCTGATAAGAAGTGGAAGTATGCCTACTCTCCAGCAATAATCCATTGCTGACCACTTGAAGGGGGTATGCGCGAGATATGCCTATATCAGCGCACTCCCCCGACTCTGTAGTACCATTATATTGACAGTAATGTGATCACTATATCGGCAGGAGACCCATCGGTTATATCGTGGATGATAGCAGCCAATTAGCCAATTTATTGATTTGGCCCAATCGGATCAACTCGGAAGCTAGCGCCACATCCTGTCTCTGTTTGTGTCGGTGCTGCTGCAATCAACGTTTCTAAATCCTGGTTGGGATTTAAACTAACAGTGAGCATTAACTGCACTTCTATCAACATATCCTGCTTACAAATAAGTTTGATACGACTGCGTGCCGCTTCACCCAGCACTGCTGATAGTCGATTCATGAAATCTTCAGTGCGCACTACTTTACCGATTCGCCGATTCATGAAATAAGCCATGCCCGAATCGTTAAACTGACGGGTCAAATCAGCAGAAAGCGCATAGTATTGCTGCACAGACCAATTAGCCTGACAAGTACCATGCTTGTGCCACTCATGTCGTTCCAAGCATGAACCAGCCGAAACACTCGGCATGATTTCGGCTAAACTGCTACGGGTTACGGCATCAAGGTCAATCGTAGGATAATTACAGAATTCTTCTTGTTTTTCTTTTACTTTTCCACAGAAACTATAATCAATGCCACATTGCCGTTGATTCGGCCAAAGACCATGAAGCGTAAAATGACGGGCTTGATAAACATTAGGATCAGTAACGCTGCATTCGGGTTTGTTCGATTTGATTTCACAAAACGCTGGTTGCCAGGATAATGCGAGTACATAGCTATCTGCATGTCCTGCTACGCCACATTGATTTGGAGCACTTCCCCCACCCGTTCCATTCCCTTGCTGATGGATGATGCCACATTCTGCCTTGATCCAACGTTCTTCAGGGCTGGCATTCGGTACGATTATCCGGTACCAGCTCGGATTATTTTTCTGATTAGCTTCGATAATCGTATATTCACCAGCGATGGTTAACTGGCTTTCATCAGGATTAGTCAGCTTCTTTTTAGAAACATAGGCAGGACAAGCCTGCTGACTTACAAAAGTACCCGATATTTTAGCAGCCCATACGGGATTTGCCGTACTGAGAACAACTACAAGCAACAAATAGTTGATTAAGCTACGAAATGTGATAGACCGCATAGATATCATCCACTCACAATGGACTGAGTATAATGCCATAATCATTAAGGTTTCTCATATACCCATCGAATCAACGCATCCATCGCAGACCGTGCATTACTCGCATTAGGATGGTTGACTAGGAACACCACAACGGATCGCCGATCTTTATGATCGAGTACATAACCTGCGATCGCCGATACATCATTCAAAGTACCGGTTTTCATATGCGCTTTACCTGCCACCAACGAGCCTCGTAATCGATTCTTCATTGTCCCATCGACGGATGATATCGCGAGTGATGCCATAAACTCGGGCATTACTGGGCTATAAAATGCCGCCACCAAAAGTTCTCCCATATGATAAGCACTAATACGTTCTCGGCGCGATAACCCAGAACCATTTTCGACTACGAGCTCTGGAAAACTAAGACGCTTAGAAAATAGCCATTGCTTGAGTGCAATGTTTGATTGGTCTAGTGAAACGAATTCAGCATTACCAGATTGCACAAGCGATTGCCCAAGAGCCAAATAAAGTTGCCTTGCTGCGACATTATTACTGAATTTATTGATACCACGAATAATATCAGCTAATGGCGGTGATTGATGCACCGTGAGCGGTGTTATGTTCCTAGGTACCGACCCTTGCTGTACCGACCTCTTAAAAATTCCTCCCTGTTGGAGCCACAGTTTCTTAAAAAAATCGTGGATGTACGCTGCGCTATCATGTAGGCTCATGTAATAAATATTTGCACCACACTGAATTGAATAATTACCGCTCAGCGTGGTGGTAACACGCCCCTCATTCCCCTCTGGCTTACGGATATCGACGCGCATTAGGTTGCGCCAATCTCCACACGGACCACGCGTTAGTTTCAAATTATTCTGTAAATCCAGCGATTCTGAGATGGGATCGGTCACAATGCGTACCTTATTGCGATCAGGATCAGGCGTAATATGAAATGCGGTAGTCCGATAATTGACCAACAATGCTTCAGGGAATACGTTATAGGTTTTTAACGGACTGCCATCAAATGCAGCAGGATCGCCCATCGAGAACTGATAATAGCTATTATCGAGAATTAAGTTACCGGTTATTTCCTTTAAACCAGTTTGGCGCAATTTACGTACCGATAACCAGAAATTTTCCAAGTTAAGCTGCGGATCTCCATAGCCCTTAATTGCGAGATCTCCTTTCAAGATACCTCCTTCAATCGGACCCAGTGCATAAAACTCGGTTTTCCAGCTAAAGGCAGGGCCTAGCAATTCGAGTCCGGCATAGGTTGTTACCAGTTTCATTACAGATGCCGGATTCATCGCCTGTGTCGGGTTCAGCGTGAGCGTTGGTTGTTTTGCCGTCAATTCTTTTACATAAACACCGACCGCCGTCTCCGGGATTCCAGCCGTTTTCAACGCATGTTGCACTGGTTCTGGCAAACCTGAAGCTGACAAAGACAACGACAAGCTTAGAATTCCAATAATTATAGAGACTTGCAGGCTCAATTTAACCAAGTGCCACGAGTTAACACGTTTAAGGCTCAGCATAGTCATCACGATTGCATACCCATTCTTCTATTTCGTTGGCTGATTGCCGCAAATGGTATGGCCATCATCCCATCCCATACGGTATTGCAGATCATTGGTATAACGCGCTTCGTCTTTGTATCCCCAGCGTGTTTTTTTGGCTGTTTCACAACCATCGATATAACCTTCCTTGGTTGCTAGAGGAAAACCACTCAAATTATAAGTAGGTCGCGTGCTTGGCGGCAATGGCCCTACTGGGCGAGGCGCTGCTTTAGGTTGAGTAACCGGTGATGAAGGCTTGGTCGGCTTAGGCGATGGTAAGGGTAACTGATTCGTGGTTGCACAGCTCGTCAAAAAGATTATCAGTAGAACGCTTAATAGGAAGTAAGACTTTCGACCCCAAAACATTTGCACAGGCTTCATCATCAAAATGCGAGTTCCTCTACAAAACAGACTTAAGCAATTTACCCATCTCAGCAGGATTGCGAGTAACGCGGATACCACAGGCTTCCATCACTTCAATCTTTTCTTGAGCAGTACCTTTGCCACCTGCAATAATTGCACCTGCGTGCCCCATCCGCTTACCTGGCGGTGCAGTCACACCAGCAATGAATCCAACGACCGGTTTCTTCATATGGTCTTTGACCCAGCGTGCACAATCTTCTTCATCAGTACCACCGATCTCACCGACCATTAACACGGCATCCGTTTCATCATCGGAGTTAAATAGCTTCATTACATCGAGATGTTTCAATCCATTGATAGGATCACCGCCGATACCAATACAAGTCGATTGACCGAGTCCCAAGGCCATGAGTTGGGCTACCGCCTCATACGTTAGCGTCCCCGAACGGGAAACAACACCGATTCGCCCTTTTTTATGAATATAGCCCGGCATGATACCAATCTTGATCTCATCGGGTGTGATAATACCTGGGCAATTAGGACCGATAAGCAAGGTTTTCTTCCCTTGCATCTTATAGCGAGTTCTCAGCATATCACGCACTGGAATACCTTCAGTAATACAGATCACCAAATCGAGATCAGCCTCAACGGCTTCATCAATTGCTGCAGCAGCAAAAGGTGGCGGGACATAAATCACCGATACCGTGGCGCCAGTTGCTTGTTTTGCTTCTTTGACGGTAGCGAAAATAGGAATACCTTCAAACTGCTCACCTGGTTTTTTGGGATTTACTCCAGCGACAAAGCACTGGCGTCCGTTAGCATATTCACGGCATAGCTGCGTATGAAACTGCCCAGTCTTTCCGGTAATGCCTTGTGTAATTACTCGGCTGTCACGATTAATCAATATCGACATGGCTAGGCTCCTTTCTGTATTGCGTTAACCACTTTTTCTGCTGCATCGGCCATATTACTGGCAGAAATGATCGGCAAGCCTGATTCGGCGAGAATTTTTTTACCAAGATCGACATTTGTGCCCTCAAGTCGAACCACTAACGGTACCGCCAATTTGACTTCACGGGCTGCAGCAGTGACTCCCTGGGCGACCACATCACATTTCATGATTCCACCAAAAATATTAACTAATATCGCTTGCAGCTTTGGATTACGTAGCATGATCTTGAATGCTTCCGTGACTTTCTCAGCCGTTGCACCACCACCAACATCCAAGAAATTAGCTGGATGGCCCCCATATAATTTAATGATATCCATAGTCGCCATCGCTAAACCAGCACCATTCACTAAGCAACCGATATTTCCGTCCAATGCAATATAGGAGAGATCATGCTTGGCCGCTTCCATCTCGGCAGGATCTTCTTCATCCGTATCGCGCAACGCCACAATTTCTGGGTGACGAAATAATGCGTTATCATCAAAATTCATTTTTGCATCGAGCGCAATCACCTGGCCTGAAGTCGTCAAGATCAGCGGATTAATTTCCAATAACGATGCATCGGTTTGATCAAACGCCTGATAGAGTCCTTTTAGCAGTTCTCTGGCTGCATCAAGGCTGGTGATCGGCAATCCAATCTTCCCTGCAATATGAGTAATATCTACATCAGTCAGCCCGATAACTGGGTCAATCAGAATCTTATGGATTTTTTCAGGTGTTTTGGCTGCTACCTCCTCGATATCCATGCCACCTTCAGCACTCGCCATCAAACAAACACGTTGGCGGGTGCGGTCGATCACCATTCCCAAATAAAACTCATGCTGAATATCCACACCCTGTTCGATATACAAGCGATGCACAATTTGTCCTTGCGACCCAGTCTGATGGGTTATCAGTGGTTTGTTGAGCATCCCTTCCGCAAACTGCCTAACTTCATCCAGTGAACGAGCTAACTTAACCCCCCCTCCTTTTCCCCGCCCACCCGCATAAATTTGTGCTTTCACTACCCATTGATTCCCGCCCAATGATTGTGCGGCAGAGATGGCCTTATCCACGCTAAAACAAGCTATGCCACTGGGAGTGGGTACACCAAATTGACGTAGGATTTCTTTGGCTTGGTACTCATGAATTTTCATCGACTAACTCCTTTTAAGGATTATGCGTTGATTGTTTCAAGATAGTGCTTAACCGCTTGCAGCTCAGCATCAAACTGCGGTAATAGGCTAGTAACGCTTTGCTCATCATGATTCCTAGCAGCTTGTTCAATCTTTTCACACCATTCGCCCAACATTTGGGCGCCTACCGATCGTGCTGAGGATTTTAACTTATGCGCAACTGCTTTAACTTGATCCAGATGCTGCTGCTGATAGGCCGTATGGAGTTGATCTTGGATTGCTTGCGCGCTCGTTCTAAAATCACTTAAAAATTCCTGGATAACCGCAGGATCATCCCCGACCAACGCTTGCAATACGCGAATATCAACAGGTACTGCTTGTTGGTTAATAGCCCACTGTTCAACTTGTTTCGGGGATTTAGAATTCTCGCTATGCTTAGGCAACCATTTTTGCAACGTCTGCTTAAGCTGCTCTAACTGCACCGGCTTACTCAAGTAATCATCCATACCGATGGCTCGGCATCGTTCTGCTTCCCCCTTAAGCGCATTCGCCGTCAATGCAATGATCGGGATATGAATCGGACCCTTTGTTGCAGTACGAATTGCTTGTGTCAACTGATAACCATCCATTTCAGGCATATGCAGGTCTGTCAGTATCATAGCATAATCACCACTCTCCCAATGCTGCAAAGCATGACGACCATTCTGCACCACATCAGCTACATGTCCCAGTAATGCAAGCTGTTGCCGAATTACTTTTTGATTAATTTCATTATCTTCTGCAACTAATATCAATCTACCCTGCTGCAAGGCTTCTTCACGAGAAGGAAGAATAATTCGGGTCGATGATCCTTCTAAGGCTGGAATATCTTCTTCAAGCTTTGCTCGCCCCGCAGCAACAGCGACAGCATGCAAAAAAGCGAACCGATATAAAATATTGCCATCCAACGTCACTTGTTCACCATTTTCAATCCGACCTCGGTGGCGTCGACCTCGTTTAACAACAACCAAATGAGGTTTATCGGGTGAATCTAAATTCAAACGAGTACGAAACGCGAGTCGTAGCTCATCTACCGACGATTCATCATGTCCTGCATCGATAACTAGTAACCATTGCCCAGCCGGTAATGTTTTTATTCGTTTCCGAGCAGCAGCAAGATCAGTAGCTCGCTCAACGTTTGCACCTGCGTATTTCAAATACGCAACGAGATCGTTGCTCAAACCTTCATTAGGGCCATACACGATACAGGAGAGCCCTGTAAGATCGATTTGTTTCTGGTAAGTTGTTATTTCTGAAGGTAGCGGTTTAAAAGGAATATGAACAATGAACGTAGATCCTTCGCCCTCTTTGCTCTGAACCGCGATTTCCCCTCCCATTAATTTCACGAGATGATGTGTTATCGTGAGCCCCAGGCCAGTTCCACCGAAACGACGTGTGGTTGAGGTATCACCTTGGGTAAACGGAATGAACAATCGTCCCCTGGTTTCCTCATTCATCCCAATTCCATTGTCCGTGACTTGAATCGCAATCATCACCTGATTGCGATCCGCTTCGATCAATAATACTTGTGTAGCAACTTTACCCGCTCGCCCTTGCCCGCTTGAGAATTTAATAGCATTGTTGATAAGGTTGACTACAATCTGGCGCAAGCGTAACGCATCCCCTAATACTTCATCGGGAATCGCTGGATCAATGAATAAGGTTAATTCGATTCCTTTGCTGGCAGCTAAATGTTCGAGCATGCTGCAAGCTTTCTCGATTACCGTGGCCAGGGGGATCGGTGCAAATTCAATTTCGAGTTTGCCTGCTTCAATTTTTGAGAAATCAAGAATATCCTCGATAATTTCCAGCAAAGCAAAGGCAGACTCACGAATTAAATTCGCCATTTCCATTTGATAACTGCTCAAGCTAGATTGTTGCAACACCTCGATCATACCAATCACACCATTCATTGGCGTTCGGATCTCATGGCTCATGGCTGCCAAAAATGCTGATTTAGCCTGGTTCGCTTGCTCCGCTTCGAGTCTCGCACTCTCAAGATCTTTCATGATCTTCACATGCTCACGAATATCCCGCATTACACCAGTAAAATGGCGTTTCTCTCCAACAAAATACTCACTAACTGCAAGATAAATCGGGATCAATTGCCCATTTTTATGAACACCTTCCACCTCGCGCCCTAAACCGATTTCATGTGTACCCGGTAAATAAGGTCGCCCAACATAAACTTGTCCATGCCCCGTGTTACAATAGCGCTCCATATAAAACTCATGCTGACTTCGATCTGGCTCTGGTACAAGAATCGCTACATTTTGCCCAGTCGCTTCGTCAGAGGTATAACCAAATAATTTCTCCATCACGGGATTAACTGAAAGCATCACCCCTTTTTCATCCGTTGTTACAACACAGTCCACCATATGTTCGACCACTGAACGGGTTTCTTCTTCTTTGATTGCCAACTCGGCATTCGCTACCTCAAGCTCTGCGGTCCGTTCAGCGACACGCGCTTCCAGTTCTCGGTAACTGGTATTCAAGCGCTCGGTCATGGTATTAAAAGCATCTGCAAGCTTTTCCATCTCATCCCAACCTTCGTTGGGTACCTGCTGATTCAGATTTCCTGATGCAACCGCTTGGGCGCCCTCATTTAAATTCTTGAGCGGTGCCACCACGCGGCGATTAAATAAAAGCGCCCCAGCAGTTGCCACAATGAAAGTCAAAAACAGAATCACGAGACCGACGGCACGCACGTGATACACGGATGCAAATGCTTCACTGACATCGATATGAACGATCATTCCCCATTTCATCAGCGGAAGATAACGCCAAGCAGCTACGACTTCTTTGCCACGATAATCGATGGTCAATCCACCTCCATCTTGCCCAGCCAAGCTACGTCGAATGCCAGCAGAAAATCTAGAATTATCGAGCGTAATTTTATGCTTCAAGGCGGCATCGGGCTCTTCTCTCAATGGAGCCATCACCAAAGCTGTATTTTCATCTTCTAACCTTGTCAAAATGGTTTCACCACTTTGACCCAAGCCCACATTATTCGTTAATACTTTAAATACAGGATTACTATAGATCTGAAGGGCGAAAACACCACTAAATTCGCCTTCGATAATAATTGGTACCGCAATAAATGCAGCAATAGCTCCCTTGGAAGGCTCATAATACTCAAAATCAGAAATATTTCCCTTTCGTTCGCGCAGAGCACGTCGCGCAGCGACACCCAATCCAGTATCGCGATAGGGCCCTGTCAGCACATTCGTCGCAAAATCAGATTCGCGGCTATAAGTAAAAACAATCCACCCATCAGTCGAAATCAGGAAAACATCGTAGTAATCCGCATGCTCTACAAACCGCTCAAAGTGATTGCGATAGATTGCGTCCAAATCGTGGTACGCTTCAGAATCTACCCCAAATTGCTTAAAAGCAGCCGTGTATTCTTTGATTGCTTGATGCGTAGTATCCGCTGCTTGGATCACGCTCGCATCGAGCATGCGCTCTTTAAAATAGGTATCTATTTGCTCGATCTTTTTATCTGCGATCGAAGAAACTTGCTGAATAACAGCTTTCTTGATTTCAGCCTCAAACGTTTGTAGCAGACTATAGCCAATCAACAGGATTGGAAGTAGTGCGACAAGCGCGAACCATACTGCGAATCGCTGTGTGAGGGAGGTGAAATGGAACAAAATTACTCCGCTAGGCAATCTTGATTATGCGGCAGTCTCAAGCTTCGTCGTGCGTAATAAGCAAACGCGGCTGCACTGCGCTGTGCGCGTAAAATCCAATCATGGGCTTCTTTCCCTAAATCCGGGTCAATTGGTTGAATGTTACCCGCTGATGTGGCCAGCAATTGCATGCGCGCTGCACGCTCAAAGGCTAACGTCAATAAACAAGCTTCTTCGATGCTGCCACAGGCTACTAATAATCCATGATGTGCAAGCAACAAAGCTCTTTTACTCCCTAACGCTGCTGCAATCATCTCACCTTCATCATTGCCGACTGGAACACCCGGCCATTTTGGAAGAAATGCCACATCATCGTATAAAACACAATTATCCATGTGCGAGATTTGCAGTGGCACTGCCAGCATACTCAGTGCAGCAGTATGCACTGCATGGGTATGAATAATACAATGTACGTCAGGGCGAGCTCGATAAACCCAAGCATGGAAACGATTAGCTGGATTTGGCATTCCTTCACCATTCAATACCTGCAAATGTTCATCGACCAATAACAGATTGGTTGCGCTAATTTCATCAAACCCTAAGCCTAACCTTTGGGTTAGAAATGCATCAGGTTGATCGGCCCGTGCAGTAATTTGGCCAGCCAACCCCGAATCATGACCATTGTCAAATAATATGCGGCAGGTCAATGCCAGTTTCTGGCGTGGCGTATAGTCTGCACCCTTCACATGCTTTTCCATTTGATCAAATGCACGCTGTATTAGCTGATTCTTATCCAGATTGAAGGTATTTTGATCCATGATTATGCTCTCTGACAAAATAAGAATTGAATTTAAAATCAAAGTAGCAAATCACATCGCGCTTAGCAAATAAATTATCCACTCAATGGAATAATGCTTGCAAAGTATGAAGAAAAGCTAAAGCTTGTGTGAAAGTATTATGAAGTAACTCTGCTCAACAAACATCGCTTACAAATAAAAGATCCACAGGAGATCAGCAAGTTCTTTGGTTAAACATTGGGGAAATTCAGAAAAATAAGGCCTACGAGTTTGATTGCATCAAGCTATACTATGAATTCTGATACAGCTTGCAAGTAGGCCTTTACCCAGGCTCTCAAGATCACAACGAAGTAATCTCAAGATCATTATTGGGAAAAAGGGGGGATTATTTACGTTTGGCAGCAGCAGCTTTTGGTTTAGCAGCAGGTTGGGGTTTACGAGCTGCTTTAGTTGATGCAGCTGCATCAGCAAGTGCTTTGCCTGGTCTAAACTTCACTACTTTCTTGGCTGGAATTGTCATGGTTTTGCCAGTTGCCGGATTACGGCCTTCACGACTCGCACGTTGCGCAACTAGAAACGTACCAAAACCGACTAACTGAATCGTATCGCCTTTTGCTAGGGTTTTTTGTACGGTTTCCATAAACCCATTCAGAATCGTCGCTGTTTGTGTTTTGGTAGTTTGTGCACGAGCTGCAATTGCATCAATCAATTCCGTTTTGTTCATTGGGAAGCTCCTATTTGTGGTTGGTAAAATGATGTTGGTATTTTCGCCCGATATTTCGCAAAAAAGCAATATGTTTATGGGTTTTTTAATCAAAATTCCGCTTTGTTTGTCGCTTTTTTGATACTTTTTTCCTTAAAATTACCGAAACCGAGGGTTCTAACTCAGATTTCTCTGGCAATATAACCTTCTAGTCGGACACAAATGAAGATAGGAAAGATGATGAGAAATGTTTGGATTGGAAACCTCGCATAAGGTATGCTTCACATTGAGGCAGATATTTACGCGCATTTGAACGACGTTTAATGGAGACATCATGCTAAATAAAAACATTCTGGATGAAATCGGTACGAAAATTAATGAAGTGATCGCCCATGGTCCAGCAAAAGATATTGAAAAAAATTTGCGTGCGATTCTCACGAGTATGCTTTCTAAGCTCGATCTCGTCACGCGTGAAGAATTCGATGTACAACAAGAGGTACTTAAAAAAACACGCACCAAATTAACTGAGTTAGAAGCCAAAGTAGCTCTGTTAGAAAATCAATTAAAGCCTTCAGAAACTGGAACTGCAGCTTCCGATAGCAATTATGATGGTTGAGTAGCCGATGCTTGGGATAAGTCTCCTCGCTAACAAGTCATTCCAAGCATAAACTAAGCATTTTGGTATTGAGCGCGATATAACATGTCTCTGGCTATCTTATATAGTCGCGCCTTGTCTGGAATGGATGCACCACTCGTCACGGTAGAAACACACTTATCCAATGGCTTACCGAGCTTTACCATCGTTGGTTTACCTGAAACAGAAGTTAAAGAAAGCAAAGATCGAGTTCGAGCAGCCTTACAAAATAGTCATTTCAAATTCCCTGCACAACGCATTACCGTCAATCTGGCCCCAGCTGATCTACCCAAAGAAAGTGGCCGCTTTGATCTACCAATTGCATTAGGAATACTTGCAGCAACCGCACAGATTCCTCGCGATCAACTCGATCAATTTGAATGGGTCGGCGAACTTTCGTTAAGCGGAGAATTGCGTCCGATCAAAGGTGCACTAGCCATGACTTATAACGCATCACGCTCTGGACGAGGGTTTATTTTGCCCAAGCAAAATGCCGCAGAAGCGGCGCTAGTCAGTGACTCTGTCGTCTATCCTGCGACATCGCTCCTCGAAATTTGTGCGCATCTTTGCAATCAAACCCCACTGCAACGTTGTACCAGCCCGATAGCTTCTGATAATCATTCATTGGATCCACTTCCCTCGATCGACCTACAAGATGTAAAAGGTCAGGTCCAGGCCAAGCGAGCATTAGAAATTGCAGCAGCAGGTAATCACAGCCTATTGATGATAGGTCCCCCCGGAACTGGCAAATCGATGCTAGCGGAGCGACTGATAACGATCTTACCGACCATGAACCAGCAAGAAGCGCTGGAAACCGCAGCGATTCAGTCCCTTGCTCACGGTTATTTTGAGGTTACTAACTGGAAACACCGCCCTTTTCGGGCACCTCACCATACTGCCTCTGCTACAGCTATGGTTGGAGGAGGTAGCATACCACGCCCCGGTGAAATTTCACTGGCTTTGAATGGTGCACTCTTTTTAGATGAGTTACCCGAATTTGATCGAAAAGTCCTCGAAGTGTTGCGCGAACCCCTGGAATCAGGCCATATCACCATCTCGCGCGCGGCACGGCAAACTAATTTTCCAGCTCGCTTCCTGTTGATTGCCGCCATGAACCCATGCCCTTGTGGCTATTTAGGTCACCTTTCCGGCAAATGCCACTGCACACCAGATCAGGTTGCACGCTATAGGGGTAAAATTTCCGGCCCGCTGCTCGATCGTATCGATATGCAAATCGAAGTCTCCTCTTTACCGCAAGAAGAATTGATGCAAGCGCAGCCAATGGGCGAGAAAAGTAGCACTATCCGCGAACGTGTTGAAGAAGCTTACCAATTACAGTGTAACCGCCAGGGAAAAACCAATAGTCGCTTAACGGTAAAGGAAATCGATCAGCTCTGCGTTCTTGATACAGCCAGCAAGAATTTATTGAAACAAGCGATCAATCGGTTAAGCTTATCTGCAAGAGCCTATCATCGTATTTTAAAATTAGCTCGCACCATCGCAGATTTGGGGAATGTCGAAAAAATTAATAATCAGCATATTGCGGAAGCGATTCAGTATCGCAAGTTGGATAAGCATTAAGAGTTTGGATGATAATAGGATCCTTCATATAATCCATATAGGACTGCAAAATAACCTCCCGATCTCATAGCGCTTTTTATACAAAGCTTGATCATATTTCCAAAGCGCTAGCTGATCAGGTCACTACACAAAACTGAAAAAAGAAGTAGAAAATGCAAAGAATAATTCTTACCGTATGTTTCTTACTTGCGACCGTGACTCTTGCTTCATGTGGTAGCGCTTCAGGTTTAAATAAAGCACCTCGCCGCAAGCAGCGGGGTATTAACTGCGCTTTTCAATCTACTGATTTTCAACCAGCTTTCGTCCCAAGGGGCGAGGAATTGAACCCGCAGAGATTAAAAAATTTGGTGATAAATACTACCTTAAAGATATTCAAGCTGTCGTTGAAAAAATTGATGTCGAAAATAAAAACTGTAGTATTTGATTCAATGTCATAAGCAGGCAGTTTCATATTTACTGTGAGACTGCTCGACGCTTATATCTATCAACCAATTATTTTTATTGTGGCGAAATAGATCATGCCATGTTTTCGTAAGATTCTGATTACAATCTTAGTGGTTGCGATGACAACCATGATCTCGAGTTGCGTACCGCAATATCATATTAAAAAAGCTGAGATTCGGCCACTATATAGTTCAAGCACTAAGCGTGTTGACGGCCTTCGGCAGGCACTCTTAGACTCTCCTGATAGTCCAATACGAATCATAGTGGTACATGGAATGATTACCAGCGAGCCTAAATACAGTGAGAATTTACAGCAACGACTTGCTGAAACACTTGGATTGATTCTGGGTAAAAGAGAAGAATATCCTACTTATATTTACCGAGGATATGATTTTATTCCTTTTTTGGGCCCCCAACCTTTCGATGGCGTAATTCACCTAAAAGCTTCGGAAGTCCGAAAATCGACATGGGTCGACCCAAGCAATTTAAACGCTGATCGCTTGGTGGTTTATGAAGTACTATGGGCACCGCTTCGAGACGAGGTAAAAAATCACTTTTTTGCTTGCTTCGAATCTCGCGCTATTGATCCCGAAAAAGAATGTCCGATTTTATCCAAGGCAGAACGCAATTCAGATTATCGCACCATAATTAATGGTGCCTTGAAAGATAGCATACTTGTGAATGGTTTCGCGGATCCAATGATTGTTCTAGGCCCCATAGGTGATATCCTTAGAGATGACATAGCTCAGACGATCTGTATGATTGCAAGCGATACGCTTGCTTCGAGTGGATTTAATTTAAAGCAATCGCAAAATATGCGATGCGACCTTTCCTCGGTCATTCAACACCACAAATCGGATCAAATATCGAAACAAGTTGCTGCAACAGTCTTGGAGAAGACTAAATTTTTTGCAATGACACATAGTCTTGGTAGCTTTCTGTTCATAGATGCGCAACAGCGGTTTGCTCAAATAAGAGAAGAGGTAGAAGAAAGAAAAAAAGCAAAAGAAAGTGAGGAAATTTCGCAACTCAGTAAAGATGAAATTCAAGAATCGTTATTGTTCTCCTTGATTGACCACGCTACCGTTTTTATGAGTGCCAATCAAATAGCGCTACTTCAACTCGGAAGATTATCTGCAGAAGGCTGCAAACCGCACAACAACGAATCTAAGTGCCCTAATCGGTTACTTCGGAATAGAGCAGATGTGACGGAAAAGGATATACCTCTTGGCTCATTGACAACTTATGTTGCATTTAATGACGTCAATGATCTTTTAGGTTTTGAGCTACCACCCTATCTTGCCGCTACGGGTCTATTCGGAACACTTGTAAACGTTTCAGTCCAAAATCCAGGACTAACTGTTCCATTTATTTTCAAGAATCCTGGTGCTGCTCATACAGGACACGAAAATAATCCAGCTGTTATAGAAGCGATGGTAGAAGGGATAGTATTCCCAGAAAAGTAAAGTTAAATGCCTCCGGCAAAGCTGTGGCGTTTCGCTGCCCCCCCTCAAAGGGTTGTTTGCGAGTCCGCTAAAGCAGGCATCTATATACCCAGTTTCAACTGATCATACCGCTCATCGGTACTCCATCTGTAAGACTCCTGCACAACCTCCCCTACCAGTGCAATAACCAACTAAAATAGAGGTAGTTAAAAAAATAGTTGGAGCAAAAGATGCAGATGAGTTTTGGAACACTGGAATTGTCAGAGCGATTGAAGCGAGATAGCGTGCTGATGAAGATTAATGCTCTGATTGACTGGGAAGCGTTGCGTCCGAAGCTTAGGGGTTTATACAAGCGGGAGTTATCGCATGGTGGAGGACAGGAACCGTTTGATGCGCTGTTGATGTTCAAGGCGATCCTGCTGGGTCAGTGGCATAGTTTATCGGATGCCGCGTTGGAACAAGCGCTGTGTGTACGCATTGATTTTCTGCAATTTTGTGGATTGTCCTTATCGGATGCGATACCGGACGAAACCACTTTGTGCCGGTTCCGTAACCGGCTGGTGACCAGCAACCGGCTAGATGGTTTGCTAGGTTCTATCAATGAGCAGCTTCAATCACACGGATTGATAATCAAGGGTGCGACGGGAGCGGTCATTGATGCCACGCTGATAGAGTCAGCGACACGCCCTAAAAAGACGATCACACTGGAGGTGGATGCCGAAGGTAAGACTGTTCAGTTTGAAGATGGCAGTCAGCCTGGAATCAGTTGTACCGAAGAACACAGTGCGGATCCGGATGCAACCTGGCTAAAGAAGGGCAAGAAATCACAGTTTGGCTACCGCAGTTACCTGGTAGTGGATGCACAAGACGGCTATGTGCGCGGGGTTCACACTACTCCTGCCAACCAGAGTGAAATGATGCATTTCGAAGCAGTGATCGATGGTGCGCATATCGAGGCGAATCGGGTATATGCTGACAAGGGATCCGCCAGCAACGCCAATCGTCAGTTTCTAAGAAAGCAAAAGATCAAGAGCGCAATCATGTATCGCGCGTACAAGAACAAACCACTATCGGCACGCCAGCTACTTCGATACGGTAAAAGTCAACGCCCAAGTCATACTGAAAAGTATCTGCATGAATCTGAAAAAGACAGCCAACAAAATCTTCATAGATCAACCATTAAGAGGGAGCAATTCGTCCAAATGTTGCATAAAGGGGGAAAACTCCCCTAAAAAAGAGGGAAAAACTTCACTTTCTACCCAAATGACGTGCGATCAGCGTCATTTAGAAATTTTTCTCTGTCACTACAGTTAAATTCTCACGGTTGTGCAGAGGTCTTTATCATCGTATTTTAAAACCAGCTCGCACCATTGCAGACTTGGGAAATGCCAAGAGAATTAATAATCAACATATCGCGGAAACGATTCAGTATCGAAGCCTGGATAGGCATTCACAATTATCAGGTTAAGATAAAATAAAACGACTTAATGCGAAAACAGTGCGTTAAATCTGTTTTGTGAAAAAACCAACCCATAAAACAGAGGAATCGGCTCCATGTGCTTTAGCTGCTACTCCATGGTAGCAATAAATTCAAATTGACGACTTTAAAAATACCTCCCATTCTGCGGAAGTATTACATGATCCATCGGGTTCAATTTATAGTGAGAAACTGTAAAATAAAACTTAATCTATTTGCCGACCTTAATCGGCACAGCATTGATTCAAACACAGAGAAAATCCAATGAATAATCCAGATATCCGTTGGCAGCAACGGTTTACCAATTATCAGAAAGCGTTGCTGCAATTGCAAGATGCAGTTGAACTCAGCAATCAGCGGGCGCTCAGTTCATTAGAAAAACAAGGCGTTATTCAAGCCTTCGAATTTACCCACGAACTGGCCTGGAATCTATTGAAGGATTTTTTGCAAGATCAAGGCAATCAGAATATAAGAGGCTCGAAAGACGCAACCCGTGAAGCATTTAAAGTTGAGTTGATTCAAGATGGCGAGCAATGGATGGCCATGATCCAGAGCCGCAACATCTCCTCACATACCTACGATGAGCGCACTGCTGAGCGATTGGTGAATGCAATCATTCATGATTACTATCCTTTATTCATGATACTGAAAAAAGAAATGGAAAAATACCAGTCATGAGCGAGCAGCATTCATTTGGTTTGTCACTCGCCACCTTGGAAAAACTCAATAGCGTATTTGCAAGGCACGGCACCATTGATTCTGTATTGATCTATGGTTCAAGAGCGAAAGGAAATTACCGCCGAGGCTCCGATATCGATCTGACAATTAAGGGAAGCGAGATTTCATTTGCTGAATTTATGCAAATTGAAGACCAAATTGACGATCTGATGTTGCCTTATACCGTCGATTTGTCGCAATACCGCCTGCTTGGAAATACCGACCTGATCACCCATATCGACCGAGTAGGGCGGGTTATCTATACGCGACCGAGGAAATAACTGCGCATTCAGTGTTTGGCAAATTTGTTGAACATCAATGTCCTGGCTTGAAACCACCGACCTCTTCCAACGCAACGATTACACTCCCTAAAACACCTACCTGACCCAAATCGTTTTAATATTCACAAACTCGCGAATGCCGTGGTAGGATAATTCTCTGCCATAACCAGACTCTTTGATGCCGCCGAACGGCAAGCGTGGGTCGCTTTTGACGATGCCGTTGACAAATGTACAACCGGCGTGAATTTGCCGTGCCAGTGCTTCACCGCGTGCCGGATCACCTGTCCATAGACTGCCGCCTAGACCAAATTGGGTTAGATTGGCCAACTGGACCGCTTCCTCGACGCTGCTGACGCGCACAATGGCAAGAACGGGCCCGAATAATTCTTCGTCAAACGCCGGCATTCCAGGTTGCACGTGATCCAGGATGGTTGGCGCGTAATAGGCACCTTGTTCGCCAATAGAAAAACCGCCGGTTATTAGCTTTGCGCCTAATGCTAGGCTTCGCTCTACTTGCGCTTGCAATTCGGCACGCAAATCCATTCGCGCCATGGGTGCAATAGTGGTTGCGGCATCTCTAGGGTCGCCACTGCGTAACTGGTTGATAAGCGCTTGCAATCGTTCCACAAACATATCTGCAATCGCTTCCTGCAAAATAAAGCGCTTTGCGGCAATGCAACTTTGCCCCATATTTTGCAGCCGGGCGATCAGCGCCTGCTGTACAGTCCATTCGATATCGGCATCATCCAGTACGATAAACGGATCCGATCCTCCCAATTCCAGCACACATTTTTTCAGATGCTGCCCGGCAATCGCTGCAACTTTGCGCCCCGCTGCACTACTACCTGTCAACGTCACCGCAGCGATGCGGCGGTCGGCAATCACTTGTTCTGCTTGAGCAGCGCTGATCATGAATGTTCGAAAAGTATGGGTCGGAAATCCGGCTTGTTGAAATGCCTCTTCCAATGCAAGCGCACATTGCGGTACATTTGATGCATGTTTCAGAATCACCGTATTACCTGCCATCATCGCTGGTGCAGCAGCGCGAATCAATTGCCAAAAGGGAAAATTCCACGGCATGATGCACAAAATGGTGCCTAATGGCTGATAAACGACGATACTGCGGCTAGCATCGGATGCGATGACTTCATCGCGTAGGTACGATGCCGCATGATCTGCATAGTGTTCGCAACCAATGGCACATTTCTCGATCTCAGCGCGCGCTTCTCTGAGTAATTTCCCCATTTCTTCGGTGATCAGATACGCGTAGCTTTCACTGTTTTGCCGGAATACTTGTGCCAGTTGCCGAAAGAATTGCCCCCGCTGCTCATAACCAAGCGCTGCCCATACTGCTTGCGCTGATTCGACCTGATTCAATGCGCTACTGATTTGATCAGCCTGCCATATCGAAAAGGATTGTGTGATTTGACCTGTTGCCGGATTGATCGATTGCATTGGCATGATGAATCCCCTGATATCAATTAAAGGGAATCGCTAAAAATTCATATTTTGTCACAATACTTCGTTGTTCACAAAAAACATATCCTTACATATCAACTGAGCACTTTGCAAAATGATGCAAATTTCCCATTCCAGTGAAATTCTGAGGGAATTTATGAGGTAATTGAATTTTTTAACCATATTTTCCAACACATGAACGTTTGGGGGAGCCTTTTCAAGTTATACGCTATTGCGAGTGATATTTGCCAATCATGTGCTTTAGCCAGTACAGTAACGTAGTTTTTTGGCTTTGAACCAACACACTTGGCTTAAAAGCTGCGCTCTACTGCATAACAGGCTTTTGTGATTAGGTTGTTGCGTCGCAACTGCCGTTGTGTCAACGGCGTGTTCTTAGCAGCCTTATCCTGAATGCCATTTTTAATACCGTACGATGTCAGCACATCACGATGTTCTTAGTTACCTTCATTATCTACAACGGACTAGATCTGAGACACTCGCCACTTCATAAGCAGGCCTGATTCTAGGTCTGCTCAGAACCAGCGGAATGTTAGTATCAGCATGACAACCTTGTTTAGCCGCAATGTCGTGCACTTGTATTTACTTATTTACCTGAACAATTCATCCCAGGCGTCTGCTGCTATCAGGCGAAATAGGTGAGAAAAGTAGCGTTATTCGCAAACACGTTGAAGAAACTCACCAATTACAGTATGGCCGTTCGGGCAAAACCAATAGCTGCCTAACTGTAAAAGAAATCGATTAGCTCTGTGTTCTGATAAAGCCAGCGAGAATTTATTGAAGCAAGCGATCAATCGGTTAAACTTATCCGCAAGCGCATATCATCGTATATTGAAATTAGCGTGTACCATTGCGGATTTATCGGGGGACAACAAAGTGAATACAAAATATATCGCCGAAGTCATTCAATATCGAAGCATTGCTTAGCGTCTTCGATGCTTCTCAATGATTTCATACGCAACATTGGTATGTGGTCAGATCCTGCCATAGCCTATCTTGATAAAGCGCGGTCCAACACGAACCACGATATAGCCCGGCGCATGCGCTTTGGGGGGGTATTTTATTTACTATGCGCAATCAGTATCGTACTCTTCTCGCCCGATTTACGTGAGCAATCAAGCATAATCACTTTCATCGTTCTCTTCTTTATACTCGTGCTGCTCCGCTTGTTTCTATATAAGCAAGTTGAGCTTAACTCGATCTCAGACCCGTTAATCGAGCGCCTTATTTTTTTGATGTACGGCCTTACCGCCCTCAGTTGGGCTGGCTTTTTTATCACCATTCTGACAACCATCAACGGGATGAGTGATGGGGTACTTATTGCAATCGCAGTAACGATTGGCTTTTTAACAGGTGGTATTTCCGCCACAGCGCCACGCATGTGGCTGATGACAACATTTGCATGTTTAATCTTTTTACCTTGCCTTTTCAGTCTTGCAATTTTCCTACCCATCGATTCCGGTTGGACTATCCTATTCGTTGGCTTAGCCTATTTCATTTATTGCATTCACAGTGGAAAAATACAGAACCATGACTATTGGACCATTCGCCAGCAAGCATCACTGTTAGAAGAGCAAACGAGTGATCTAGAGCAAGCACGCTTAGCGGCTGAACAAGCTAATAAAGCAAAATCAGCATTTTTAGCTGCAATGAGTCACGAAATACGCACCCCCATGAATGGTGTGCTAGGAATGGCGGAATTGCTGGCCAATAGCCCGCTTAACCCAATACAATTACAGCAACTTGCAATTATCCAAAGTGCTGGGCGCACGTTGTTGCGTGTTATTGATGACATTCTCGATTTTGCTAAAATCGAAGCTCAAAAGCTTGTTATCGTCAATCGCTCATTTAACCCATCCAATTTGATTCAAGAAATTGAATTACTTTTTCGTCCCCAAGCAGACGAAACGAGGTTAGACTTTACTGTTGTCATTGACCACACGTTGCCTCCGTTACTCAATGGTGACTCAGACCGCATCAAGCAAGTCTTATTTAATTTACTCGGTAACGCTTTTAAATTCACACCAACAGGTAGTGTTCAGCTTTCAGTTCAATACATTGATTTTCCTGATACTGACATCGTTGCGTTGCAATTCACCATCACGGATACTGGAATCGGAATTTCGCACGAAGATCAAAAACTGTTATTTCAAGATTTTAGACAAGTAGGAGAATCGACTCAGCACATTCAGGGTACGGGCCTTGGCCTTGCTATCACCAAGAGTTTGTTAACTTTAATGAATGGTACGATCACGCTCACGAGTGAAATCGGCAAGGGCTCGCAATTCAAGGTTTGTATTCCCCTGAAACCCACAACAGAAGTTAACTCGCAAATTGAAAGCAAAACAGTCGAACCAATCAACCCAGAAAAACCGAAAAACACAGATCGGCGCCTCAAGGTGCTACTGGTTGAAGATAATGTTGTTAATCAATTGATCAGTCGCGCAATGCTCGAACACCTAAATTGCGAAATCACGGTTGCTGCTGACGGAAAAGCTGCGATTACTGAATACCAGCATCAGTGCCCTGATTTAATATTAATGGACTGCAACATGCCGATTATGGATGGATTCGAGGCAACACGTCATATCCGCATACTAGAAAATCAAACAAACAGCCCTCGTATCCCAATCATCGCAGTAACCGCTCATGCATTCGATCACATCCGACAAGATTGCCTCGACGCTGGTATGGACGAACATCTCAGCAAACCATTTGATCTCAGTCAATTGGCAATGCTGCTCAATCATTACTATACCGAACTCCCACCGGAAAAATGAATCCTGGAGGATATCTCAGCCATTGCACCGATAATAAATCCCACACATCTTGGCTCATCAAACAATACTTAAAATGTTATATCGCCTAATCTCGTATTTCTCCATGCTAGAATAAGAACAAACGCAGCTCTAAATTTAGTTAACGAATAATAATAAACCTATGCAAGTTCATTTTGATACGCTCATCGTTGGGAGCGGGTTAGCTGGACTCACACTCGCACTTAATTTAGCAAATACTCAAAAAGTTGCTATTGTCACAAAGCGATCTCTGTTTGATAGTGCGAGTAGTTGGGCTCAGGGGGGAATAGCTGCAGCATTGTCTACTGAAGATTCTTTGGAAAAACATATTCAGGACACGCTTATTGCTGGCGCTGGACTATGTGATGAAATGATCACGAAGCATGTTGTTGAACAAGGACCAGCAGCGATTCAATGGTTAATTTCACAACAGGTTGATTTCACGAAAGATGCGCAAAATGAAACTGGCTATCATTTAACGCGAGAAGGGGGTCATAGTGTTCGCCGCGTCATCCATATCAACGATGCAACCGGTCAGGCAGTTCAACTTGCTTTAATCAAGCAAGCCCAAGCACATAATAATATTTCGATCTTCGAAAATCATATCGCCGTTGACTTAATTACGAATAAAAAATTACTTACTAACTCATTAAATCAACCGAATCGGTGCCATGGCGCTTATATTCTAGATATCCAATCAGATAAAATCATCACGTTCTCAGCACAAAACACTGTGCTTGCAACTGGAGGAGCGGGTAAGGTTTATCTCTACACCACGAATCCGGATACGGCAACTGGAGATGGCATCGCGATGGGCTGGCGGGCGGGTTGCCGTGTGGCTAATATGGAATTCATCCAATTTCATCCAACGTGTCTTTACCACCCTCATGCAAAATCCTTTCTAATCAGCGAAGCAGTTCGAGGTGAAGGTGGTTTATTAAAATTACCTAATGGTGAACGGTTCATGCCGTCACATGATGAACGAGCCGAACTTGCACCTCGGGATATTGTCGCTCGGGCGATCGATTTTGAAATGAAGAAGCGCGGGCTTGATTGCGTTTATCTTGATATCTCCCATAAGCCTACCGCATTCCTTAAACAGCACTTTCCCACGATTTATTCACGCTGTCTTGATTTTGGCATCGATATCACTAAACAACCAATTCCGGTTGTGCCGGCAGCGCACTATATTTGTGGCGGTGTCGTAACGGATCAAGATGGAAAGACTGATTTAAATAACTTATATGCAATTGGAGAAACCGCATTTACTGGACTCCATGGTGCTAATCGATTAGCAAGCAACTCTTTGCTGGAATGTTTAGTATTTGGTATGGCTTCAGCCAAGCATATATTAGACCAGCCTCGTCAGGAATCTATTGCTTTGCTAGATTGGGATGAAAGTCGCGTAACCGACGCTGATGAAGAAGTTGTTATTTCCCATAACTGGGATGAACTGCGCCGATTCATGTGGAATTATGTAGGGATTGTTCGCACCAATAAGCGACTTGAGCGCGCACAACACCGGGTAAAGTTGTTGCATGAAGAAATCAACGAGTACTACACGAATTTTCGCGTAACAGGGGACTTGTTAGAACTTCGCAATTTAGTCACGACTGCGAATTTGATCATCCAATGCGCCATGCAACGCCATGAAAGCCGTGGATTACATTTCAGCCGTGATTACCCTAACACAAGTCAAGAATTAAAAAACACGGTTTTACAAGGTAGTAGAACTTCTAAACCGCCTTTAGGTTCCTAGCTTTGGTATATCAAAATTAATAATGCCTATGAACTATTCTCAGTGTTTTTCATCTTATATAGCAAGATCAATAGGATAATGAGGTAGGTGATGAAAGGCAAAGGAATGACTTTGATGGATTGGCAGAAACAGTATGGAACAGAAG
>WBZN01000456.1_pt1 | contig 32579 bp, 27 predicted proteins | sample 5204281 | NCBI WGS metagenome assembly WBZN01 (sample SAMN12344347, study PRJNA552823) | activated sludge metagenome | biome: Activated sludge suspended growth; feature: Nitrification reactor; material: Wastewater; isolation source: activated sludge from nitrification reactor of wastewater... | reverse complement strand
GCTCCAGCCCAAACGCTGCGCCCCGGGGCGGCTGTCCACAGAGGTGACAGCGAGCTTCGCGCTCTCGCCGGCGGGTGCACGAGCCTCTTCGGACGTTCCACAACGGTCGACGCTCGCGCGTGCTGCAGCGGACAGTACGAGGGGGCAACGTCTGCTCGCCCGTGCGGACAAATATCGGCGAAATCAAGCTTGGGGCACTCGGCGTCGGGTGCACGGCTACGCACCCCCCCTCCTCACAAACGCGCGACTCGCTGTGCTCCCTGCGTCCCGCCGCGCCCACGGTCATCGTCACACCGTTCGCGCCTGCCCCGCACAGCTCACAACGCTGACGCCCTGGGGTTGATCCGATCCCGTAGACGGGAGGTTACACGTTCTCAGTTATCCAAATCTCAGTTCCGGTGGGAAGGTCTGCCTTCGTCAGAGTTGCAAAGCGCAGCACGTGTCGCGGTCTCAACGGGAGACGCAGTGGGTTGACGAACGGCACCTCGGCCCGCGCTTCGGCTTGAACCGTCGTCCCATCGGGTCGACGAACCTCAACGGCGATACTTCTCGCTGAACCGTCGCCGAGGTCAACGTCCGGCGCCACGATGACGCCGCGGTCTGCGATCGCAAAAGTCTCCTCGACCACGACGAGCAGCCGCAGGCTCATGCTGCCCTCGCGTACTCGGTCTCTCGCTCGAACCGCGCCGGGCTCACGTAGTCCATCGCTGCATTATCGAGGTAGTTGCCGCGACGGCTCATGCTGCACGCGATGCCTTCGATGCCATTCGGGACACAGTATCCGCCTTTCAGAATGTGTCCACAGGATGTGTCCACGGGAGCGGATCAAGCGTAGGGACCATCGTCGCGTAGCGCCCCCTTCGCCAGCAACTTCTGATGCCTTGCTGCTTCATGTCGCGCTCGACGCGGATTTAATATATATATCGGCGAAATCAAGTAGACCTGCTGAATCGTGACTGCTATCTACATACAGATGAAGCCGCGCAAGAGGCACGTGCAGCAGGCGCTCGCGTTCAAGACCTGGGGAGGCAAGCGCGAGGGCGCCGGTCGTCCCGCGAAGGGTTCGCGCTCGAGCGAACGCCACAAGCGGCGCCCCGAGCACTGTGCCCGGCACCCGGTGCACGTCACCCTTCGCGTCGAGCGAGCGGTCGGAACCCTACGCAGGAGGGATGCGTATCACGCGGTTCGCAAGGCGATGTACACGACGCTCGGACGTACTGACTTCCGGATCGTGCATCTCAGCCTCGAGGACGATCACCTGCATCTCCTCGTCGAAGCGGACCACAAGCTCGCGCTGTCCCGGGGGATGCAGGGATTCGAGATCGCGGCGGCGCGGCGGCTCAACGCGGCGGTGTCGAAGGCGCGAGGGGTGCGACGCTCGGGTCGAGTATTCGTGGATCGCTATCATGCGCGCGCGCTCACTTCACCGCGCGACACCCGCCATACGCTGAGCTACGTGCTCAATAACTGGCGCCGGCACCAGCAGGATCGCGGCTTGGAATCGATGTTCTGGGAGGTCGACTACTACTCCAGTGGCGTGAGCTTCGGTGGCTGGAAGGAGCTCGCGGGTTCCCCATTCCTGCCAGCGGTTCCGGAGGGTTACGAGCGCCTCTCCGTGAGTCGACCGAAGACCTGGCTACTCGAGCGTGGTTGGATGCGATCCGGGTCGATCAGCATGCGGGCAGTTCCTGGGCGGGCCCCCGCGGCCAGGTGATCTCGTGATCCGTTCTCGATGCGCGGGGAGTCGTCTTGCCCACGCGTTCGAAATCTAGATGTTGTCCGCACCCCAGAGACGGGGATGCAAGGCGTTGTCGTCGGCCGTCGTCGACCAACCCCGAGGAGGCGCAGGCCTCGATATACGTTCGACGTGCCGGCGCCATTGCCGCCAGTGACCATGGTGCTGGCCAGGCCGCGGCGTAGCTCGCGCACGATCGATCCTCAGCGAAGGCGAGCGGCCGGATCCCGGTGTCACCCTAACCGCAGAGGCGAGGCTCGCGCGTACACCAGGCCGCCGGCGCCGAGCCTTACGCGTCGGAAGGTAGCCCGCCGACCGGCGGCGTCATCACTCCGGACCGGACGGCGGCGACCAGGCCGACCAGCGCGACCAGGGCAGGGACCATCGCCCATGCGAGGAGCCAGTGGTTCTGGATCATCAGGCCGCCGGTCGGGGGGGCGAGCATCATCGCGACCGAGCTCAGCGAGCCCGAGATGCCGATCGCCACGCCTTGCTCGTGACGGCCGACGGCCTGCGTGATCCGGCTCGTGAGCACGGGGCGAAGCACGCCGTTGCCGAATGACGACGCCACGGCGACCAGGCCGATCAAGATCAAATCATCGGACGGCACGATGCCGAGGAGCAGGTACGCGATCGATGCGAACAAGAACCCGGCGAGCACGAGCTTCGGTTCGCCGTACTTCTTGACGAGCCGGCCGATCATCCCACCTTGCCACATGATCCCGAGCACGCCCGAGAACCCGAACAGGAAGCCGACCTCGCGCCCGGTCCACGGCAGGCCGTCGTAGCGGAAGCGTCGCTCGGCGAACAGCGCGAACCCGCTGGTGAACAACGAGAACGCGAACGAGAACATGAAGAACTGCAGGTACAGCGCGCGCAGCGCCGGCCGCCGGAAGTACTCCGCGTACACTTGGACGTCGAACGCCCCCGGACGCTTGCCGCCGGGGCCGGTGGGAGCGTTGGTCTGCTGGGGAGGCGGCTCCTTGGGGAGCAGCGTGTACGTGCAGAAGATCGAGAGCGCCGACAGGCTCGCGGCGACCAGGAACGGCACGTGCATGCCGTAGTCACCGAGCCAGCCGCCGAGGGTTGGTCCGATCGTGAAGCCGACGCCGAACGCGATGCCGATGACCCCGAACGACTTCGCGCGGTTCTCCGGCTTGGTGTGATCGGAGATGTATGCCTGTGCGACGGACAGGTTCCCGGCGGTGACGCCATCGATGATCCGCCCGGCGAACACCATCCACAACGCGGAGGAGAACCCGAGCAGGATGAACCCGGCGCAGGTACCGGCCTGGCTGATCAACAGCAGCTTGCGCCGGCCGTACCGATCCGAGAGCTTCCCGATGATCGGGGTCGAGATCAGCGAGCACAACGCGTAGCAGGACACGATCGTGGTCGCGATCAGCGGGGTCGCCCCGAACCGCTCCGCGTAGAGCGCGAGCAGCGGGATCACGATGGTGAACCCGAGAACGTCGACCAGGACGATCAGGAAGATCGGGAGAAGTGGGGACCGCTGTCTCACGTGGCAGCAGAATCGCGGAAACCGCCAGAAACTAACATCCCGGGATGCTGGATTCGCATCTCGCCAGCGGTCTGCGGTACTGTGGATCGAGAATGGGGTCTCGCAACAAGGTGATCGCCGTGGTCGCGACGGTGGCGCTCCTCACCGGCTGCTTCGGCTACAACCGCTCCGCGAAGCGGTGGTCGTATGCGGGCGACACCGTACTTCTTCTGGCAGGTGGCGCCGCGATCGCGATCGACGTGACGACCAAGCCCGCGGCGTGCATGGACACCGCGACGCTCAGGTGCCCCTACGAGGCGCCCGTAGGCGGGGCGATGGTCGCGGGCGTGATCCTCGCAGCCGCCGGGCTGTTCGGGATGATCTTCAACGCGACGCGTCCGATCGTGAAGACCTCTCGCTGACCGGGTCGCAGCTGGCCTGCGCAGCGGCGCGCCCAGCTCGCGGGTCTCAGCGACGACGGTAGAGCGGCCGCGGATCGTCGACCGCCGCCTGATAGGTCGCCGAGAACTCGCCGAACGCTTCGAGCGCGGACTCGATCGGCTTTCCGGCCTTGAGCTCGAACGCGTCGAACCCGCAGCGCTCGAGGTAGTACAGCTGGTCGCGCAGCACCCAGCCGACCGCGCGAAGCTCGCCGGTGAAGCCGTGGCGCTGGCGCAGCAGGCGCGCCACCGAGTAGCCGCGGCCGTCGGTGAACTTGGGGAACTCGATCGCGATCAGCGCGAGCCGCGCGAGCTCCGGAATGTCCGTCGGCAGCTTGTCGCTCGGGATGCGTACGCCGAGCGATGGATAGCGGGTCAGCAGGTGTTCCCGATCGGCGGCGTAGCGCGCGAGCGTCACGATCGGCTTTCCACCTTCGGGCAGATCGGCGCCGTCCGGAACGTGCACGAAGTCGTCGTGGGTGATCGCGCGCTTGCGGATGATCTGCATGGTCACTCCACCGCCGGTTCGGCAGCTGCCGCTGCACCGTACACCGCTTGCCGGAACGGCTCGAACCCGACGCGGCGCACCGCCTCGAGGAAGCGCTCGTCGGCAGACTCGCGCAGCGTGAGATAGCGGCCGAGCACCTTCTCGACCGCGTCGACGATCTGATCCTGGGGCAGCGCGGCGCCGAGGATCTTGCCGATCGACGCGTCGTTGCCCGGGCTGCCGCCGAGCATCAGCTGATAGAACTCCTCGCCACGTTTGTCGATGCCGAGGATGCCGATGTTGCCGATGTGGTGGTGGCCGCACGCGTTGATGCAGCCGCTGATCTTGATGCTGACCTCACCGACGTCGTTGAGGTAGTCGATGCGATCGAAGCGCTCGGCGATCTCGAGGCTGAGCGGGATGCTCCGCGCGTTGGCGAGATCGCAGTAATCGAGGCCGGGGCAGGTGATGACATCGGTCAGCTTGCCGACGTTCGACTTCCCCAGATCGAGCGCGGTGAGCTCGGCGTGCAGGCGAGGCAGCTCGGACGTCTTCACGTCCGGCAGCACGAGGTTCTGCGTGTGCGTCACCACCACGTGACCGAACGAATAGCGCTCGGCGATGTCGGCGATCGAATCGAGCTGGGTGTCGGAGACGTCCCCGGGTGGGATGCCCGGCACCTTGACCGAGATCATCACCGCGCTGTAGCCCGGGACCTTGTGGGCGAACACGTTGTTCTTCACCCAGTTGCCGAGCTCGCGATCTCGGCCGAGCCCGAGCGTCACCCGCTCGTCGCTGTGGGGGGCCAGCGTCTCGTACGCCGGCGGCGCGAAGAACGCGCTGACCCGCGCGACCTCCGCGTCCGGTAGCTCGAGCTCCGGCGTCCGCGACAGCTCCCAGTCTTCCTCCACGCGGCGCCGGAACTCGTCGACCCCGAGGGCCACCACGAGGATCTTGATCCGCGCCTTGAACTTGTTGTCGCGGCGACCGTGCAGGTTGTACACGCGCAGGATGCTCTCGATGTACGAGAGCAGGTGGCGCTTCGGCAGGAACTCGCGGATCACCGCGCCGATGTGCGGCGTGCGACCGAGCCCGCCGCCGACGATCACCTCGAAGCCGCGCTCCTTGGCCGCGTTCTCCACGATCCGGAGGCCGATGTCATGGAACCGGACCGCCGCACGATCTTCACCGGGTGTCCCGGTCACCGCGATCTTGAACTTGCGGGGCAGGTTCGCGAACTCGGGATGAAACGTCGACCACTGGCGCAAGATCTCGCAGTACGGGCGCGGATCCTCGAGCTCGTCCGGCGCGATGCCGGCGAATGGATCGGAGCTGATGTTGCGGACGCAGTTACCGCTCGTCTGCACCGCGTGCATCTCCACGGTCGCGAGCTCGTCGAGCAGGCTCGGCACGTCGCCGAGCTTGGGCCAGTTGTACTGGACGTTCTGCCGCGTCGTGAGATGCGCGTAGCCACGGTCGTACACCCGCGCGATGTGCGCGAGCTTCCGGACCTGCTTGGCATCGAGCAGGCCATAGGGAACCGCGACCCGGAGCATGTACGCGTGGAGCTGCATGTACAGCCCGTTCTGCAGGCGCACGGGCTTGAACTCTTCCTCGGTGATCTCACCGGAGAGCCGCCGCGCGACTTGGCCGCGGAACTGATGCGCGCGCTCGGTGATGATGCGCTTGTCGTAGTCGTCGTACTGGTACATGGAGACCTTCCGATCAGCGTGGGGGGCCGCGGTCCGGCCGTCGCATCGGGACGGTGGGGCCGTTGGCGCGAATGCGCTGGCGCGCGGTCAATGGATCGATCTGGTCGCCGTCGGCGTGGACCTCGACGCCATAGGGATCGCAGATCTCTCGCTGCTCCTTCGCGATCGCGGCGGCGGCGTGGGCCTTGGCGGTCGCTTCATCGCCGAGCAGGCCGGCCTCCGTGATCTGGCGGGACCAGGTCCCGTCGGCGCGCCGCCAGGCAACAGCGCCGTCGGCGGTGAAGTTCCCGGTGACGATCCAATGGTTCGCTTCGGAGGGCACCCAGAGACTTTGCGCTCGATCGAAGAATAATAAAAAGGTAGAATGGTGATGTAATCCATAACTAGATAGAATGGATGGTCCCGGCGTCACGATCTGAAATCTGATGAATCTCAACCAGTTGAGAGTGTTTCATGCGGTGGCCGTCGCGGGCAGCATCACGGCCGCGGCACGCGCCCTCCATGTGAGCCAGCCCGCCGTCTCCAAGCAGCTCGGCGAGCTCGAGAACGCCCTGCGGATCCTGCTCGTGGATCGGCTCCCCCGCGGAGTCCGATTGACGACCGCCGGTCGTGCGCTGTCCGAGCACGCCGCCCGGATCTTCGGCATCGAGCAGACGGCGCAGTCCGAGCTCGCCGCGCTCCTCGGGGTGCAGCGTGGCCAGCTCTCCGTCGGCGCGAGCACGACGATCGGGAGCTATCTCGTTCCGCGCGTGTTCGGCGCGTTCCAGCAGCTCCACCCCGAGGTGCGGTTCGAGCTGGAGATCGGCAACACGGCCATGGTTCACGATCTCGTGCGCCAGCATCGCGTCGAGCTCGGGCTCACCGAGGGGCTCGTCACCGACGATGATCTGACCGCCCAGGTGTTCGACCAGGACGAGATGGTCGCGATCGCGGCTCCCGGCGATCCGGTGCTCGCGAGGGCCCCGCTGTCCGCCAAGGAGCTGGTGGCCCTGCCGTTCGTGATGCGCGAGCGCGGCTCTGGCACGCGCGAGGTGATCGAAGCGGCGCTCGCGAAGAAGCGGCTGGTCATCGAGCCGGTGATGTCGCTCGGCAGCACCGAGGCGGTGAAGAATGCGGTCGCGGCCCGGCTCGGTGTGGCGATCGTTTCGCGGCTGGCCGTCGAGCTCGAGCTGGTCAGTCGTTCGCTGGTCGAGATCGAGATCGTCGATCTCGAGATCCGCCGCGCGCTCCACCTGGTCGAGCTCACCGGCAAGTCGCGCAGCCCGGCGACGGCGCGGTTCGTGGCGATGCTGCGGCAGTCGAGATCGCCGCACCGGCCGACCGCCTCGATCTGAGGGCAGGTCCCGATCAGGGAGCGTCCCCGCCGGGGTCGCCGGCGAGCGCGCGCGCGACCAGCGCCCCGAGCGGCGGCGCGAGCGGGAGGCGGAGCGCCGCTTGCCGGGCTCGATCGCTCATCTTTCGCCAGGTCTTCTGGAGGATGTGCACGATCTTGTCATCGGGGTGCTTGCTCGCAAACTCTCCCAGCTCGTGATCGAGGAAGCTCAGGCACAGCGCGTCTTCCATGTGAACGGAGTCCGGGCCTGGCTGCTTCTGGACGATGCTGCGCACCGCATCGATCGTCGCTTCGTCCCAGCCGTGCACGCGCAGCGTCGTGGTGGCATGGTCGGCGTGGATGCGCTTGAGCGCGGTGCGCCACTTCAAGTAACCGGCGCGGCCCTCCGGGTAGCTGTCCCGCGGGACCTCCCAGCGCCGGAGGTGCTGACAGTGCGCCGCGAGGCGCAACGCGACCGACGCATCCGGCACGAGCTTGAACACCCACGCGCTCAGGCGCGCGGCGTCGATCAGCTCCTGGGGCCGGGCGACGCCGCCCACCAGCCGCGCCCGTGGGTCACGCGCGTTCTGCGCGTCGAAGTCGGCGATCGTCGCCTGGAGTCGCTCGGTGTGCACACCCGGAGTCTAGCGCTCGGAGGCGATCGCGAGCGCGGGTGCGTGACCGATCTGGCCGGCGAGCGACACGACCTCGCCGATCACGAGCACCCCGGGGAGCTCGGTCTCGAACGACGCCTGGCCGAGCGTGGCGAGGTCGCCGATCCAGGTGGTGCTCTCCGGATGCGATGCGCCACGGACGATCGCGGCGGCGGTCGATGGCGCCCACCCGCGGCCGATCATCCTGGCGGCGATCTCGCCGCGCATCCGCAGCCCCATCAGCACGACGATCGTCATCGTGCCGGGTGCGATCCCATCGAGGATCGGCCCGAACGCGGCCTCGGCGTGACCTGACAGCACGGCGAACCCCGAGGCCATCCCACGATGCGTGACCGGGATCCCGGCGAGCGCGGGCGCCGAGATCGCGGAGCTGACGCCGGGAACGATCTCGTAGGCGATGCCCGCGGCCTCGAGCGCGAGCGCTTCCTCCCCGCCGCGACCGAACACGAACGGGTCGCCGCACTTGAGCCGTACCACCCGCTGACCACGCTCTGCCGCGCGGATCATCAGCGCGTGGATGCCGTCCTGGCCGATCGAGTGGCGACCCGCACGCTTGCCGACGTAGAACCGCTGCGCCTTCGGGGCCAGCTCGAGCAGCTCGCTCTGGACCAGCGCATCGTTGAGCACGAGGTCGGCGTCGCGCAGCCGGCGCAGCGCGCGAACCGTGAGCAGCTCCGGATCGCCAGGGCCGGCGCCGACCAGCGAGACGAAGCCGGTCAAGTCGACTCCCCGATCGAGACCTGCGGTGCCTGCGGTGCCTGCGGTGGTGGCGCGAGGTCGTAGAGGCGATGAAGCGCGCGCAGCAGCAGGGGCCGGCGCTCGGTGATCGGGACCTTCGCGCGCCTCCAGTCCGCGCGCGCCGCCTTGGCGACCTCGATCCAGCGCTCGAGCTCGTCGGGCAGCAGGGCATCGAGCGCCTCGCGGATCAGTCCGGCGAGGGCGGGGGCGATGCCGCCGGTCGAGATCGAGATCTCCACCTCACCCTTGCGCACGACACCGCCGAGGTACGCGGTCGCGACGGCAGGGTCATCGACGGCGTTGACGAACAGGCCGCGTGCCGTGGCGGCGTTCGAGACCTGCTGGTTGACCTCGGGCGTCGCCGCGGCGACGACCCAGCGTGCGCCATCGAGATCGGATGGCTCGAAGGCGCGCTCGATCACGGTGACGCCGCGCTCGCGGATCGCGGGGCAGATCGCGGGCGCCACCACGGTGATCCTCGCGCCCGCGGTCAGCAGACCGTCGAGCTTGCTCGCGGCCACGGGACCGCCACCGACGACGACGACCGACAGGCCGCCGAGCTTGAGGAACACCGGGTACAGCGGCTCACGCGGCATCGGTCTCCTTGTGGCTGGGCTGGATCACGTGCAGGCCGCACTCCTTCTTCGCGCTACCGCGCCAGCGCCCGGCGCGCGCGTCCTCGCCAGGTGCGACCGCGACGGTGCACGGCTGGCAACCGATCGAAGGGAAGCCCTCGTCATGTAGCGTGTTGTACGGAACATCGTTCGCGTAGACGTGCGCCCACACGTCGTCATGGGTCCACGTCACGAGCGGGTTGATCTTCACCAGGCCGAACTTGCGATCGTGCTCGACGACGCGCGCGAACGCTCGCTCCTTGGTCTGGTCGCGACGGATCGCGGTGATCCACGCCTCGAAGCCCTCGAGCGCCTGGCGCAGCGGCTTGACCTTGCGCAGCTCGCAACACGTGTCCGGATCGCGGTCCCACAGCGCGGCGCCATGGGAGCGCGCCTGCTCGTCGATCGACTGCGAAGGACGCACGGCGCGGATCTTCACTCCGTAGCGAGTCTCGAGCCGCTGCCACAGCGCATAAGTTTCGGGGAACAAGACGCCCGTGTCGAGCGTGAACAGATCGATCGGCAGGTCGTGGCGTGCGATGAGGTCGATGATCACGCATCCCTCGGCTCCAAACCCCGTGGCGAACGTGAGCTTCGGCGCGATGTGGCGGCTGGCCCACTTCAAGATCTCGACCGCGTCCTCGCCTTCCAGATCGCGTGAGGCCGTCTGGATATCGATCACCGCGCTCATTTGGATGCGTCCGTCATAACGGATGAGAAGTTCAACAGGGAACGGATGACCTGTCAACGATAACGGATATCGGTCTATCACCCACTGGATCCCACGACCAGAAACGTGAGCGTTTACTTTCGCTTGAGATCGTTTATCGCGTCGCGCACGCGGCTGCGATCGGGGTCATTCTTCGGCGCGAGCTCGAGGTACTTCTGGTAGTTGTCGAGCGCGAGTTTGGTCTTGCGGCGGGCGCCGTAGACCACGCCGAGGTTCATGTAGTTGGCCGGATTCGCCTTGTCCTTGCGGATCGCCTGGATCAGGATCTGCTCGGCGTCGTCGTACTGCTTGCGCTCGACGAGGAGGAGCCCGAGCTTTGCCATCGCCTTGGGGAACGGCGGGTCGATCTCGACCGCCTTGCGATACGCGCTGATCGCTTCCTCGAACCGCTCCTGCAGCCGGTAGATCTCGCCATAGGCGTACCAGAACCGCGATTCGTTCGGCGTCAGCTGGACCGCCTTGGCCAGCGCGACCTCGGCCTCGGCTTGCTTGCCCTGCCGGTTGTAGAGGATGCCGAGCTCGAAGTACGCGCGGCCATTGTGCGGATCGAGGCCGAGCGCCTTCTCGAGATACTGGCGGGACTCGTCGAGCTCCCCTTGATCCCGCAGCGCCATCCCGAGCAGGACGTGGGCCTCGGCGTCATCGGGAGAGTGCTTCAACGCCGCACGAAACTCGAGCGCGGCCTCGTTGACCTCGTTGAGCCGGTGCAGCGCGGTGCCGAGCGACATGTGAAGGGCCGCGTTCTTCGGGTCGAGCTGCACGGCGTGGTGAAGCTCGTCGAGCCCCTCCTCGTTCTTCTCGAGCAGGAGCAGCGCGCGCCCCCGCTTCTCGTGACCCGCGGCATCGTCCGCGTCGAGCGCGACGATCTGATTGCCGATCTCGAGCGCCTCGGCGCCCTTGCCACCTGCGAGCAAGGCCTCGCCGTAGAGCTGGCAGCTCCTCGCCTCGGCCGCGTGGGCATCGTAGTAGGGCTTGGCGGCGGCCTGCGCGCGGGTCGCGCGGCCCGCGTGGATCAAGAAGTCGACCCACTCCTCGAGGACGTCGAACTCCTTGCCGAGCTCGTAGGCCTCGGCATAGGCCTTGTCGGCGGCGTCGATGTTACCGGCCTTGGCGTCGTCACGGGCCTGCGCCAGCAGCGCGCGCGCGTCGCGTTGCTTCTGGGTGTACTTGGCGGCCTTGACTGGCGTTGGCGTCGCACCGCAGCTCACGGCGGTGACCAGCAAGGCCGTGGCGAGCGCCCAGGCGCGTAACATCCCGGCAAGCGTAGCGAAACCCACCGATTCGCGCCACTGGGGCCCCGGCCCGAGCCGCGCGCCAGCGAGGTCGCCGCGCCCGACGCCGCGGGACGTCACGGCATGTCCCACGCGATCGCGGCCGGATCTCCGGCAGGTCGCGGGCGACTCGCGCCCGCATCGGTGACCGGTGCGACGTGGATCGCGCCGGGACGGTCGCGAAGGCTCGAACCCGTGGCCCGGGTGAGCACGGCCTGGGTCTCCGCGATGATCGCCAGGGCGATCTCCTGTGGGGTCTCGGCGCCGAGATCGAGACCGACCGGGGCGTGCAAGCGATCATCGCGTGGGATGGTCGGGGCGAGCTCGGCGAGCATGCGCGCGGTGCGGTGGCGGGGCCCCAGCACCCCAATGTATCGCGCGCGGCTCGTCAGCGCTGCGGCGAGGCAAGCCCGGTCGTGCTCGTAGTGATGGTTCATCACGATCACCGCCGCGCGGTCGCTCGTGTCGATGCGCCGCCCGATCTCGGCGGCGGTGGCGAACACCACCTCCAGCGGATGGAAGCGAGCGCGGATCGACGGGCGTGCGTGCGGCGCGCAGACGACCACGTCCCACCCGATCGCGCGGGCGAGCTCGATCACCGGGAGCGCGTCATGTCCCGCGCCGAGCACGAACAGCCGCGGGGGCGGGGTCACGGCCTCGATGAGCACTCGCGCCGCGCCGGCCGCGAGCGGATAGGTCTCCACGACGGTGTCGCCCGACGCGAGCACGCGACGTGCATCCGAGAGGACCGCGTCCTCGAGCTCGGTGCTGGCGAGCTCGCCGACCCTGTCGTGCGCGGACACGGCGAGCCGCGCGCCGATCGGGACGTCGGGGAGGTCGCTGGCGAACACCGTCGCGAGCGCGCCTCGCTCCTGGGCGCGATGGCAGCACGCGATGAACGCGAGCGGATCCACGCCGCATCGATCCGAGCGTTCGAGCAGGATCTCGACGATCCCGTTACACCCCAGGCCGAGGGCCTGGCGGAGCTCGTCGTCGGTGGGGTCGTCCTCGTCGATGCGGGAGTCGTAGGTCACGATCGCAGGTGCGCCGTGGTCGGTCCGCCACCAGCCCTGGTGAACGAGGTCGTGTTCGAGACACCCGCCGCTGACCGAGCCGGCGATCCAGCGGTCGCGGGTCAGCAGCATGCGCGCGCCCGGCTGGCGATACGCCGAACCGCGGACCGCCACGACCGTCGCGATCAGGAACGGCTCGCCGGAGGCCGCCAGCGCGGCCGCGGCTTCGACCACCGCGCGCTCGGTCATGCGTGGACCTCCGACATCAGCTTGTCGAGGCTGATCGGGAGATCGCGGATGCGATGACCCGTGGCATGGAACACCGCGTTCGCGATCGCCGCGCCGGCCCCGGTGATCCCGATCTCGCCGATCCCCTTGGCGCCGATCTCGCTCACGTGAGGGTCGTCCTCGTCGATCATGATCACGTCGATGTCGGGGACGTCCGCGTTCACCGGTACTTGATAGTCGGCGAGGTCTCGCGTGACGATCCGCGCGGTTCGCGGATCTCGAACCGTGTGCTCCTGGAGCGCCATCCCGATCGCCCACACCAGGCCGCCGATGAACTGGCTGCGCGCGGTCTTCGGGTTGAGGATCTTCCCGGCCGCGTACGCCGCGACGATCCGGGACACGCGCACCATCCCGAGCGCCTCGTCGACCCGGACCTCCACGTAGGTGGCACCGAACGAGTGCATCGACATCGTCTTGTGGGCATCGCTCGGCGTGGCCGTCGTCTCGGCGGCGATCTCCGGCGTGTTCGTCCGTCTCAGGATATCGACGTAGCGATCGCGCTTCGCGGGCGATCCCTGGACGAACAGCGCGCCATCCGCGGCACCGAGCGTCGTCAGCGGCGCGCCGTGCAGCGGGGACCGGGGATCGGCGATCGCGCGGGCGGCGAGCGCTGCCCGCACCTTCAAGCACGCCAGCTTCACGGCCGAGCCCGTGCTCGCCGCGGTCATCGAGCCGCCCGAGACCGGGGTCTCGGGGAGCACGGTGTCACCGAGCTCGAACCGAACCCGATCGAACGGCAACCCCAGGGCGTCGGCCGCGATCTGCGTCATGATCGTGTACGTGCCGGTGCCGAGGTCCTGGGTGCCGGCCTGGACCAGCGCGCTGCCGTCGCGCGAGATCCGGGCGCGCGCCGACGAGGGCCTCTGGTACGCGGGATACGTCGCGGTCGCCATGCCCCAGCCGATCCAGGAGGTGCCATCGCGCATCGATCGCGGCTTCGCCGGTCGCTTGCTCCAGCCGAAGCGCTCGGCGCCTCGCCGGTAACAATCCATCAGCTGCTTGCTCGAGAACGGCCGGTTCTCCTGCTCGTCGAGGGCCGCGTAGTTGCGCACCCGGAGCTCGAGCGGGTCGAGGTTGGACGCGTACGCGAGCTCGTCCATCGCCGACTCGAGCGCGAACGTCCCGGTCGCCTCGCCGGGCGCACGCTGGAACGTCGGCGTCGGGATGTCGATCCTGACCACCTGGTGCGAGGTCACCACGTTCGGGCACGAGTACAGCATGCGGGTCTGCACCGCCGCCGGCTCGACGAACTCGTCGAACCGCGACGTCTCCGAGGTCGACAGGTGCCTGATCGCGGTGAGCTTGCCCTGGGCATCCGCGCCGAGGGCGACCTGCTGGAACGTCTCGGGCCGATGGCCGACGAGCGAGAACATCTGCGGCCGCGTCACGACGAGCTTGACCGGCCGGCCGATCACCTTCGCCCCCATCGCGGCGAGCACGATGTGGGACCACGGCGTGCCCTTGCTGCCGAACCCGCCCCCGACGTAGTGATTGATCACGCGGACCTGCTCCTTCGGGAGGGCGAAGATCTTCGCGAGCCGATCGCGGACGCCGAAGATCCCTTGCGTCGCGTCGTACAGGGTCAGGTGGTCGTCGCCTTGCCACACGGCGATCGTCGCGTGCATCTCCATCGGGTGATGGTTCTCGACCGGGGTCCGGTAGACGTTGTCGACCTTGGTCGTGGCGGCGTCGAAGCCGTTGTCGAAGTCGCCGCGCCGGCTCTTCGGGCTACTCACCGGACCGGCCGACGCGGGAACGTAGGCGTTCAGGAGCGCGCGCGACAGCGCGGAGACCGGTGCGCCGATGTCGTGGCGGTACCGGGCGGCGACGAGCCCGGCCGCGTAGCGCGCGCGCTCGAGCGAATCGGCGATCACCAGCGCGATCGGCTGGTCCCCGTACAGGATCACGTCGTCCTGCAGGATCTGGAGGACGCGGTCCTGGGACGGGGGCTTGCTCGCGGCCGCCGTGAGCGTGGGGGCGTTGTCGTGCGTGAGCACCGCGAGCACGCCGGGCGCGCCGCGCGCGGCCGCGGTGTCGATCGAGGCGATCGATCCGCGCGAGATCGCGCTGCCGACGATCACCGCGTGCGCGACGCTCGCGACCGAGACCTCGGCGGCGTACGTCGCGGTCCCGGTGACCTTGCGGCGCGCGTCGACTCGGTCGAGCGGCTTGCCGACCCGCGGATCGCTCACGATCGACCTGCCACGGTCTCGGTCAGCGCTCGCACGAGCGTGCGTCGCGCGAGCTCGATCTTGAACGCGTTGCCCGGCTGCGACCTGGATCCCGCGAGCGCCGCCGCGGCGGCCTTCGCGAACACCTCCGGACTCGGCGGTTGTCCGACGAGCACGCGCTCCGCGGCGGCCGCGCGCCAGGGCTTGGAGGCGACCCCGCCGAGCCCGATGCGGGCACGCTCGATCTGGCCGCTCGCGATCTCGAGCACGACCGCCGCCGAGGCGAGGGCGAACGCGTACGACGCGCGATCGCGCACCTTGAGGTAGTGCGACCGGGTCGCCGGTGCGAGCCTGGGGAGCTCGACGTGCGTGATCAGCTCGCCCGGCTCGAGCACGGTCTCGCGCTCGGGATGATCGCCGGGCAACACGTGCAGCTCGGAGATCGGGATCGCGCGTACGCCACCGGCGCGCTTGGTGTGCACGATCGCGTCGAGCGCGACGAGCGCGACGTTCATGTCCGACGGGTTGGTCGCGATGCACTTGTCGCTGACTCCGAGCACGGCGTGCGAACGCGTGAAGCCGCCGATCGCCGAGCAGCCCGACCCGGGCAGCCGCTTGTTGCACGCGGTGATCTGCGGATCGCGAAAGTACGGGCACCGCGTACGCTGCAGCAGGTTTCCACCCGTGGTCGCCAGGTTGCGGAGCTGCGGCGACGCGCCCGACAGCAACGCCTCGCTCAGCACCGGATAGCCGTTCGCGATCAACGGGTGGTACGCGAGGTCGCTGTTGGTCACGAGCGCGCCGATCCGCACGCCTCCTGGCAGCGGTTCGACCTGGCCATAGCCGAGCCCGGTGATGTCGATCACGGCCAGCGGCCGGATGATCTCGAGCTGCATCAGGTCGACCAGGTTCGTGCCGCCCGCGATGAACTGGCTACGATCGGCCTGACCCGCGGCGATCGCGCCCGCGTCGTCCGCCGGCTTGCTGTAGCTGAACGGCTCCACGTCAGGCTCGCTTTCGCGCCGCCTGCACGGCGGCGATGATGTTCGGGTACGCGCCGCACCGACAGAGGTTGCCGCTCAGCTGCTCGCGCACCTCGGCGTCGGTGGTCGCGTGGCCCTCGGCGAGCATGGCGACCGCGCTCATGATCTGCCCCGGCGTGCAGTAGCCGCACTGGAACCCGTCGTGCTCGATGAACGCCGCCTGCATCGGGTGCAGCTGGTCGCCGGTCGCGAGCCCCTCGATCGTGGTGATCTTGTGGCCCTGCGCCATGATCGCGAGGGTCATGCAGGAGGTCACGCGGCGGCCGTCGACGTGCACCGTGCAGGCGCCGCATTGACCGTGATCGCAGCCCTTCTTCGTGCCGGTCAGCTCGAGCCGCTCGCGCAGGGCGTCGAGGAGGGTCACGCGCGTGTCGATCCGGATCGTTCGCGGGGTGCCGTTGACGTCGAGGACGACCTCGGGGTCGATCGGCATCGGCATTGTTCGCGGTGACGCCGGCGCTGGTGGGACCGGCGGGTCCTGGCGCTTCGACTTGCAGCTGGGCAGCGCGAGCGCGAATCCGGCACACAAGCTGGTCAGCACCCATTCGCGGCGGTTGAACGTGATCCCCGGCCGGGGGATCGGTGGTGCGAGCAGGGTGGCGCCCGCGGCCTCGAGCGCCGCCGCGAGCGTCGTCGGAAGCGCTCCGTCGGCGACGTGCGAGAACCGGATCTGATCGCGGCCGTCGATCACGAACACCGCGTCGTCAGACGGGCCGACCTCGTGCCGCGCCGCGATCGCGATGATCTCGTCATCCGTGCCGACGCCGCCGGCGGCGAACCGCTCGACCTCATCATCGGGCCGGAACGACCAGGTGCCTACATCCGAGACGATCACGAGCCTCGCCCCGAGGCCGCGGAGCTGCGCTCGGATCACCGACAGCGCTTCGGGGCGCTCGCGATCCGGATCCCAGGCCCTCACGAACGCGAGCACGCGCGGTCGCCCGCGCATCGTCGTCGACATGCGCTCGGTTGTAGGCCACCTCGCGCGCGTCGACCGTTCACGGACGAGTTAGGCCGTGGTGAGCCGCGCGGGAGCCGGCGCGCGGGGCGTGGGCGCTCGACGCCATCACGCCGGCCGCGGCCTCGGACGCTTGAGCGCGAGGAACACGGCACCGGCGATCAGGAGGTTGGCGATGATCGTGGTCGCGCCGAGCGGCTCTCCCGACAACACGGCGCCGATGATCACCGCCAGGATCGGATTGACGTACGCGTAGCTCGTCGCGACGACCGCGCGCGTGTTGCGCAACAGCCAGCTGTACGCGGTGAACGCGACGAGCGAGCCGAACAACCAGAGGTACGCCAGCGCGAGCCAGGACTTCGTGTTCGCGTCCACCGGCAGGCGCTCACCGCGGAGCGCCGCGCCCAGGACCAGCACGACGGCGCCGGTCAGCATCTCCATCGCGGGCAGCAGGAACGGATCGCGGCTCGCTTCCCCGGGGAGCCGCCGCGCCAGGATCGAGCCGAGCGCCCAGCACACGGGAGACGCGCAGACCAGGGCGATGTGCAGGGGATCGCCGGTCAGCGAGGGGCCGCCCATCAGGACGACCACGCCCACGAACCCGATCACGAGCGAGAGCCACTCGCGATGGCTCGGCCGGTCACCCGCGAAGACCCCGAGCACGCCGACCCACAGCGGCATGGTCGCGCACACCACGGCCGCACCGCCCGACGACAACGAGGTCTCGGCGATCGCGACGAAGCCATTGCCGCCGAGGAACAGCAGCGCGCCGATCGGCAGCACGCGCGCCCAGTCTCGGGCCGCCGGCCACGCGGCGCCCCGCCGGATCGCGATGAACAACATGACCAGGCCGGCCGCCGAGAACCGAAGACTCGCCATCACCAGCGGTGGCAGCTCGGTGACCGCGATTCGCATCGCCCAGTACGTCGAGCTCCAGATCAGATAGACCGCGGCGAGGCTCCCGATCAGGCGTGGATCCACGGCGGGACGTGCCGTGCCGTAGGGCGGGGTCGAGGTCGAGGCGATCATGCGCTTCATGGTGAGGCCTGGGTGCCAGCAGTACAGAGACACGAGATTCGTGGCTGGACCCGTACAGATCTGCTGTGCCGGTCCAGGCGGCGGGACCTGTGCTGGTCGACCCGCGAGCCGACGAGTACACTTCTCGACGTGGTGGCCCCGGCTGGGTTCCTGTACGAGCACCTCGCCGACGAGCTCGGCCAGGCGATCGATCGCGGTTCGCTGCGCGCCGGCGATCGCCTGCCGTCGGTCCGGCGGCTCGCGCAGGAGCGCAGCGTCAGCGTCGCGACCGTGCTCGAGGCATACCTGCGGCTCGAGAACGCCGGGATGATCGAGGTCCGTCCGAAGTCCGGGCACTTCGTGCGGCGCCGGAGCGCCCTGACCGCCGAGCCGCGCACGCCCCGCGCGTGCACCACGCCGTCGAAGGTCACCGTCTCGGACGTGTACACCAAGATCCTGTCGGCGATGCGCGATCCCGAGCTGCTGCCGTTTGGGTGCGCGACCGTCGATCCATCCTACCTCCCGATCGCGTCCCTCAACCGGATCATCAACCAGCTCACGCGCGAGATGACGACGGTCGGCGCACGCTACGAAGGCGCGCCGGGCCTGGTGACGCTGCGCCGCCAGGTCGCGCGGCGAGCGATCGAGGCGGGGGTCGGGATCTCCGAGCATGATCTGTGCACCACGATCGGGGCGACCGAGGGCCTCTCGCTCGCGCTGCGCGCGGTCGCCAGCCCCGGTGACGTGATCGCGGTCGAGTCCCCGGCGTACTTCGGGGTGCTCCAGGCGATCGAGGGCCTCGGCATGCGCGCGCTCGAGATCCCGGCGAATCCGCGAACCGGGTTCGATGTCACCGCGTTCGAGGAGATCATCCGGCAGCAACCCGTGAAGGCGTGCGTGGTGACGCCGACGATCTCGAACCCGCTGGGCTCGATCATGCCGGACGACGAACGCGAGCGGCTGGTCAAGATCACGCGCCGCCACGACCTCCCGATCATCGAGGACGACGTCTACGGCGAGCTCGTGTTCGATGGCTCGCGCCCGCGCCCGCTGCGCGGCTTCGCCGGTCCGAGCGCCGACAGTCACGTCCTGCTGATCAGCTCCGTGTCGAAGACCCTCGCGCCGGGATACCGGGTCGGCTGGATCGCCGGTGGCCGCTGGCACGACCAGATCGTCCGCATCAAGTACGCGCAGTCGCTCGCGTGCCCGACCTTGCTCGGCATGGCCGTCGCCGAGTTCCTCGCTTCGGGCGGCTACGATCGCCACTTGCGGCGGCTGCGCGCCGCGGTCGCCGGCAACGTCGAGCGGTATCGCGAGGCGATCGCCACGCTGTTTCCCGAGGGCACCCGCGTGTCCGCGCCGCGCGGAGGCTTCGTGCTGTGGGTCGAGCTTCCGCCCGGGAGCGACTCGCTCGCGCTGCACGAGCAAGCGCTGCGCAAGCGGATCGTGATCGCGCCGGGCCCGCTGTTCTCGGCGCGGCAGCGGTTCGCCAACTTCATCCGGATCTCCGCCGGTGAGCCGTGGTCCGATCGCGTCGCGGAGGGCCTCCGCACCCTCGCGCGATTGGTCGCGCGCGACTGATCGCGGTTACCCGTGCGTCACATCGCGAGGCCGCCATCGACGTCGATGGTGCGGCCGTTGAAGTAGTCACACTCGAGCACGAACTTGACGGCGACCCAGATGTCCTCGGGCAGACCGATCCGGCCGACCGGGATGTTGGCGACGAGCGCGTCGCGTGCCTTCTGGTTCATCCCCTGCGTCATCGGCGTCTCGATCATGCCGGGCGCGACCGCGCCGACGCGAACGCCGAACTGCGCGAACTCGCGCGACCACGTCACGGTGTTGGCCGCGAGCGCCGCCTTCGCCGAGACGTAGTTGGACTGCCCGCGGTTGCCGTGACGGGCGATCGACGACATGTTGACGACGACGCCGGGCTTCTGCTCGTGCGCGACCATCTTCGCGACCGCGTCGCGCACCATGAACGTCGCGCCGGTGAGGTTGACGCCGACGACCGCGTCCCACTTGTCCTTGGTGAGCTTCGTGATCTCGCCCGTGGTCTTGTCCTTCTTGACGAGCAGGCCGTCGCGCAGGATCCCGGCGTTGTTGATCAGGCCATTGAGGCCGGTCATCGCGCCGTAGGCCCAGTCCACGAACCCACCGACCTCGGCCTCGCTGGAGACGTCGAGCTTGCGGGTGTGGATCTTGCCGGGCAGCCCCTTCGCCGATTCGGCGAGCTCGGCGAGCCCCGCTTCCTGAACATCGCCCGCAGCGACGGTGGCACCGGCCTCGGCGAGGCGGCGAGCGAAGTGCGCACCCATACCCTGGGCCGCACCGGTGACGATGATCTTGAGCGCTGACAGCTGCATCAGCGCCGTATAACACACCTGCGCGGCGATCCTCGACGAGCGTGATGCTCGTGCGCCGATCGCGGACCTAGGGCGGGCCGCAGGCCGCGGTGTCGTACGCGCAGCCCGGCGTGCACGCCAGCCCCGCGGGCATCATCGACCCCGCGACGGTCGTGCAGTCGCCGCCGCCGAGCTGGACGCCATCGCACTGCTCGCCGGGGTCGATCATCCCGTTGCCGCACAGCGGGGTGCACACGCTCGGTGCGCCCGCGCAGGTCCACCCGGTTTCGATCGTGCAGGTCCGCGAGCAGCCGTCGCCATCGTCCGTCGGGTTGCACGCGTGGCCGCCGCACCCGTCGTCGCAGGCCTCGCCGCTCTCGACCACGCCGTTCCCGCAGCTCGAGGCGCAGTCCGTGGGGCAGGTCGCGTTCGTCTCCGCGTTGTTACAGGTGCCATCACCGCAGAACGCGATGTGGCAGCTCGCGTCGCACACGCTCGAATTCGGTGGTTCGCACTGTTCGCCGACGCCGCCGATCTCGTGCAGCGGGTTGACCCGGTTGTCGCCGCACGTCGCGAGGGTGCAGTCCGCATCGCAGGTCGCGCTGTTTCCGGGTGCATCGCACGCCTCCGGTCCGTTCGGGATGCCATCGCCGCAGAACGGGCCGGGCGTGCTCGCGCCGAGCAGGGTGCAGGTCGCGTTGCAGCGCTGGCAGCTGGTGCCGTAGGGGCACGGCATGCCGTTCGCGAGGCCTTGATCGCAGGCCTCGCCGTTCGTGGTCAGCCCGTCGCCGCAGTACGGGCCCCCCGGGTTCACCATCGCCGTGCAGGTCGCGTTGCACCGGCTGCAGCTCGGCGCGGCGATCGAATACGGGCACGGGTTGCCGTTGGCCGCGCCCTGGTCACAGAGCTCCCCGGCGGCCGGGTTGACGAAGCCATCGCCACAGAACGCCGCCGTGCAGTCGCTGTCGCACGTCGAGCTGTTGGCCGCGGGCGTCGCGGCGTCGCACTGATCGGTGCCGTCGACCACGCCGTTGCCGCAGCTGACGGTGGCGCAGAACTGGTTGCAGGGGTCACCGGCCGTGCCGTTGAGCGCGCCGTGATCGCAGCCCTCGTTCGCGTTCTTGTAGCCATCGCCGCAGACCCGCAACGTGCAGTCCTGATCGCAGGTCGTCGAGTCCACGCCGCTCGCGTCGCACTGCTCGACGCCGGCGAACACCTTGCCGTCACCACACCGCGCGAACTTGCAGGTGACGCTGAGGCAGCCGTCGGTATCGACGCTGTTGCCATCGTCGCAGTCCTCGCCCGGGTCCTTGATGCCGTTGCCGCAGACCTCGAGGTGGCAGTCCGCCGCGCACGGGACGCCGGGCTGGGGGTTCGCGGTGCCATCGCACTGCTCGCCGGGATCGAGGCGATTGTTCCCGCAGGCTTCGAGCTGACACCGCGCCGAGCAGCCGCTGCCGACCGCCGGCGGATCGCACTGCTCGGGTCCCGGCGCTCCGGGCGGCGTGAACGCGTGGTTGACCTTGCCATCGCCGCAGCTCGGCACGGTGCAGTCGCGGTTGCACGACATGGCCTCCGTCAGACCCGGATCGCACGCCTCGCCCGCGGCGATGTTGCGATGACCATCGCCGCAGATCGCGAGCGTGCAGTCCCCGTTGCAGGTCGCCACGTCGGTCGTGCCGCCGCTGTCGCACTGTTCGCCGTCGTGGCCGTTGACGGTGCCGTCGCCGCACCGGCTCGTGGTGCAGTCGAGGTTGCATCTCGAGGTCTCGATCGCGACGCCGTTGCTGCCGTCGTCGCAGTCCTCGAGCCGCGTGCCGCGGGTGTTCGTGAAGCCATCGCCGCACACCGCCGGATGGCAGTGCACGCAGTCGTCGTTGGTCATCGTGTCGCCGTCGCCGTCGTCGCACTCCTCGTTCGCGTCGAGGACGCCGTTGCCACAGCCGGGGCCGGAGCGGCAATCGGAGTTGCAGGTGTCGCCGTTGAGCGTGTTGCCATCGTCGCAGGTCTCGGGGTGCGCCAGCCCGTCGGTGTCCTTGATGCCGTTGCCGCAGACCTCCGTCGATCTGCAGTTCGCCGAGCAGCCATCGCCGGCGGTCGTGTTGCCGTCGTCGCACGCCTCGTTCGCGTCCTTGATGCCGTTGCCGCAGACCTCGACCGACCGGCAGTTCGACGCACAGCCGTCGCCGCTCGTGGTGTTGTGATCGTCACAGACCTCGCCGGCGGCGGTGTTGAGGATGCCGTCGCCGCAACCCTCGGTCGACTTGCAATCCGCCGAGCAGCCGTCGCCATCCTCGATGTTGCCGTCGTCGCACGCCTCGCCGATGTCGGGCAGGCCGTTGCCGCAGTCGTTGGTGATGCAGATCGGCTGCACCGCCGCGCACCGGGTTCCGCTCGGGCAGAAGATCCCGCTCGCGCATTGGACGGCGCCGGGATCCTGCGCGCACCCCGCGGCGACCAGGGCCGCTGCGAGCGCGAGGACTCTGAGGATCACAGCCATGTCATCTCCTAGAACTGACCCAGCACCATCGCGCCGGCCAGGTCGGGTGCGACGATGGGGGTGACGGTGACGGGGGACGGCCGGCGCAGCTGCTCGCGCCGATAGTCGTCCGAGCTGATCTGGTAGGCCTGGTTGCGGTTGAGGTACACGAGCGCCGCGCCCGTCACCACCGCCGCGCCGGCGACGCCGTAGCCGACGTAGCCGAGGGTGCGCTTGGTATCGCCGCTGCCGCGGAGCGCGGCGATGTCGGGGCTGTGGACGTCACAGCCGCCGTTGCTACCCGTGGCCGCGTTGCACCTGGCGATCCGCGCATCGAAGTCGCGGTAGCTCGAGCTCGCGGAGGCCTCGAGGACGCCGGCGACGAGTCCCACGAGGACGCCGCCGCCGATCACCGTGTACGGGATCCACGTCCGGTTCCACGCGCGCTTGTACCGGGTCAGCTCGTCGGCGGTGTACAGCTTGAGCTCGATCCGGAACGTCTCGCCGGGCCCGATGAACGGCGCATCGAGCCCGGTCGCGTACCCTGGCTTCTCGGCGACGAACGTGTGCTTGCCGATCCGGACCCGGGCCTTGTACGACCCCGGCGCGGTGAACACTTCCTTGCCGTCGATCGCGACCCGCGCGCCGGCCTTGGCGCAGCTCACGTCGATGAACGCGAGCTGCTTCTCGACGAGCAGCATGTACTCCTTCGCGTGCTCGTACTTCTCCTTCTCGAGCGGCGCCGGTCCGAACTGGATCGCCTTCTCGAGGCTGTCGTAGACCTCGATCGGCTGGTCGAGGTTGAGCAGGGCGAGCGCGAGGTTGTAGTGGACCGCGGGATGGTCCCAGTGCTCGAGCGCGGTGCGATACTGCTCGACCGCCTTGACGAACAGGCCATCGTTGAGCTGGAGGTTACCCTCGTGGAACGCCTTGAGCGCCGCGGCCTTCTGCTCCGCCGAGACCCCGCGCGCCCACGGACGCTCGTCGCCGCCGGTCTGGAGCGATTCGTCGACGCCGGCCTTCTCGGTGGTCTTGGTCTCGGCCGGCTTGGCGTCGGGTGCCGGCGCGTTCGTGCTCGCGGGTTGCGCCCGGGCGGTTCCAACGCTCAGCGCGACGCCGAGCCCCACAACAATGGCCTTGATCATGATCGGGTGTCCTGTGAGCTACTTCAGCTCGTCGACGATCGGGCTACCGAGCTGCTTCTTGAGGCGTTCGGCGCGTTCGTGCTCTGACTTGTAGAGCGCATCGGCGCGGTCGCGTTGCTTCTGCGCCTCGTCGCGCTGCACCTTCGCATCGGCGGCGGATTGCTCGGCCTTCCTCGCGCTGTCCTCGGCGAGCCGCTGCGCCGCGCGCGCCCTCGCTTCGGACAGCAGGGTCTCGTCGATCTGGAGCTTGAGCTGCGCGTTGGTCTCGACCAGGTTCTCCTGCGACTTGTTGAGCTCGCCGCGGGTCTCGCCCAGCTTGGACCCGAGCTCCTTCGTGGCCTGCTCCGCCTTCTGCTTCGCCGCCTCGGCGATCTGGCGCTGCTTCTCCTTGCGCTGCGCCTCGGCGAGCTGACGCTCGGCCTCCAGCTGCGCGTCCGCCGCGATCGTGGCCTGGTGCTTGGCCTCGGTGCGCGACCGCTGGATCACCACGAGCGCGACCATCGTCGCGATCACGATCGCGCCCAGCGCGATGAAGCCGCCGATCACTCGCAGGCGATGCCTGCGCTGTTGCGCGTGCTCGTGATCGACCACCTCGTCGAGGAACGCGCGCTCGACGTCCGACAGCGGTCCCTTGTAGCGCCGCTTGAACTTCTTCGCCTCGTCCGCGGTATCGCCGCGCCACAGCAGGCCGACGTCGCGACCCTTCGCGTGCCACTGGCGCGCCGCGGTTCGCAGCTGATCGACCAGCCCGGCGTCGTCCTGATGCTCGTCGAGCCAGCGCCGCAGCGATGGCCAGTTCTGGATCAGCGACTCGTGCACGAGCTCGACCGTGGAGCCCTTGCCACCCTCGAGGGTCTGCACGACCAGCAGCCGCGCGTCGACCAGCTGATCGATCACGCGCTGGACCTCTCCGACCTCGCGCGACAGCTCGCGTAGCTCGTTCACCGGCACGATCGCGCGCGTGCGCTCCGGAGACACCAGGCGAAGCAAGATCGCGCGGACGAGCCCGACCTTGTGCAGGCCGAGGCCGTTGATGATCTGGTCGGCGTGGCTCGCGAGCGCACCCGCGACCCCGCCCATCGCCGTGTACGAGTTGTGGGTCAGCGTCCTGCGCGCCTTGTCGCGTGATTCCCACAGCTTGCTCGCCGCGAACTGGAGCAGGGGCAGGGCGCCCGGGGTGGTGTCGAGGTGATCGAGCATGTCCTGGACCGTCGCCTCGAGCTCGAACGTGAAGCCGGCCATCTCCGCTGGCTGCGTGATCGCGTCGCGCAGGCCGTCGCGGGTCGGCGGGCCCAGAAAGAACAGGCCCTGGGTCAGCTCGCTGAGGAACTGCGGATCCTCGGTGACTCGATCGAGGAAGTCCGACCGGATCGAGAGCACCACGCGGAGCGGACTGGTCGCGTCATCGGCCACCGCCGACAGACACGCGAGGAACGCGGCACGCTGCTCTTGCGCGTGGACCTGCGTGAACAGCTCCTCGAACTGATCGACGAACAACAGGATGCGCCGCTGCTCGCCGCGTGCGCGGAGGCGCAACACGTGGCCGAGGTGACCGGGTTCACGACGCAGGGTGTCGACGAGCTCGTGCTGCTCGTCGCGCTCGTCGGCGAGGTTCACCGCCGTCGCGACCATCGACCGCATCGCGTTCGCGAGCGCCTCGAGCGGCTTGCGGCCGGGGCGGACCACGAGCGTCTCCCAGGTCTCGCCCGATCGCTTGAGCGCGGGCATCAGGCCGGCGCGGACGAACGATGACTTGCCGACGCCGGAGCTGCCGACCACGGCCATCAGCGGGCGATCCCGGATCCGGGTGACCATCGCGGCGATCTCGCGGTTGCGGCCGAAGAACTTGCCGGCGTCGCTCTCCTGGAACGACGACAAGCCGGTGTACGGGCTCTCGTCGAGCTGGAGCTCGCTCGCGCGTCTTCCCGGCAGGAAGGGCTCGAGGGCGTGGAGCAGCTCGGCGGCGGTCTGCCAGCGCTGCTCCTTGAGCTTGAGCATGCAGCGGTCGACGATCTGGATCAGCTCGCGCGGCACGTCGGGGGTCACCGCCTCCTGCATCGATGGCATCGGCAGCTCGAGCATCGCGGTGACGACGAGCTGGTTGCCATCGAGCGGGTGCAGCGGATGCCGCCCGCAGATCATCCGGTGCAGCAGCACGCCGCAGGCCCAGATGTCCGTGAGGTGATCGATGTCGATCCCGATCCCCCATTGCTCCGGAGACATGTACTTCAGCGTGCCCATGATCGTGCCGACCCGGGTCAAGCTGGTGTTCGTGCCCGTCGCGAGCTCGAGCGGGCTCGGGATCCGGCTCGCGCCCGATGACGGATCGCTCGCACCGCCGTGTTGCTGCAGCACCTTCGCGATGCCGAAGTCGAGGACCTTGATGTTCCCCGACTCCATGATGAAGATGTTGTCGGGCTTGAGGTCGCGGTGGACGATGCCCTGCCCGTGGGCGCAATCGAGCGCGCGCAAGATCGAGCACATCACCTCGACGGCGCGCGTGTACGGCATGCGCTGGTCGTCGCCGGTCAGCTCGGTCAGCGGCATGCCGCGGAGGTACTCGAGGACGATGTACGGCGCACCGTCGTGCTCGCCGACCTCGTAGATCACGACGATGTTGTCGTGCTGGCAGCGCGCGGTCGTGCGCGCCTCGACGAGAAACCGCTGCGTCAGCTCGGGCTGATTGGACTGGAGGAACTTGATCGCGACGCGACGACCGAGCCGGAGATCGCGGGCGAGGAACACGGTTCCCATGCCGCCCTCGCCGATCATCTTGATCATCTCGTACTGGTTGATCCGGACGCCCGGGTGCGGCATCTCCGAGGTCGCGTCGGCCGCGGTCGACACGCCATCGAACGAGTCCCATGCGCTCTGGCTGACGCCCGGGTTCGACCCAGGCTGCGAGGTGCGCTTGGCCGGCGGGACGACCGAGAACGTCTGCGCGCCCGGCGGCGATCGGACGGGGGACGCGGTCGGTGACGGGGTGCCATTCGCGAGCACACCGCGGACCTCGATCGGGGTGCGTTCGAGCCGGGATTTGTCGTCACTCATCGAAGGATGACCTCCAGCGAAACCCATCCCCGACCCGCAGCGTTCCCAGACCGTTGACCATGGTACAGGACTGCCAATCGAGATCCCGATCGACGGCAGACTTTGCGCTCGTGCGCCGGTGTGCGCGTATGTCGGTGGAGCGAGCTCCGGCTCAGGTCGGCGCCGCCGCCTCGTGGGAGGCCGCGGTGATCGCGTCGATCGTCGCGTTCACGGTCTCGAGCGAGATCGGCTTGACCAGGTGGGCGGCGAACCCGGCGTCGCGCGACCGCTGGATGTCGGATGGCTGGCCGTAGCCGGTGACCGCGACGAGCTGCACGCGCTCGTTGCCCTTGGTCTCACGCAGGCGACGCGCCAGCTCGTAGCCGTCCATCACCGGCAGCCCGATATCGAGGAGCGCGACGGTCGGCTGGAACTCGGCGGCGATCGCGAGGGCCGAGGGCGCGTCGTGCGCGCGATAGGTCGCGAACCCACGCTGTTCGAGACCGTCGGCGAGCATGTTGAGCGCATCCGCGTTGTCATCGACGACGAGGATCTTCTCGTGGCGGACGGGATGGGGACCATCGGGCGCGGTGATCTCGGGCCGCGGGTGCCCGTCGAGCTCGATCGCCGGCAGCCATACGGCGAACTCGCTGCCCTTGCCAGGTCCCTCGCTGATCGCGGCGACCTTGCCGCCGTGGAGCTCGACGAGGCTTCGGACGATCGCGAGGCCGAGGCCGAGCCCGCCTTGCGCGCGGTCGAGCGCCTGGCTCCCCTGGTAGAACCTATCGAACACGCTCGGGAGCACCTCGGGGGAGATCCCGACGCCGGAGTCATGCACGTGGATCGCGACGAGGTCCCCCTCGCGAGCTGCCGTGATCGAGATCTGCCCGTTCGGCTCGGTGTACTTCGCCGCGTTCGTCACGAGGTTGGCGAAGATCTGCGCGAGCCGCACCGGATCTGCGCTGACCAGGAGACCGCGGGACACCATCACCGTGAGCTGGTGATGACGCTCCTCGAGCAGCGGGCTCGCGATCTCGATCCCCTTCGTGATGCAATCTGCGATGTCGAGATCCTCGCGATGGAGCTGAATCGTGCCACGCGTGATCCGCGAGACATCGAGCAGATCATCGACGAGCCGGACGACATGGCGAACCTGGCGTTCGATCACGGTGCGCTCGCGGACGTGGGCCTCGGGCGAACGCAGCGCCATCAGCTCGAGGGCGGTCAGGATCGGCGCGAGCGGATTGCGGAGCTCGTGGCCGAGCATCGCGAGGAACTCGTCCTTCGCGCGATTCGCGAGCTCCGCCTGCCGGCGTGCATCATCGAGCTTCTGCCGTGCGACGACTTGCTCGGTGACATCGATCGACAACAGGAGGACGCCGTCGACGACCCGCGCCGCGTTGTGCAGGGGGGTGACCGCGTAGTCGAAGTAGCGGGTCTTGGCACCTCTGCCTTCCCAGTCGTAGGTGATCGCACGCTCGGAGCCGCGGAAGGGCATCCCCGTAGTCATGGTCTGGTGGATCTCGGCGATATGGCCACCGGTCGGATCGACCGCGACCTGTTCGAGGGATTGCAGGTGCCGTCCACCGAACGTCCGCTCGAACGGCTCGTTGATGACCTCGAAGATCAGCTCGGGCCCGCGCAGGATCGCGATCGCGACCGGCGCGGAGCTCACGAACTGGAGGAACCGGTCACGCTCCGCGGACGTGCGCTCGCGTGCGCGTTCGATCTCGGCGGTGAGCAGCGAGTTCTCGAGCACCAGCGAGGCGCGACTCGCGAGCCGGATCGCGGTCGCGAGATCCGCCTCGTCGAGGGTCCGAGCCGACTCGGCCGTCCACAGGGTGATGACGCCATAGACGCTGCCTCGCCGCTTGATCGGAACGGCGACGTAGGAGCGCAGCTGGAGGGAGCGGAGGGCCCGCCGGTACTCCTCGTCCACTCCCCAGGCATCGAGCCACCCGGGCTCGATCTGCGGGATCCACTCGGGCTCGCCGGTCTCCAGGATCCGTGGCGTGCGAGGTGGATAGCGCCGGTCGAGCTGCTCCATGAAGACGATCTTCGCGGGATCGATGTGAGCCATCGCGAGGCGCTTGATGCGATGGTGTTCGACGATGTCGACCGTGCACCAGTCCGCGATCCGCGGCACCGCGATCCGCGCGATCGAGGCGAGCGTCTCTTGATCGTTCGTGGAGCGAGTCAGCGCTTCGATCGCGTCCGCGATGAAGCTGAGCCGAACTTGCTCGTGCTGGTCCCGGGCGGCCACGATAAGGACTACCCCCGAAACCGCGGGCAGGCGACCGCTAGAACAGAAACAGCGGCTTGCCGCCTGCGAACAGTACGGTCTCGCCGGCAGCCGATGACGACACGTCGATCTCCACCATCACACCGCGCTGGATGCTCTCATCGTGCGGATGAACGTTCTGCACTTCGCCCTCCAGCACGGTGGTGACTTTGCCGACGTTCGAGCACGCGACGAGGCCCCACGCGCAGCCGTACAGCTTGGTGCCGATCTTCACGTTTCGGAGATTCTGGTAGGGAACGAACGCGAGCACGATCTTCTGATTGATCGCCCGCAGGTAGGGCGACTGCTCGAGTCGCTTGACTAACCCTTCCTGGTCGACCTTGCGGAGCTTGAGGTTCTCGAGCCGCTGGTTCAGGGGCGCACGCTGGCCGATCGCGTTCTCCTTCTCGAGCTTGGCCTTCTCGAGCTCGCGATGGACGAGCCACTGCTCGGGCGTCACCGGCTTGTCGACGGAGGTCCCGACCTCGGTGATGAACCGATCATCCGCGGCGACGACACGATCGATCTCGGTCTTCTCGGTGTCGACGAGGCTGGCGCGCAGCTTCGCGTCAGCGAGCTGCGTCGACGCCTCGACGACCTTCTGGTGCGTCGGCGACAGCACGACCGGGCGAACCCAGGTGTGATCGAAGAAGTAGAACACGTTGATGACCAGGAACCCGATCAGGCCGATCAGGATCGCGGTGAGGGCGACGAGCCCTGCGACCTTGTAGATCCTGACGATCGACGGTTGGAGGGCGAGCCAGAACCTGGGACGGCGCGTTTCCATGACGGGGGTTATGCGCTAAGCCGCGGGCAATTGGGCATGAGATCGACGCGCCACCGCGGGGGCGCCGACGGGCTCGCTGATCACGATCGGCTCGCTGACCAGCTCACGAACCGGCTCGGGCACGGGCACGGGCTCGACGTCGGCTTCCTCGTGATTGCGGGTCTCCCAGCTGGCCGTGTCGAGCGTGAACAACGCGAGCGGCGTGAGCAGGGCGTACGTGACGGGCATCAGGAACGACAGCGGGAGGAAGTCGAGCGCGCCGACGCGCTCCGCCTTGGGCAGCTTGCGGGTACGCCAGCGATACACGACGCCGAAGAACACGACGGCTTCCATGTGGAGCACGAGCGCCGGGAAGAACTTGAACGAGGCGAGCGCTCGCACGACGGCGATCGGATAGACCAGCAGCAGCGCGAACAGCGAGAAGAAGTGGATCGCGAGGATCGGGTTGAGGCGCCAGACGTGGCTGAAGCCGCCCGCGTAGTCGACGATGTTGGAGCGGCGCCAGCGCAGCTGCTGCGAGAAATAGGCGGTGAGCGTGGCGGGCACGAACGTCCGGCAGCGCGCATCGAGGGTCATGGTGGTCAGGTAGCCGGCCTTGACGATCTGGCGGGTCAGGAATCGATCCTCGCCGTACTTGATCGGGACGCCGAGGACCGTGCGCTCCGACAGCACCGGCTCGAGCTCGATCAGGACGCTCCGTCGATACGCGGTGAGGCACCCGGACAGGCACATCACGCGACGGAACCCCCACTCGAGGTTCTTCATGAAGAAGTACGAATACCAGTACTTCACCACCTGCATGCGGGTGAGCCAGTTCTCGTGCTTGTTGCGAACGTCGACCCAGCCACCGACCGCGGCGATGCGGTCGTCGGTGAACCTGCGGATCAGCTGGCGAACCGCATCTTTGTCGACGACCACGTCGGAATCGACGGAGACGATGATCTCGCTATCGGCCTCGCGGGTCGCCCGGATGATCGAGCGGCGCTTGCCGAGGTTGGTGCGGTTACGGATGACCTTGAGCCGGCCGCCCGACTTCTTGGCGATCGCCCGCGCGTGCTCGTAGCTATCGTCGGTCGAGCAGTCATCGACACAGATCACGGCGAGCTTGCCTGGGGGGTAGTCCGAATCGAGCAGGCTCTGCAGGGTCTCGCGGATCGCCGCGCCCTCGTTGAACATCGGGATCACGGCCGTGCAGGTCGGCTCGTAGTCATCCCGCGCCTCGTCCCACTTGTTGGACCGAGCGAGCTTCAGGATGATGCCGGCGACGTACCGGTTCACGAACACGACCACTGCCAGGCAGTGGCAGATGACCCAGAGCATGTGGGTCGTCACGCGGGCACCCCGGCGCTGCGCGGGTTGGTGCCCGGTGCGAGCGAAACCTTCACGAGATGCGTACGGGTCGCCCCGAAACCTTTCGGATAAGGTCGAGACGCACGCTCGCAGGCGAGATGCAGGACGTTCGGGGATTTCACGGCAGGAATCTAACGAAGGGCCTGCGGAGTTAAGCGCCGCAGGTAAGTCGGCAAACTATGATGCTTCGCTCAGTAACTCAAGTTGGTTGACGCATGTTGCCACATTGGTGGTGTTTGCGTCACCGACCCTCAGGAACTTGAGGAGCGCGTGTTGTTTTCACCCAGGTGCCGTGAGATGAGCCGGATCGTGCGGACGATCGTGACTGCGGTCTTGGTGATCGCATGGTTGCAGCATGCAGCAGTGGCTGGACCACTGGCCGTCGACCCGGTGGTGGAAGATCACCATGATCCAAACGCCACAGCTGTTGCCACGGATTCCGAGACTCCCTGGATCGATCTGGCGCCCTCGAGAGTGCTCTCGGCCAGGCTCGAAGCGAAACCGGAGCGCCGGCATCACAAGCTCGCGGCGTCGCTGACGCTCGGCGGGATCTACGCCGGCTTCTCGATGTGGACGTACTTCGCCTGGTACGCGAAGCACAAGCCGCTCGCCGAGTTCAAGTGGGGCGGGGACGGCTCCCCCAACATCTTCAGCCACCACGGCTGGTTCGGCGCCAACCAGTACGCCGGCGGCGCCGACAAGCTCGGCCACGCGTGGGCAACCTACGGGCTCGCCCGCGGCGGCACCGAGCTGCTCAACCAGTGGGGCGGCTTCGGCCGGCTCCCATCCTCGATCGTCGGCGCGGGCATGTCCGAGGCCCTGTTCTTCCTCGTCGAGGTCAAGGACGGCGCGTACTACGAGTTCTCGTTCGGCGATATGACGTTCAACACGCTCGGGGCCTTGTTCGCGGTCGCGATGTCCAACTTCCCTCGGCTCGACGAGCTGATCGACTACCGGGTCGAGTACTTCCCGAGCAAGGCCTACCGCGATCAGATCCAGCACACCCCGCCGATGGATTGCGTGGCGAACGACCCGCGCAAGGACTGTGTGTTCAAGAGCAACCTGAACATCGCCGAGGACTACAGCGGCGAGACCTACCTGCTCGCCTTCCACCTCGGTGGGATCCACGCGCTGCGAGACAGCCGGTACGGCGGGTGGTCGCGGTTCGTCGATATCGCGCTGGGCTACGACACCCGCGGCTACAAGCCCGAGCCGCTGCCCACCGCCGAGAAGGTCAAGGAGCGCCAGGAGATGTTCTTCGGGGTGTCGCTCAACGCGCAGGGCCTGTTCGACTGGCTCCTCGACGGGCGGTCGGCGCCCGCCCGCAAGATCACCCACGGCCTGTTCGAGATGTTCAACGTGCCCTATGGCTCGGTCCGCGTCCTCCAGCGCACGCAGTATCCGCAGGGGCCGGTGATGAGCGACGGCGCGTAACACGACCGAGGATGGGATCGGGGG
>WBZN01000439.1_pt1 | contig 32721 bp, 30 predicted proteins | sample 5204281 | NCBI WGS metagenome assembly WBZN01 (sample SAMN12344347, study PRJNA552823) | activated sludge metagenome | biome: Activated sludge suspended growth; feature: Nitrification reactor; material: Wastewater; isolation source: activated sludge from nitrification reactor of wastewater... | reverse complement strand
CGCTGGTGGCGCGCTTCAAGGACCAGCACGCGGCGCGGCAACTGCTGGCGAACCTGCGCACGCAGAACGAGCACACCGAGGACGCGCGCGAAGGCATCTCAGCGCTCCTCGCGAAGCGCCCGCCGCAGTTCACGGGACGCTAGGCGTCGGGATCGGCGTGGTGGCCTGGCGCGGGCAACTCGATGCTGCTCGCATCAGGACCCAGCCGGCATCGACGATCGTCACCGGCTCGGCGGCTATCCACTCGCCGCGTAAGGCCCTACGCAGCCAGCTGCCTGTTGCGGGTTCATGGAACGTGATTCCAGTCGCTTACGACGCACCGCGTCTCGCCCGGCTCTTGCAGTCTATTGGGACCGATGGAAATCGGCGTCATCACCAACCCCAACAGCCGCAAGAATCGCAATCGGCCAGATCGAGCGGAGCGGCTTCAGCGCATCGTTGGTGACCTCGGCGAGGTCCACGAGACGCAATCCCTCGAGTCGATCAAGCCGGTGCTCCGCGACTTCCTCCGTAAGCGCGCACGCTACTGGGTCGCCGATGGTGGCGACGGCGCACTGCACTGGATGCTCCGCATGGGCATGGAGGTCCTCCAGGAGGACGAGTTCATCGGTCAGGCATTCCGTCTGCCGATGACGCTTCCAACCAAGGGCGGCACGATCGATTTCGTCGCGAACAATGTCGGTATCAAGGGGGACGCGGAAGGCATCCTCGGCTCGCTGCGCAACAGCGTCGAGCATGGATCACTGATCGAGGAGACCGAGGTCGATTCGATGGTGATCGATGGCGTGCAGACCCTCGATGGAGAGGATGTCCCCTTCCGGACCTACGGGTTCGCCTCGGCGGCCGGCGGCGTCGGTCAGCGTTTCTACGGCAAGTACTACTCGGATCCCGATCCGAACCCGCGCACGATCATGAAGGTCATCGCGAACACGGTGGCGTCGGCGCCGATCGCGCTGTCGCCGCTGTCGCGCCTGCCGCTGGGCGCTTGGACGAGCTACGCCAAGGAAGTGTTCGAGCCGACCCGTTGCCGGATCATGCTCGATGGCATGCGGCTGCCTGGCGACATGTTCACCGGCGTGCACCTCGCCTCGATGTCGATCAACCTCGGCAATGTGCTTCGGTTCTTCGGGAAGGCGGACCAGCCCGGGCTGATGAACGCCATCGTCGGGACGCCGAGCCCGTGGGCGATCATCAAGAACATCCCGCGCATGGCGCGCGGTGAAGAGATGCGTGGCCGCAACATCCTCGACCGTCCTTGCCGTCAGATGACGGTGGAGGCGACCACCGAGGAGCTACTCGCGCCGATCATCGACGGCGAGTACTATCGCAACGTCAAGAAGCTCGAGTACCGCGTCGGCCCGCGCGTGCGGATCCCGAAGGTCATCGCCGGCAAGGCGGCCTGAGCTACTTGCAGGAGATGGTCGCCGGCCCTGCGCCGGAGGCCGTGCACCGTTTCGGTGCTCGACAGCGCGAGGCCTGACAGGCGGCCTTCTCGGTCTTGAAGCACTTTCGGCCGCTGGTGAAGAAGCAATCGTTGCGGTCGCCTTGGTAACGCCAGCCGCCCCACTGCTTTCCCCGGCCATCGTCCTCACCACTCGCCTTGGCTTCCCGGCGAAGCTTCTCCCTGGCGGTGGTCGGTTCATTGGACTCAGCAGGGGTCGCACCACAGCCGACGGCCAGGAGCGCGACGAGCAGGAACGATCGCAGCGACATTCCGTTGGATCATGCCATAGTCCGAGGCGTGTCCGAAGACGACCGGGCCGTGATGGAACGGCTGGCGGCACTCGAAGCCGAGGTCAAGGCTGAGGCCGACGCCCAGCGTGCGCGAAAGGAAGCCGCGATCGCCAAGATGCGCGAGCAGCAGGCCGAGCGCGACGAGCTGCGGTCGCACCAGAGCGCCCTCGTCACCAAGAAACAGCGCTCGACTGCGAGAGAAGACGAGGAAGCCGACCGAGGGGGCGACCTGGGTGGTGCACTCGAGCTTGCGAAGAAAGCGCACGGCGTCAAGCAGGAGCTCGCGAGGACGCCCAAGAAGGGCGACAAGTCGTGGGTCAAGTCCGGAGTCGCGTCGATGCTGCTCGGCCCGCTTGGGTGGCTGTATGCCGGTTCGATGCGCGAAGCTGTCCCGGCCTCGGCTGCCTGGCTTGCGTTCGCCGCCCTCGCCAGCAAGCTCCCGATGTTCCTGCTGATGCCGGTGCTCTTGGTGATGTTGCCGCTGTCGGCCATCGCGGGCGTGGTCTATGCCGTCCAGTACAACCGGCACGGGGGCCGGCAGCGTTTGTTCGACAAAGAAAAGGACAAGAAGAAGCAGCTACGCAGTGGGCGAGCATGACGTGAGGTAGCGAACACGGCCCTCCCCCATCGTGTCAGCCCGCCAAGCGAGCCCGTCCGTGCGGAGGGCACGCGCGGACGACCAGAGCCATGAGCGCGCTCCTTCTCGTCGCGATCGCCATGACCTCGTGTCCGCCGCCCCGATCGCAAGTCGCGATGCGTCTTCGGCGGCATCGCCCTCTCCATCGAACACGATCGCAGGCATCACGCCCACGATCTTCAACATCGTCGGATCAGCGTCCAGGGTGATCCCCGCAGCGACGGCATCGGGCCTTCATTCTCGACGGGCGGCAGGTTGCTGGGTTGTAGGGCAACGTGCCCCCGCCTCGCGCTACCCAGGACACTCAGATTTGCCACTCCCCTGCTGCATCGCTCGATGATTGCCGTGTAACCTGGGTGCTCATGTCCGACGTACGGACAGTTGTCACAACCAGCGACTCAAGATGTCTGCCTGTACATCGACGTTCTTCGCCGGAGGATACGGGTCGAATGCGTACTGTCACACTCGTCGTGAGCGCGATGATCGCCGGATGCCTTCCACGGCCGCAAGCTGCGCAGCCGCAACAAGCCCAGCAGCTCCCTGAACTCGCGACCGCGGAGCCGCAAGCGACCGCCTTGCCACCGCGTGGTCCTCGTACGATGGATCCGACGCTGATGCAGCAGCCGGCGCCACAACCGAGCCCGACCGGCCAGCAGCCGCAACCTGATCCGAATCCGGCCCAGTCGCAGCCGCAACCCTATCCACCGCCGCAGGCATATCCGCCGCCGCAGGCATATCCGCCGCCGCAGGCATATCCGCCGCCGCAGGCATATCCGCCGCCGCAGGCATATCCGCCGCCGCAGGCATATCCGCCGCCCGACCCATACGGTCGGCCGCTGCCACCGCCACCTGAGAGCAAGAGCCACATCCATGACGGAGAAGTGATCGGCGACTTCGCGACGGTCGGCGCGCTCGCATCGATCGACATCCTCGTCCGTCAGGACGTCCAGAACGGATCGGCGGGCACGCTGATCCTGCTCGCCGGGCTCGCCGGCGGCGGCGGCGCCGGTTATCTGCTCACCCAGAAGTACCCGGTCGATTCGGGCGCCGCGCACTCGACGACGATCGGCCTTCTGGTAGGTGCCGCCAACGGTGCGCTCCTGATCAAGCCAACCGGCTGGGACGATGCAGATCAAGTCCTCGGGCTCCTGTTGCTCGGCAGCGCGATCGGTGCCGGTAGTGGGTTCGCCTACGGCCAGGCAGCGGCGCTGACCTCGGGTCAGGCGACGTTCATCGGGAACGTGACGTTGCTCGGGAGCGCGACCGCGGCGCTCGGTGCGATCGCCGGGAGTCGGAACGGTAAGTTCGACGACTGGGAGAATGGGACCCTCGCGATCGGCCTGGACGCGGGAGTGCTCGCGGGAGCCCTGATCGCACCGAGCCTCGACTGGTCCCCCCGACGCGCCAAGGTCGTGTTCGCGGCGACCGCCGTCGGCGCGCTCGTGGGCGGCATGCTCGCCGGGCTCACCACGTCGACCAAGCGTAACGACTCACTCTCGGGCGAGACCTCGTCCGAGGCCAACGGCGACGTCGTCGCGGCCTGCATGACCGCCGGGCTGTGGGGCGGCTTCGGTCTCGGCATCGCGATGACCCACGACAGCGCACCAGATCCGACCGTCGGCAAGCGGTCGACGAGCACTCCGACCTCCGCCGGGACCAGCTATGTCCCGTATGTGGGTGACCGCGGTCAGATCGGAATGATGGCCGGAGGCACCTGGTAGCGCGGGTCACTTGCGTGACTCTCTGATCTCGGGTGACTCTCGCGCGGCATGGTGTCCTGCCTGCTCTGCTCATCTCCGCGCTCGATCGGCGTTCTGTGCACATCTCACGGTGTCGCGATCGCTTCACCGGGCATCACCAGCGAGCAGATCTTCTCGCGGGTCCAGACGCCCGTCGCCGCGCTGATCGACGCGTGGGGGGTGGCTCACGCGATCGCTGACGGCAGCAAGATCGGCCGTGACCCCCGGGTCGACGTCGCCGTGTTGCATGCGTCGGTGTCGAGCGAGCACGCCGCGCTCAAGCACGCCGATAGCAAGTGGCAGATCGTCGATAACTCGAGCCGAAACGGCACCGAGGTGGAGGGCGCTCGCATCACCGAGCTCGATCTCACCGGCGGGAATACGATCCGCCTCGGTGACGTGAAGTTCTACTTCTGGCCCGATACGCTTCCGAAGACCGAGCCGCCTCGCGGCTCCGGTCGCACCGCGCCCACCCGTCGCGACGAGCTCGTGTTCAGCGCCAAGGTCACCTCGCCACGAGGTCACCACCTCGACCTGCGCCAGCGCGTCGACGGCGGCGTCCTGAGGATCGGAGAGGCGTCGATCGAGCTCGCGGCGATGGAGTTTGGCCTGCTGCAGCTGCTCGTGGAGCGCCGCCGCACCGTCACCGATCCGGAGCTCGCCTACGTCGCCTGGCACGAGATCGCGGACGCGCTGTCGTTCCGCTCGGTCCAGGCGGACAGCGAGAACGTTCGCGAGCTCGTGCACCGGGTGCGTCGCAAGCTCGCGAGCGTGTCGGCCGATGATCTGATCGAGAGCAAGCGGGGCGTTGGTTACCGCCTCGCGGGAGAACCCGGGTGAGCGTGAAGCTCTCGGTCGTGGCGATCGCGCTGGTGCTGGCGATGAGCTCGGGCTGCGCGACCCTGTTCGCGGCTGGACCGGACAGGTTCCCGGTCAACACGAACCCGCCGGGCGCATACGTCTATGTCAACGGCCAGATGGTCGGCCAGACACCGACCGTTGTCAGCCTCAACCGCGAGCACAGCGCGCAGATCCAGATCTACCTGCCGGGCTTTCAGCCGGTCGTGATGATCCGCGAGAAGGGGCTCAACGGCTGGTTCTTCGCGAATATCCTGTGGGTATACGCGGTGGTCCCGGTGATCATCGATCTCGTGACGGGTAACTGGCAGTGCTTCGATGACGACCCGATCGCGATCGGGCTCGTGCCGAACGGCGGGGCTCCCGCACCGAACTGGTACCAGCAGCCGCAGGGCTACCCACCGTCGCAACAGCAACCATATCCCTCGCAGTCGCAGCCTTATCCGGCGCAGCCGCAGCCTTATCCGGCGCAGCAGCCGTATCCCCCGCAGCCGCAGCCCGCCCAGGGCGGCGCTCAGCCATACCCGACGGCGCCACCTCCGCCGCAGCCGCGCTGATCGCCTGCGCCCAGCCAGGTCGCCGCGTATAGTCGCCGGCGATGGTTGCCGAGAGTGGAGCGCGAGGGAATCCGACGTCACGGCGTCGGCGTCAGGTGCGATGGGCGAACCGGCTGCGCCGGGTCGGGCTCGCCTGGCAGAACGCGCTCGAGATCGCGCGCGCCGGTCGCCTGACCGCGCCGTACGGCGCCGAGTTCGAGGTCATCCACGACGAGCGCGTGTATCGCCTCCGCCGCTACGCGGCCACGCCCGATCCCGGCGTGCGTGTCGTTGCCGCGCCGCTCCTGCTCGTGCCTCCGCTGATGGTCGCGTCCGAGGTCTACGACATCTCTCCCGATGTCAGCGCGGTCGCGTACCTGTCGCGCCAGGGCGTCGATGTCTGGCTCGTCGACTTCGGCGCGCCGGAGCACGAAGAGGGCGGCATGAGCCGCACGCTCGACGATCACGTGCGGGCGGTGTCGGAGGCGATCGATCGCGTCCGCACCGTCGCCGGGCAGGACGTCCACCTCGCGGGCTATTCGCAGGGCGGGATGTTCTGTTACCAGGCCGCCGCGTTCCGCAAGTCCGCGGGGCTCGCGTCGGTGATCACGATGGGGAGCCCCGTCGATCTGCATCGCACGCTGCAGGTCAACGAGGACCTCACGGAGCGGCTCGTCTCCGGGCTCCGCACCGCGCTGTCGTGGCCGCTCGCGCACATCGAGGGCCTGCCCGGCATGTTCACGTCGACCGGCTTCAAGCTGCTGTCCGCTCGCAAGGAGGCGAAGCAGCTGCTCGAGTTCGTGCGCAACCTCCACGATCGCACCGCGCTCGAGAAGCGCGAGGCGAAGCGGCTGTTCCTCGGGGGCGAGGGGTTCGTGGCGTGGCCCGGGCCCGCGTTTCGCAAGTTCGTCGACGAGCTGATCGTCGGCAATCGCATGGCGTCCGGTGGCTTCGTGATCGATGGCCATACGGTCACGCTCGGAGATCTGTCATGCCCGATCCTGTACTTCGTCGGCGACCGCGACGAGATGGGCCGCCCGGCGGCGGTCCGGGGCATCCGCCGTGCCGCACCGAAGGCCTCCGTGATGTTCGAGGTGCCGCTCAAGGCGGGGCACTTCGGGCTGGTCGTCGGCTCGACCGCGCTCACCGTGACCTGGCCGAGCGTGGTCGCCTGGATGCGCTGGCGCGAGGGCACCGGTGTTGCGCCACAGCTCGGGATCGATGTCCGCGGCGTCGATCTCGCCGAACCATCGGCTACCGTGGTCGACCATGAGATCCACGAGGACGAGCCGCACGAGGACGTCCATCACGACGGCTTCGATCTCGAGCTCGCGAAGGAGCTCGTCGAGAAGACCGCGAAGGCCGCGCTCGATCGCCTCGGCGAGCTCTCGGAAGGTCTCGGCAGCTATGTCGATAACGCGCGCTGGCAGCTGCCGCGCCTGAGCAAGCTCCGCCACCTTCGGGATGATTCGCTGATCTCGTTCGGACGTTCGCTCGCGGATCAGGCGCACAAGATCGGCGAGCGCACGTTCTTCTTGTTCCGCGGCCGCGCGTTCACGTATGCGGACGCGAACCGCCGCGTCGATGCGGTCGTGCGTGGCTTGATCGCGTGCGGCGTGAAGCCCGGCCAGAAGGTCGGCGTGATGATGAGATCGCGGCCGAGCCATCTCTCGGTGGTCTGTGCGATCAACCGGCTCGGCGCGGTCGCGGTGCTGCTGTCGCCCGAGATGACCGACGAGGTCTTGCCGCGCGCCCTCGAGCTCGGCGACGCGGAGGTGCTGATCACCGACCCCGACAACGCCGCGCGCGCACGCACGTCGACCGCCGGCAAGGTGCTCGTCCTCGGCGGCGTGGGCGAGGTGCCGTGGTCGCCGGGCGCGAGCCGCATGTTGCCCGCCGGGGTGATCGACATGGAATCGATCGATCCTGCCACCGTGACGCTGCCAGCCTGGTACCAGCCGGATCCGGGGCGCGCACGCGATCTCGCGATGGTGTTCGTGTCGTCGGGCAAGGCCGAGGCGCCGCGAGCCACGCGGATCACGAATCGCCGCTGGGCGTTCTCGGCGTTCGGCGCCGCGGCGGCCGCGACGTTGACCACGCGCGACACGGTGTACTGCTGTCTCCCGCTCCATCATCCATCGGGCACCCTCGTCGCCGCGAGCAGCGCGCTCGTCGGAGGGTCGCGCCTCGCCCTCGCCTCCTCGTTCGACCCGGCGACGTTCTGGGAGGAGGTGCGGCGCTACGGGGTGAGCGTCGTCTACTACGCCGGCGAGATGTGCCGGCGGCTCGCGGCGGCCCCGCCGATCCTCGGCGAGAAGAACCATCCGGTGCGCCTGTTCGCGGGCAGCGGCATGCGGCGCGACGTGTGGCGACGCTTGCTCGACAGGTTCGGGCCGGTGGGGGTGCTCGAGTTCTATGCGTCGACCGAGGCGAACGCCGTGCTCGCGAACGCGTCGGCCAAGAAGATCGGTTCCGTCGGCCGGCCACTGCCAGGTAGCCCCGAGGTCATCGTGGCCTCGTGGAGCTTCTCCGACGACGACTTCGTGCGTGATGGCGCCGGCCACCTCGTCCGCGCGAGGCCGGAGGAGCCCGGCATGCTCGTGGCGCGGATGTCGTCGCGCGCGGGCGCGGATGTCGCGCACATCGATCCGAGCCGCCTGCTGCGGGACGCGTTCGAGGCGGGTGATCTGTGGTTCATCACCGGCGACTGCTTCCAGGTCGACCCCGAAGGCGACCTCTGGCTCGTCGATCGCGCGGCGAGCATGATCAACACGCGGATGGGCCCGGTCGCGTCGACGCGGATCGAGGACGCGCTGTACGAGGCGCCCGGGATCGCGCTGTGCGTGGTGGCCGGCCGTCCCGCGCCCGAAGACGCCGAGCTCGCGACCCCGATCGCCGCGGTGCAGCTGCACGCCGGCCTCCCGATCGAGCTCGCGGCGCTGTCTCGCGCGACCGCCAAGCTCCCGGAGTATGCCCGCCCGGTGCGGCTGCGCGTGATCGAGACGATCCCGATGACCGATGGCTTCCGGCCGATCAAGAGCACGATCCGCGACCTCGACGTGAGATCGGGTCCGGGCGTGTTCGCGTGGGACTCGCGGCTGATGCGCTACGTCGCTACGGAATCGGTGGAGCGCCCACCTGCGCAAGTAACTCGTTGACCGCCTTGCGGGCGATGTTGCGCGGGATCACCGCACGAAGGCCACCGGAGCGAATGTTCATCTCCGCCGGGAGGATGAACAGCGCGAAGATTCGCGCGATCAGCGGGTTGTGGATCCACGCCTGCATCTCGATCTGCTGACCGTTCTGCGTGAACTGCGCGCGCATCGGCGCGGTCCAGAAGCCGCTTCCCTTCTGGAACAACTTGACGCTCCCGGTCTGCGGCTCACGCGGCAGATAACGATGCCGCTGTGCCCACGCCGCGATGGTGGGCCAGGGATCACCGCTGATCCCGAACGTAACGACACTACGATTCGCCGGATCGACCGGCACGAGTGCTTGCTGCTGCGGTTGCGCTTGCTGCATGCGGCGCACTCTACATGCGCGTCGCTCGCCGATTGAGCGTTTTTCGAGGGCTGGCGACCGGAGCTCGCCCTCGAGGCGCAGTCACGTTCGCCGGCGGACTGCTCGGTCACGAGCGTCTACCCAGGTAGGCGGGATGGAGCTCCCACGGGGCCGTCGCGCTTGGGATCTCGCGTGGTTGCGCATGGTACGGCCGCTGCACTCCGGTGAGTCATGCGGAACTCAGCCCACGCAGTCGTCGTCCTGTTCGGCATCACCCTCACCACCGTCGCTGCCGCGGACTCTCACCCCGTGCCGCTCGTCAAGTCAGCAGCGCTGGAGAAGCTCGCCCGCCCCGCCGCGCTCACGGCGTCCGAGGTCAAGGAGCAGCTCGCGCAGTTCACCACCGGCATCAATCGCTGCTATCTCGATGCCGCCGGTGAGCTGAAGAGCACGGGCCGGCTCGAGATCATGCTCACGATCCATCGCACCGGCATCCTCGACGCGATCGACGTGTCGACGCCAGGCCTCGGCGCGAAGCCCACGCACAAGGTCGCGGCCTGCGTGAAGGACATGCTCGGTCACCTGCAGTTTCCGGCACGACGTCTCTCGACGAGCGCGATCTTGCCCTTCGAGTACGAGCGGACCGTCACGCCCGACGCCGGGCCGCAGTACAGCTGCTGGAACGCAAACGGCTGCCGCTAGGTCCTCACGCGGTGCAGCGTGATCACGACGTCGAAACGGACGCGCCTCGCCCAAACCGCTCGTCGCTGATCCGAGCCCGAGGAGATCAGGGACGAATTGTCGATCGAGTGTATGACTCAGAGCGTCATCTCGCGCGGCGGCGTGAATCGCAGATCGCCCCGGGCTGACTGACCACTCAAGTTTCCACCCGGCTCACCGAAGTCCACCGCAACCTCTCGAAGTTGCGAGGAAGCAACGATGGTGCGCCCAATGCAAACGTCATCGCCATGCGGATTCTTATCTTGGCGAGCCTCCTGCTCGGAGGAGCCGCCGAGCTTGCAGCTTGCGCGACCGACCTGGGGCCCGGGGGAGCGCCGGCTCACGTGGCGGTGGCGTTCGGAACCGACGTCGCCCCCGCCGTTCGTGACGCCGTGACCGCGCGGCTCAGGCACCTGGCGCCGAACCTGGTCGTGGTCGACCCGGACCAGCGGATCGATGCCGACGTGATGCTCGCGTTCGGAGACACCGAGGCGAGCCGTCAGCTCGTGCCGCGGGCGGAGCTCGAAGCCTTGGGATCGGAGGGCTTCATCGTCCGCAGTGGGCGGCTCGGCTCGACCGACGTGATCGTCGCGGACGGCAACCCACTCGCGCCGGACCCGTATGGCCACGGCAGCCTCGGCGACAGCTACGCGGCCTATGCACTTCTCGAGGCGTTCGGGTACGGATTCCACCACCCGCTGGCGCCTCATGTGCCGGATGTGTGGCCACAGACGCTGCCCACCCTCGACGTCCGAGAGTCGCCGCGCTGGCACATCCGCGGGCTGCATATCCACACCCAGCACCCGACCGAGCTGGCGAACATGCTGTCGGGCTGGGGCCCCAGCGGCTACGACGATCGTGCAGCGTTCGAGAGGTTGTTGCCGGAATGGGACGCGACCCTCGAGTGGCTGCTCGCGAACCGCCAGAATCGGGTCCAATGGATGCCGCTGTGGGCTGCGAGCTGGGCCGAGTTCGCCGACTCCGAGGAACGCGTCGCGCGGATGCGCGAGCTCGTCGATCGAGCCCACGCCTACGGGCTCGCGGCGGGCGTCGATGTCCCGATCACGCTCGCCCAGCAACATGCCTATCGGTTGATCCGCACACAAGGTGATCTGCAGGCCGAGCTCGCCGAGCTCCGTCAGCGCATCGATCACGTGATGAAGGCTGGGTTCGATTTTCTCGCCAGCGAGAGTGGCACCTCGGAGTTCACGCACTCCGACGACACCCACATGGTCGCATGGATGAACGAGCTGGCTCGCTATCTCGACGTGCAGTACGGCAAGCGCGCGTACATGAAGATCCACGTGTCGCAGGGACAATTCACGACGCACTACACCAACGCCGCCGGCGCGCCGTTCAATATCAACCTGCTGCCAGCCGTGACCGACCCGCGACTCGGCGTGATGCCCCACTCGGTCCAGCACTACGCGATCGACGATCCGGCGCCGACGTACGGCAACACGAACTTCGAGTTCATGCGGACGTTTCTGCAGGAGCAGGCCGGCACGAGAGAGACGGTGTGGAACCCCGAGACCGCATACTGGGTCAGCTTCGACATCGACGTGCCGCTGTTCCTGCCGGTCTACGCACAGCGCCGGGTCCGCGATCTCCGGCTCCTGGCTGGCGATGAGGATCACGGCCGGATGGGCCGCGCGAGCCACGCCGGCGCCCGGATGGACGGCCAGGTGGTGTTCTCGAGCGGCTGGGAATGGGGCTACTGGCTCAATGACGTGGTCGCGGCACGCGCCGCGTGGAATCCCCACGTCGAGGCCGCCGACGACAACGCGGCGCTGCGGGCGATCCTTCACGATGTGTTTGCACCGTACGGGACGCTCCGCGACCCGCTCGCCGACGCGGTCGTCGAGACCGCGCAGCTCGAGCTCGAGGAGCTGATCCGGGGCCCCACGCGCCGCAACGGTCAGGCATACCTCCAGGGCTTCGATACCTGGGATGACGTTGCGGACCTCGCGAGCGCGTTCCTCAGCGGCGATCCACGGACTCAGCCCGACAGGCTCGGGATGGTCGATATGCGCAATCCGCTCCACTCGGCACCGTCGTACTCCGGGGACCTCGACGGCTTGTTGACCCAGCTCGACTCCACGCTCGACGAGCAGGCGAGCCGGCTCGAGCGCCTCGCGGCGAACGCCGAGCCCGCGGCGCGCTCGATGGTCGGCGAGCTCGCCGATGCCGCGCGCGTCACGGCGCTCCGAGCACGTCAGGTCGCGCACCTGTACGCGTATGTCGACGACTGGGCCTCGCTGAGTGCCGGCGACCGACGAGCCGCGAATCTGGCGGCAGCCCGGGCGGCACTCGACGCTGCCGGCGCGGTGATCCGGCGCCGCGAGAATGCCTACCGCGTCCCGCTGGAGCGAATCGCCGGGTGGCATCCTGGTCCAACTGCCTACGGGTTCGGATATCTGTGGACGGTGCATTCGCAGCTGTACTGGTGGCGCGACGAGGGCAAGGCCGTCGAGGCACCGATCAGCCCGTGCTACCTCAACATTCACGATCCGATCGAGGTCGGCGGGTTCGGAGAAGGCACGTGGGTGGACCTTGCCCATACGCTGGCGAGTCACGCCTCCGACCTCGGGCTCGACTCGATCGCAGCGTGTCTGATGGCACCTGCCGGCGAGCCCCAGATGCCCCCGAACGGGCTGCGCTGACCCGAACAGCGATGGACGATATCCCGACTCGGACCAGGTCCTGGGTGGCTCATGTGGACCGGGTTCGGAGAGTCGACCGCAGTCTGCGTGTCACCTTTTGTGTGCATCTCGCGCATCTGACACGTGTCATGACGGGATGGAAGCAACGCGCAGGCTGCGTCGGAGCCCTTACGATCGCTGGGGATCTTGGCACCTCCTAGCTGCCGTGGATCGGTGCGCGAAATTTCAAACTAAAATTCACAATCATCAACCAACGGAGATGTTGGCATTTGAAGGTGGACTGCGTCATGCGACGTGGGGACACTGTCTTTCGTTGCATCGTGCGGTGTGAACCGAGCGGTGCGAAGCGCGCGTGTGGGGATGGCGACGGGGCTCCATGCAACAGAATCGAGCGCCCAGGATTCGGCGCTGTTCACGCGAGCAGAGCAATCCATTGCAAGCGAGGCAACCGATGCGACTTGACCCACGACCGAATGGCCCGGGGCGCTGCATGCTCCTCCTCATCGGCTGCCTGGCCGGCTGCACAGGTACGATCGACGGGGGACCGGGCGACGCCGGGCCGACCCAGCCCTTCGAGCCGATCGGGCCGAGCAGCTACGTGCCCAAGGTCAAGAACCTGCTCGTGGGCCTGGCGGCGACGGATGCGGAGGTCCAGGCGGTGGTCGACGATCCCAAGGCGCTCCGCGGCCTGATCGATCAGTGGATGACGCTCCCCGAGTTCAAGGGGAAGATGGTCGATTTCTTCCGCAACGCGTTCCAGCAGAATCACGCGAGCCTGCAGTTCCTCGCCGATAACGTCGGCCTCGATATCAACACGGTGAGCGGCCTGGCGCGGCTGCAGCTCGAGCGCTCGATGATGGACAGCTTCGCGCTCACCGCGTGGGAGCTGGTCAACCAGGGCCGGCCGTTCAACGAGACGATCACCACCGACTCGTACATGCTCAATCCCCCGCTGATGTCGCTGCTCTCGTACATCGACGAGATCGGCATCGGTGACACCGGCGGCGGACCCAATCGGCTCGCCACTCGCCGCCCGCTCGACCACTATTCCCTCGATCTCGGTCCGAGCACGCTCGCGACGACGCTCGATCCGGCGAGCCCCGGCTACATGGTGTGGCACGGCGACCACGTGAAGCCCTGCACCGACCCGCCGGTGTTGTTCGGCAACGGCAGCGTCGACGCGATCCATCAGGACCTCGGCTACCCGTTCTATCTCCGGCTGCGCAAGTTCATCTTCGGCGAAGCCTACGGCACGACCCCGTACGAGGCGGTCCCGTGCTACGGCGCCACCAACGGCGTCGAGATCTCGAGTCAGTTCAGCGATGCAGATTGGTCGGCCTGGCGGATGGTCAAGATCCGGCCCACGGACACCACCACCCCCGACACGGCGCCGCTGTTCTGGAACATCCTCGAGATGCGGACCGCCCCGGAGATGCGGCTCCACGTGCCCCGGATCGGGTTCATGGGGACCCTCGCGTTCGCCGCGAACTGGGGCACCAACGCCGGCAACTCGGCGCGGGTCACCGCGAATCAATCGCTGATCGTCGCCATCGGCCGGAGCATCAACGGCCAGGGCGCGCCCGCCGGCTCCGTCGAGGGACTCGACGCGCAGCACGCCAGCTCACCCGAGTGCGCGGGGTGCCACGCCCAGCTCGATCCCTATCGTCAGTTCTTTCGTCAGTCCTACAGCCTCTTCTATCACGAGCAGTCCAACCAGACGCAGATCGCCCAAGCTGCGTCGTTCAACATCGGCATCCAGGCCACCTCCGGCAAGGGCATCGGCGACGTCACGAAGATCCTCGCCGCCCATCCTCGCTTCCCGCTCGCCTGGGTCCAGAAGCTTCATTTCTGGGCCAACAACCTCCCAGCGCTCGAGAGCGATCCGGAGGTCGCCCGCATCGCGATGGCGTTTCAGGACAGCAACTTCGACTTCAAGACCTTGGTCCGCGAGCTGTTCTCGTCTCCGCTCATCACGTTTGCCGGCCCCACTGACACCACCGTTCAACAGGGCGTCATCCTCAGCATCGCGCGGAGCGATCACTATTGCGCGTCGCTGTCGAACCGCCTCGGCATCTCCGACGTGTGCGGGTTGAAGCAGGCCACGCCCTCCGCGAGCCAGACCGCCGTGCTCGGTCCCGCCAGCATGCTCCCGATCGATACCTACTATCGGGCGTCCGAGCTCCCGTCCCTGCCGACCTCGCCTGACCTGTTCTTCCGCGCCAGCGTCGAGCGGATCTGTGGGCTCGTCGCCGCTCAGGTGATCGACGCAGGTCCGGTCAGCCGCTACGACAGCGCCAAGCCCGACGAGGCGATCACCGACTTCGTCACCACCGTGATGGCGCTCGTCCCCTCCGATCCACGCGCCACCGCCGCCGCCACCATCCTCACCGACAACTTCACCCAGGCGACCGCGACCGGCGTCTCCGCTGCAGAGGCGCTCAAGGCGACGTTCATCACCGCTTGCATCGCCCCATCCAGCGTGATCGTAGGACTCTGAACCGGAAGGTCGAACCATGAGCATCAAACGTAGAAGCATCTTGATGTCGGGCCTGTTCGGTGCGGGCTGGGTGGGCCTGCGCGCGCTCGCGACCGGCATTCCCGCGAGCATCCTCGCCAGCCCCCGCACCGCGCGCGCCGCCGACCCAGGGTGCGAGCCCGGCAAGCCGCGGTACCTCGTGTTTTCCTCCTCCGCGGAGGGAGATCCGATGGGGTGCAACGTCCCTGGCACCTACATCGGCGATCCACGGATCTGTCATCCCCCGACTCCCGAGTTCGCGTCGACTCAGTTCCAGCTCGGGGCGACGCCGGTGACCGCGGCCCAGATCTGGTCGACGCTGACCCCCGCGGTGCTCGCCAAGACCTGCTTCTTTCACCACGCGACCTACACCGGCGGCCATGGCGACGCCCCCAAGGTCAACCGTCTCCAAGGCGTCATCAAGCAACAGGAGATGCTCGTCTCGCTGATCGCCACGAACATCGCGTCCTGCCTGGGCACGGTGCAGGCCGAGCCCGTCGTGTTGAGCGAACCCGCGCGCGTGAGCTCCAATCCGCTGATCTCCTACAAGGGGGGCGTGCTCCCGTTCCTCAGCGCACGGAGCCTTCGCGACGTCCTCGCCGCCCCCGCAGGTCCCCTCGCCGCGCTGCAAACGATTCGGGACCAGCACGTCGATCAGCTCAACGCGTTGTTCAAGGAGTCGGGGACCTCCGGTCAGCGAGCGATCCTCGACCGGTACGCCTTGTCCCAAACCCAGGTCCGCTCGCTCTCCCAGCAGCTCCTGTCCGATCTAGCCACCATCAAGGATGGCCAGTCGTATGCCGACCGTAATACCGCCGCGGCGATCTTGCTCAAGATGAACGTGACCCCGGTCGTCGCCCTCCGCTACGGGTTTGGCGGCGACAACCACACCGACAACGGCCTCACCGGCGAGGCGCGATCGCACGTAAGCTCGATCGCCGCGATCAACGACCTGTTCGCTCGCCTCGCCAACTATGGGCTGGCGGACTCGGTGACCCTCGCCCTGCAGAATGTGTTCGGCCGGACCTTTGTCGCCACCGATGGCGACGTGCCCGCGAGCAACGGCCGGACCCACAACGGGTTGCATCATTGCTCGATCTTCATCGGCGGCGGCTTCCAGGGCTCGGTCATCGGCGGCCTCGCTCCCACCACCAAAGGCGACTATCGAGCCCAGGGCCTCGACTCCACCACCGGCGCTGGCTCGGACTCCGGCGACCTCGTCTTCGAAGACACCCTCGCCTCGGCCGGCAAGACCCTCGCCGCCGGGCTGGGCGTCACCCGATCGGTCATCGACGACCAGATCACCAAGGGCAAGGTCATCTCCGCCGCGCTCGCCTGACCCCTCCTCGCTTCGCGACGAGCTCGTCGCTACTCGATGACAACCTGATGACCGCAGGAGACACGGAGGTGAGTGCGGAGCGACCGCTAACGTCTCGCAATCACGACCATCGGCGCTCGGCATGCATCATGCTCTGAGTGACAACTATGAAAGAACTCCCTACGCTCCCCGTGCCCACGCTCGACCTCGTCACTGGCGGCGCGCTTGATGGCGACGTGATCCAGAACAACGGATGGGGGAACACGATGACCGTGAACATGGCGCCGGCGGCAGCGCCGATCGCGCCCGCAGACCCGCTGCCGATGGTCAGCTGGAGCAAGCTGCCCCAGAATCGCTTCGGCTCTCCTCGCAAGCTCCGCCCCTGAGCGCGGCACGAATAACGCCGGCGTCTCGGCGTGCGCGCGGTCCTTGCCAGCGACCTCCGACGATCGACGAGCGCGCGCGCCTACGCCGCTCTGTGCGCGAGGTCGCGATGCGACGGGTCGGCGTGGACCTTGGGAAGTAGCAACAGTGTCGCGAGGCCGGCGACGCCGATGATCGAGTAGAGCAAGCGCGAGAATCCGCTCGCAGACGCTCGGGCGCCTCCCGAACCCGAGAAGACTGCGTCGACCAAGTTGAAGTTGAAGAACCCGATCAATCCCCAGTTAAGGGCGCCAAGTGCGGCGATGATGATCACGATTCGCGTGAATGAGTTCAGAGAGCTGCCCTTCATGAGGACCATCGGAGTGCATCACGTGTGCCGGCGCGCGATCATGCGAGCCAAGTGACGCGGCGCCGGTTCCTCGAGACGATCAGCGTGCGCGAGCTCGAGATCTCCGAGGACATCCGATCTACGATCTCCCTCGGTACCACCTGCGGTCTACCCGAAGACCAGGAGCGTTAGACACGCGGCTCCGCGGCGAGCACCGTCTCGATCCCGACCGCCCCCCACGAGTCTCCCAGGTTCACCGCGATCTTCGGGCCCGTAGTCCGTCACAAATCGTCGGCGTGATCGTCTCCAGGGACCGTAGGGTCGCGGCCCAGCGCGCGTCGTGTGCGGGTTCGCGGAGGAGTTGGGTGGCCCGTTCGTGAACCTCGCGGAGCCGAGGCGACTCGCAGCTCGACCGCAGTGATGCGGATAGTGCCGCGATCGCGACTTGCTCGGCACCGGGTTCTGGAATCGCTCTCATGGCATGGTCGACCGCCGTGGACCAGTCAGTCCCCCAGTGCGCGTAGGCAGCAAGGTAGTGCGCCTCGCGAACGTCGCCGTCGTCACGTAGCGTGTCTCGCGCGCATGTCGGGTCGTGGTGTCCGGCCTCGGATACCGCGGCGATCCGGCACACGAGTGAGCGAGCGAGCGACGCGCAGTGGGTCGCCCCCGCAGCGACTCGGTAGATCGTGGTGAGCGACTGCGGCACGAATGTTTCGAGCGCCGCGTTCAGCTCCGAACATCCCGTCTGCCGCGGCGGGGGCGGCGGCGATGGCGGCAAGCGGGTCCGAACCACAGCCTCATCTTCCTCGCGGCCGAGCGAAGCGTAGGTGGCCGCGAGCCTGTCGAGTGTGCCAGGCAGTGGTGTGACCTTATCGAGGATGCGCATCGCGTCCGCGGCGTCATGCGCGTCCGCGACGACGTTCACGAGATCGTCGAGCGCCGCCGCCGGGAGCCCGGGGACCGTCGAGGACATGAACCCAGCAAGCACGCGTTCCAGATCGCCCTTGCCCTCACGCGCGTACCGACACCACGCCATCGCGTAGTTGAAGACATCGTCGAGAAGCACGCCTCGCCGTTCGCAGATCGCCGGCCACGCCATCGATACGGTGGCGAAGTGCGGCGAAAGCCGTGGCACCGCGACGACCGCGACGGCCGGGACCCCGTCGTTCAACATCGGCCCCTCACGCAGGGCGACGCTTGGCAGGGGAATCGTGAGCAGGTTCGACTCCGCGCGCCGATGCACCACATCCCACGCGACGAGCTGGGTTGCCAGGTCATCGACGCTGGACGTGGGACTCGAGGCGGTGGGGTGGGCACACGCCACGACGAGACTGCACGAGACAGCGAACGGCGCCATCGACCAGATCGGCACCCAGCAAGGACACCCGGCAGGGTTCAGCGTTGCGGCTAACATTCAAGGCCTCGCTACGGTGAGTGTCAAGATAGTGCCTCGGTTTCACCGCTTCGGGATGCGCCCGCGCGCGTCGCGATAGACCTCGGCGCGGTATGAGACACGCGCCCCGGGGCGTGCGTCGCAGAACTTCGGTAGAACCGAGCCTCGCCCAGCGCGTTTCATCCCAGGATGGGAACCGGCCGCGACCGACTGGCCGACCGCGACCACGCCGTGGATCGCGATCGACAGGAACGACGACGGCGCGATCGACAGCGGCGCCGAGCTGTTCGGCAGCGACACCGTGCTGCCGGGCGGCGCGACCGCGATCAACGGGTTCGTGGCCCTGGCCGCGCTCGACTCGAACACAGACGGCCGGATCGACGCGCGCGACGCGGAGTTCGCCTCGCTCGTGCTGTGGGCCGACGCGAATGGCGATCAGCGCAGCACGCCCGACGAGCTACGCCCGCTCGCGAGCACCGTGGTGTCGATCTCGCTCGCGAACAGCATCGAGGCCCACTGCGACGCGCGCAGCAACTGCGAGGGCGAGCGTTCGACCGTGACGTGGCGAGATGCCGGCGGTGCGCTCCACGAGGGCGCCGTCGTCGACGTCTACCTGCCCGTCCGCTAGTTACGGGTCACCCGGCGCACGACGCAAGTGACGTCGCCGCCGGTGAGCCCGACCCCGTGACGGGTACGTCCTCGCCGGGGCGAGCGTCCAGCCCATCGGCTTCCACGAGATCGCCGGCGGGCCGAGCTCCCTACGCACGCCGAGGTACCTTCTTGACCTGCGCAGATGGCGCGTCCGCGGTGACCGCCTTGAGTGCAGCGACGGCCGCGTGGATGTGCCGAGCGAGATCGTGCGGCTTCTTCTCGCTCATCCAACGCTCGAAGCCGACCTTGAAGACCGTGAGGCCCGCCTCGGCAGCGAGGCTCGCGGTGGGCTCGGGAACGCCGCGCGCGTGCAGCGCCTTCGTGACCGCCGTGGCCAGGGCTGCGAGCTTGATCAGCTCGCGTTCGCGAAGCTCGGCGTGCTCGACCACCAGCGCGTACCGCAGACGGACATAGCGCATGTCGCGGCGGCCGAGCATCGCTCCGCCCGCCTCCGCAAGCGCTCCCACGACCATCGCCAGCGGCGCGGCCTTTTCGGGCGCACGTGCGACGTGGTCCACGATGGCTTGCTCGAGATCCTTCGCTCCCGAGAACAGGACCTCGCGCTTGTCCGCGAAATAACGAAAGAACGTGCGCTCGGTGAGGCCCGCGCGCGCGGCGATGTCCTCGACCGTCGTGCGGGCATAACCCTGCTCTTGAAACAGCGCCATCGCGGCGGTTTCGAGTCGTCCCTGCGCATCCGGTTCCCAGCGAGCCATCGCCACCAGCATACCTGATTGCAGAAACTGACATCACTTGCTATTCATGATGTCACTGTCTGACATCAGGAGGTTCCTCATGCGCGTGTTCGTCACCGGAGCATCTGGACACATCGGTCTTCCCGTCGTTCGCGATCTGTTGGCTGCGGGCCATCAAGTCATCGGCCTCGCCCGCTCGGATGCGTCGGCGCAGAAGATCTCATCCGCGGGGGCCGAGGTGCTCCGCACCACGCTGGACGATCTCGAGGGGTTGCGCAAAACCGCCCAGAGCGCCGACGGGGTCATCCACCTCGCCTTCAAGCACGATCTCGCCTTTCAAGGCGGCGACTTCATGGGCGCGGTCAACGCCGACCTTCGCGCCGTGGAAGCGCTCGGCGAGGCGCTCGCTGGCTCGAACAAGCCGTTCGTGAACACCACCGGCACGATGTTGCTCGCGCACAGCGTGCACGGGCGCGCGGGCACCGAGGATGACGCCGGGCAGCCGGGCGGAAACCCGCGGGTCGCTTCCGAGGACCTCTCGCTCGCGTTCGCCAAGCGCGGCGTGCGAACCTCGATCGTGCGGCTCTCGCCCACGGTGCACAGCTCGCTCGATCTCCACGGCTTCATCCCGATGTTCGTCGCAGCGGCGCGCAAGAACGGCTTCTCCGCGTACGTCGGCGAGGGTTCCGCCCGCTGGCCCGCGGTGCACACGCTCGACGCCGCGCGCCTCTATCGCCTCGCGGTCGAATCGGCACCGGCGGGCTCGCGCCTGCATGCGGCGGCCGACGAAGGCGTTCCATTCCGCGCCATCGCGGAGGCGATCGGTCGTGGGCTCGGGCTACCGGCAAGGAGCGTTCCGCCAGAGCAGGCCGGAGCGTTGCTCGGCCCTTTCCTGGGAGGCTTCACCCAACTCGACAACCCGACGTCGAGCGCACGCACACGCGCCCTCTTGCATTGGGAGCCCACGCATTCCGGCCTACTCGCAGATCTCGCGGAAGATCACTACTTCACCGCGGCGGGGTAACGAGAGCTCGCCGGACTTCGTCATCGCTCCAGCTTGGCGCCTTCCGTTATAGTCCGCCGAAAGGAACGGAACATGAGCAAGACAACCGCCGTACCCAAGAACACGATCTGCCTCTGGTTCAACCGCAACGCCGAACAAGCCGCACGGTTTTACGCCGAGACCTTTCCTGACAGCCACGTCGACGCGATACGGCGCGCGCCGGGCAACTATCCCGACGGCAAAGAAGGCGACGTGCTGGTGGTCGAGTTCACCGTGCTCGGAATCCCCTGCATCGGGCTCAACGGTGGACCGCAGTTCAAACATAGCGAGGCATTTTCGTTTCAGGTGGCCACCAAGGACCAAGCCGAGACGGATCGCTACTGGAACGCGATCGTCGGCAACGGCGGTCAAGCGAGCGCGTGCGGGTGGTGCAAAGACAAATGGGGCCTATCCTGGCAGATCACGCCCGTCGCGCTGACCGAGGCGATGAAGGACCGCGATGCCGCGGCGGCGAAGCGTGCGTTCGAGGCGATGATGGGCATGATGAAGATCGATATCGCGACGATCGAGCGAGCGCGCGCGGGATACGGCTCCGCTTCCGAGACGCACTGATCTGGCCCGCGCCCAACTACGACGACGCGGTTACCTTGACCGCCAACGAACATCACCGAATAATTGGGTGGTGCTTCGCGCGCAGTTGCCGGCAAAGAATTTGCGATGAGGGCGTGGCGCGCAGTCATCGTCGTTAGCGCCGCGTTCGCCGGCGCGTGTGACTCGTCGAAGCCACCCGCGCCCGATCCATGGGCCAGCCCTGCCAAGCCAGCCGGCGGCGAAGCCCCGAGCGCGGGCTCGAGCGATCCGTGGGGGCCGACCGCGGGCGAACAGGTTGCGCCGAGTGTCGACGAGCGGGGAACCAACCCCGCCAGCAACCCACCGACACCGTCAGGCGGTGGAGGTGCGCTGCCCGACGGGGACTGGAAGTGCGAGCTCATTGGTACCGTGTGGATGAACGGAGGGCGGTACACGCAGACGATGAACGCCAACGGCTTCACCATTCGGGGGAACGCATACACGTCGAGCGCCGAGGGTGAGGGCACGGTCGAGTTCGATGGCACGTACGCCACGTTCCACGGCGGCGGCTTCGGTGACTGGCGGGGCGCGCTCAATGCCCACAAGGACGGAACACCGTACCTCGTGTTCGGCGGCGCCAGCCACCGCGACGCGCAACCCGGCCACGGCGCCCACGTCAATGACATCCAGTGTGAGCCGGCGCGCTGATTTTCAGAGCCGCAAGACCACGTGGCGAACCGTCGGGGCATGACGGCGGTAGGCCAAGTGATCGTTCACCGGCCCGCGAATGAGGACCGGCACGCCCTCGTGCCGCGGTGCTGCGCGCAACAGCGCCTCCCCGGGAGAGGGAAGACGCGCGTCAGTCTGCGATCATCGCCGACAAGTAGGCGGCGACCGCGGCGCTCTCGTTGATCGTGCGTTGGTTCCACACGGCGACCTCGCGGTTGTACCCGAACGCGCGCTGCTGCTGCGGGGTGTCGCTCACCCCGGCCACGAGATCGAGCGTGAGGTCGAGGCCCGAGCTGAACGCCTCGAGGCCGGCGAGGGTCGCCCCGAGATTGCGCGCGTGGCCCCGCGCGCGCGTGGCGACGTGGCAGCTCGCGCAATCGATCGTGTCGGGGTTGAACGACTTGCCCGGGTTATCGATATCGAGGCTGAGCTGCATCGCGCTGCGGATCGCGGCGGGCGCTGCGGTGAGCCTGACCATGCCGCCGCCGATCGTGCCATCGGTCACGCGCTCGCCTGCCAGCGGCTCGAGCCCGAGAGACTCCGGTGAGGGCGGCGAGAGCCAGCGTAGGTGGTGATGATCGCACGGAGCTAGGTCGCCGCATTGGAGCTAGTTGCAGCCCTTGGCGAGGGGGTTGTTCAAGCAGTCGTTGTCGTTCACCAGCCCGCGCATCAGGATCGGAACGCCCTCGCGGCGAAGCCCTGCTTGGAGCGCCTTCCACTCGTCGGCCGGTGCGTCGTCTTCGAGGACGACCATCGCGCCCGCTGTCCGCTTGCAAGCCGCGATGGCCTCCAAGCGCGACCTAGCGTCGCCATCAACGTAGGTCCCCTTCGACGAGACCCGCAGCGTGCAGCGCATCTCGGTCGACGCTCGCCGACCGGAGCCGCTCGCCTTCCGAGCTTGGTCCTTCTCCGGCACCGCCACAGAGGCATCGACGACCGAGGTGCTTGTGGTCGAAGTAGTGCTCGCTGTCGGAACACCAGCGTCGGATACGTTCGACGCTTCCGTCTGCGGCGGCTGTTGTGGAGCCGCGGTAGGTGTTGGCTCGCTCGGAGCCGACTCGCGACTGCTTCCGCAGGCGCCCATCGCGAGCGCGAACGACGCGAGAAGCGCGGACCACCACACACGGTGAGTGTACCTCCGACGGTGACGAAAGGTTTCCCGCGCTGAGCTTGATCCAATCCCGTGGACACATTCCGAGAGGCGAATACTGTGTCCAAGATGGCAGACAAGCAGGACGGCACGCGGCGACCGCGGCGTCAGTTCACCGACCTACCGGTGCGCCATCGCCAAGCTGCCCGCAGGCGACGTTCCAAGCTGAGCGCCGGCTTTCATCCGATCGCACGGCAGATGGTGCAGACCGTGCTCAGTGGCTCGCAAGCCAGCGCGTGATCTCGTCGCGCGTCGACGGCGATCCAGCGCCCTTGGCGGCCGCGGTCGCGAGGGTTCTGGCGCGCGTGCGATCGCCCGCCGATGACCACAGTGCACGTGCGAGCGCGTACTGCGTGATGGCTCGGTCGGCTGGATCGATGTCGGCGCCTTCGCGCAGGTGCAGCGCGCGCTCGAGCTCGGTGACCGCGTGCACCGCGTCTCCTCGCCCGAGTCGCGCTCTCCCGATGCACGCCAGGTCGTACGCGAGGTCCGGGTGCTGCGCGCCGAGCTTGGGCTCGTCGATCGCGAGCGCACGCGTACATGCGTCGAGCGCGTCGCTCCAGTGCTCGCGCAAGAGCGCGATGTCGCCGAGGTTGGAGAGTGCCACCGAGACCCGCGGGTTCGTCGCGCCCATCGCGTGCTCGTAGATATGCAGCGCGCGCGTGTCGAGCTCGGTCGCGACATCGAGCTCCCCGAGATCCTGCGCGACGTTCGCGAGGTCGTTCAGCGTATCAGCGACGGCGTGATGTCCTTCGCCGAGGACCGCGATGCGGCGCGCGAGCACCTCCAGCGCACGCCGCTTCGCCGGGAGATCCGGCGTCAGCTTGGCGAGATCAGACAGCGTGTTGATCGCGTCTGCGGTGCCCAGGCCCGTGGTGTGCTGCCATACGGTGCGCGCCGCCTCGAGCTCGGTACGCGCCTCGTCGTCCTTGCCCATCCGGCGCAGGATCTGCCCGACGTTCGTGCGCACCAGGGCGACCTCGACATGATCGTCGCCGAATAGGCCGCGCAATCGCCGCGAGACCTCACGATAGCCAGCTAGCCCGGCGGCGAGATCCCCACGCTCGACATCGATCGCGGCGAGGGTATCGAGCACGGTCGCGGTGTCCTGATGCTCTGGACCGTAGCTCGCCTCATAGATCGCCAGGGCGCGCGTGGCCGCCTTGCGCGCCGCCGTGAGATCGCCTTGTTGGCGATACACACTGGCGAGTCGGTCGAGTGATTCGGCCACCAGGGGATGGCTCGGTCCCTTGGCCTGTTCCAGGCGACGAACCGCCTCCTCGAGGCGCGTCTGCGCCGCCGCGAGTTGATCGCCGCGGCGCTGGATCTCGCCGAAATAGCTGAGGATCCGCTCCCGCGCGAGGCCGACATTGCCGGTTCGTGCCGCGGCCGACTCGGCGGCCTCGGCATAGGCGAGGGCCACCGCGTGATGGTCCTGCATGATCCCTGTGACGAACACGCGAGCGGTCCAGCTCTGCGTGAGCAACTCATCGGCGCGTCCCGCGGAGGCCTGGGTGATCGCCTCCTGGAGCGAAGCGTCGGCGCGCGCTGGTTCTCCCACCCGGTTCTCGAGCAGACCACGCACCACGAGCACCTCTCCGAGCAGCGGCGGATACCCGATCCCGCGCGCCTCCTGCGCGATCGGGGCGAGCTCCGCGAGCGCCTCCTTGAACGCGCGGGTCAGCTCCTTGGCGCGGACGCTGTCCAGCCGGTGGCGAAGCGCGGCGATCACCGGGCGCAGCGAAGGTGGTGCAGGGATCACACCGGCGAGACGATCGCGATCCGCACACGGCTCGATCGACGACAGCGCATACGCGGCTCGGGTCGCGGCGGAGACGTCGAGCGGGGTCGTCGCGTCGGCGGCGATCGTGGCGAGCTCGTGGAGTTCGTCGAGCCGGCCGTCGAGGCACGTCATCCGAAGGTCAAGCATCGCGTCCGACTGCTGACCGCGACGCGTGGCAAGGCAGCTGTCGTGGGCCATCGCGATCCACGCGTGGCCGTAGTCGTCGAGGATGCGCGAGACGCGGGGCGCGAGTCGCGCACGGATGGCCAAGGGCAAGGCTTCGTCGTATCGCGCCGAGGCAGCGCTACCACATGCGGCGGCGTCGTCGGTCGCGCCACCGCGGAGCAGCCACCACACCGCGCCCAGGGAGATCGCTCCACAGGCCGCGGCGATCCAGCGTCCTCGTCGAGGACGCTGCGGTGGTGGGAGGATCTCCGCGAGGAAGGCCTCCACCGACGCGTGTCGCGCGGCGGGGTCGTCGCTCAGCGCCCGCTCGATGGCGCGCGCGATCCGCGGAGGTACCGAGGGTGCGACCGGGACCTTCGACAGGGTCCGCGTGCCTTCGAGCGCCTCGCGTAGCGCGACCGCAAACGCGAACTGGTCGCTGCGCGTGTCGGGTAGGCGTCCCGCCTTCTGCTCGGGCGATAGATATGCGTACGTGTTGCAAAAGCCAGTGCGCGGATCGCAGTTACTGCGCGTGATCTCCCACCGCGACCTGCCGCTCGCCGGGACATCCAAGCTGACGACCTAGCCAGATCGGTGGCCTGAAAAGATGCCCGAACATTTTATCGATTTCGCGCGGAAGGCCAGAACCTCCTTACGCGCAGCGCTGGTCGGATGGGCCCTCTGCGGTGATCAAGAAGGTCGACGGCACCGATTCGGACGAGACTTCTGAAGATCCGGAACGTCGCTGACCTGATCGCCGCGCATTTTCCGCGGTCTCAGGGCTTGGCTGGCGTGCCATGCTGCTGATCCTCTATGCGATCGATGATCTCTCCGACCACGCCGACTATGTCGCCGACGAGCGCGCGATCCTCGGCCGTCATCGGCGCCTTCGGATCGCGAGGGGCGTGTTGCATCGCACGACCGAATACACCGACGAAGTGCTTCATCACGGTGAGGTCCTGGGCATCGGGCAGCTTGAGCGGATGTTCGCTCTGCGTAGCCCCGGGGTTCGGCGCGGCCCCCCACGGATCGGGCGTCTGCTCGGCATGTGCTCTGGATACCGTCGCGGCGATGCTCGCGGCGATGCCCGACGTCGCGATCCCGGCGACGAGCCAGGGCCAACGTCTGCGGCGGAGCGTCGCGCGCGGCTCGACCACAGCAGCGGCGGTCGCGGCCTCGGCAGCGATGACCATCGCGAGCAAGCCCGGATCCTCGGGCGTATAGGCGAGGCCGCGATCGCAGTGGGCGAGCGCCGCGAACGGTGCTCCGGCATCGAGCGCTTCGCGCGCGAGCCGCTCGAACCGCCGCACGCGAAACGGTGCGATGCGCGTCTGGTAGGCGACCGGATCAGTGACGACCGCCGCGCGATCGACGTCGATCGCGTCGGTCCAATCGATCAGCGCGTCGACCGCAAACGTCAGCTCGCTCGCGGTCGGCCGCGCCGCGGGATCAGGCGCGAGGCAACGCGCGATGAGCTCGGCGAGCTCCTCGCGAGTGCGCCGGTCTGCCGCGGTGAGCCGCGGACATGCGCCGACCAGCGCGGCGGCGGCTTCCTCGGCAGGGCGCGGGCGCGCGAACGGCCGCTTGCCGGCGATCATCTCGTACAGCATCACGCCCAGCGCCCACACGTCCGCGCGGCCGCCGACGGGGCGACCCTCGATCTGCTCGGGCGCCATGTAACCGACCGAGCCGATCGCGGTGCCGGTCTCGGTGTGGCGCGTCATGTCGTCTCGCCATGCGAGGCCGAGATCGATCAACGTGACCGTGCCGTCGGGCGCGGCGATCGCGTTCTCGGGCTTGAGATCGCGATGTACGAACCCGCCAGCGTGAAGAGCGGCGGTCGCCCGCACGAGCGGCTGAAGGAGCAGCAACGCGGCTTCCGGGCAGAGCGATCGCCCCGCACACAGCGCGCGTAGGCTGGTGCCGGAGAGCAGGGGCAGCACGAGGTACGGGCCGAGCTCGGCATCGACGCCGTGGCCGAGCATCCGGACGAGGTTGGGATGTACGATGTGCTGGAGTGCGACGACCTCGCGCACAAAGCGCGCACGCGCGGCGTCGTCGGTCGCGCCGCCCGGAGCGAGCAGCTTGACCGCGACTGGACCCTCGGGGCCGCTCGCGCGATACACCCAACCGCTGCCCCCCTCACCAATTCGGTCGAGCAAGGTATAGGGTGGGATCTCGATCGCCTGCGCGTGCTCCGGCACGCGCGCAAGCTATCACCCCGACGCTCGCGCAGCGCGCGAAATCGCTTCGAGGCCGCCGGTTCCGCGCGCCTTGGCACCCGCCGCGGCACCGCCGATGCCGGCGACGAGGGTCTCGATGAACACGATCACCGCGACGAAAATCCCCATCTCCTTGCCGAGTTGCGCGCCGGCCTGCACGCCCTGCTGGTGCGCCTGCCCCGCAGAGACGGCATCGGACATCACGGTCGTCGCCGCCGACACCAGATGATCGACCAGCAGGAAGTAGGTTGCCGCAGCGATCGCCGCGCCGACCGTGAACGACAAGATCGCGCCTGCAGTGCGCGCCCGCGTCAGATAGGTGGCGGCGAACCCGCCGAGCGCGACGATCGCGAAGTACACGGCGGCGGTCGCCTTCTGGCCGAGCCCAGACAGCGCGTACGAGATGCCGAGGCCGGCGGCGATCGAGCCGAACGCGAACAGCCAGGTGGTATGTGGTGAGAGCTTGTCGGGCTTGGTCATGAGGTCTCCTTGGTTGCGGCGACCGCACGCAGCCGCCGTGCCAGCGCAACTCCTTGACTTCGCCTGCAGCGAGCTGCCAGTGGTGGCAATCGTGCCAGCGTTGGCAGTAGGGTGCAGCGATGGCCGCCGCGGAGCTCGTGCTCGTGATCACCCCGCTGCGCGGCGCGTATCCACTGCGCATCCCGCTCCTCAAGCGCCTCACGACGATCGGCTCGGATGCGATGGCCGACATACGGCTGCCGACCGCACCGCCGCGGTGGGCCGTCGTGCATCGTACCGAGGCGGCGGTCGGCCCGGAGGTGAATGTTACGGTCGCGTCCAGCGGCGAGCGCCACCGGCTCGCTCCGGGCGACCGGCTCGAGGCCGATGGCATCGAACTCGTCCTGGAGTCCATGGAGGCCGCGCGCGAGCGCGAGCGGGCGATCGAGGCGCTGGTGTCAGCGCTCGCGGCGGTCGATACCCCGGAGCGCGCGATCGAGCTCGCGCTGTCGGGACTGATCGCCGCAGGCGGCGCCGATCTCGGCGCGTTGATCCTGAGCGGTGACGGCGGTTATCGCGTCGCCGCGGCGCGCGATCGCGATGGCGCGGTGCTCGTCAACGCGCACGAGCTGTTGTCCGACACCATCGTGCGCGACGTGCTCGGCACCGGCGAGCGCGTGCGGGTCGACGACATGGCGGTGCACAGCTCCTACGCGACGATCCCGTCGGTGATCGCGCTCAAGCTCGGGTCGGTGTTGTGCCTGCCGTTGCGCCTCGAGGGCCGTACGCTCGGCGCGGTGTTCCTCGCGCGACACGAGCGGATCGCGCTCGACGATCGCACGATCGCCGAGCTGCACCTGGTCGCCGCGATCGCGGTGCCCCTGTTCGCCCAACTGCGCCGGGGCACACCCACGGACATGGACAGTGACATCATCGGCGAGTCGCGTGCGATCGGCGCGATGCGCGCGATGATCCGCCGGGTCGGCCCCAGTGACCTGAGCGCGCTGCTTCACGGGCCTTCGGGGTCGGGCAAGGAGCTCGTCGCGCGCGCGATCCATCAGGCATCGGCGCGGTCCGCGCGCCCGATGGTCGCGATCAACTGCGCGTCGGTCGCGCCTACGTTGCTCGACGCCGAGCTGTTCGGCTACCGCAAGGGTGCGTTCACCGGCGCGACGTCCGATCGCGTGGGCCTGATCGAGGCGGCGCAAGGCTCGACACTGTTCCTCGACGAGATCGGCGACATGCCGCTCCCGATGCAGGCCGCGCTACTGCGCGTGCTGGAGCAGCGCGAGGTCAAGCGGTTGGGCGATCACGAGCCGCGCCCGGTCGACTTTCGCCTCGTGTGCGCGACCCACAAGGATCTCGAGGCCGAGGTCGCGGCTGGCAGGTTCCGCGCCGATCTGTTGTTCCGGCTGCGCGAGGTGACGATCGACGTGCCGCAGCTTCGCGATCGCGGCGACGACATCGAGCTGCTCGCGCACATGTTCTTGCGCCAAGCCGAGACCCAGCTCGGGCTCGCACTCCATACCATCACCGAGGACGCGCTCGCCGCGCTCTGCGCTCACGCCTGGCCTGGCAACGTCCGCGAGCTCAAGGCGACGATGCGGCGGGTCGCGGTGCTCGCTGATTCGAAGCTGATCCGCGCTGCCGATCTCGGCCTCGCCGCCCCGGCGCCGCGTGACCGCACGGCCGCCGCCTCACCGCCCGACGAGTTCGGGCTGCACGGTCTGATCGACACCGCGATCGCGCCAGGTGCGCCGCTGCAACCGCTCGCGATGCTGCGCGACGAGGTGATCAAGCGCTACGTCGAGTTCGCCGTCGAGCGTTCGGGGGGCGACCGCGAGGCTGCCGCCAAGGCGCTCGACATCGGCGTACGCAGTCTGTACCGCTACCTTGCCTGATCTGGCAGGACTGCCAGCGCTGGCAGAGCGCTCGACGTGCGCTCGACGTGCGCTCGCGCAGTTGCGCCGGCACGCGCTTCGCACATCATCATGAAGTGTTCGAGCAAGTAATGATAGTCCCCGCGTGCGCCACGATCTCCAAGAACCCATATCCAATGATCAAAACAGCACGCATTCTGATTCTACCTGTACTGACCGCCACGATGGCGTTCGCCAAGCCGACATCGACGCTCCGGGTGACCGTTGACGGCAAGCCCGTGACCGTCAGCAGGGTCTCGCTCGTCAAGGATGGCACGCTCTGCCTCAACCTCGACAGCGAGACCCAGGGCGGCGTCGGGGTGTGTTTCACCGGCGACGCCCAGCCCGGCAAACCGGTGGAAGGAACATCGATCACCGTCCACCGACCGAAGGCCGACAGCACGGAGAACCTGATCGGCAAGGGTGTGTTCAAGGTCGAGCTCACCACGCTGAAGCTCGGCACGTGGAAGACGCCGGGGCGGTGCTCGGGCAAGATCACGCTCGCGATCGATGACTCGAAGGTCGGTACGGGCGCCGTGGCGACGGCAGAAGGCACGTTCGCCGACGTGCAATGCTACGCGATGTAGCACTCGTCCCCTGCGAGCTTTAGGGGATGACCCAAGCGCCATAGACCCGGGTACGGGCGGCGCAGCGCATCACCTCCGCTCAGCACGCAGTCGTCGAGCCGCCCGGTCTCGATCTCGAGCGCGAAGTTCCGCTGCGCGCGGGGGACGGTGACCCGGACGCGGCGACGGTGTACGCGGATCACGCCATCTCAGGATCCAGCCTCGCTCGGCCTCGCTTCGAACACTTCATGGCCGATGCCGAATCTCGAAACATCGATGTGCATAGAACGCGGATGCCCTCTTCGTTCACATCACGCCCTTGAGCTTTGCCTGGACGTCTTTCATCTTCGGGTCCTCGGCGCACTTCAGCATTCCCATCATCTTGGGCATCGCATTCTTCATCCGGTCGCCGTACTTGCTCATCAACTCTTTCGACTTGTCCTTGTCAGCTTTGACCTTTTCGGCGGCTTCCTTCAGCGCATTCAAGTCATATTTGTTGATAACGGTCTGAACGGCGTCCGCCATCTTGCCGCAGTCGCCATTGGCGCTGTCGACCGCTGCTCCTATCTCCTCCACCAAGGACACCATCTGCTCGGCCGGGCTCGACTTCGAACATGCAGGTGCCAGCGCTAGCGCGGCACACACGAAAATCTTGTGAATAGTCATGGGGCCCAAAAAACACGAATTCATGGGGAACACAACCGGAATATGCGCGCCATAGCCCGGGGGAGAGTGTGAGGGACCCGCCGATGGCGCTCAGATTTTTCTTCGCCCTGGCTGGCCCGTTTCGGTTGCGCTAATACCGCGCTCTCGAATTCACGGCCGATGGTATGGAATGATTCGATGTACGTGAACGTTCTTGAACCGATGGCCCTGGATATCTGTGCACGACCGCTCGCAAGACGGGTGGTGATACTTGTCGCCTCGGCGGTTGTGGTGGCCAGCATCCTGACCGCCGGCTGCGCGTCACGGAGCACAAATGTGGCACCTCGGATTGGCGGTACCAAGGGCGACGATCCTTGTCTCCTATTGAAGGACGGGCTCGATGTGGGTGCCTGCTATGAGAGGGCGGGACAGAGGAAGCAGGCGCTTCGCGCATACCGTGCGGCAGCTATCAAGGCCGCGGCCATGGCCACCCGCAAGAAGGCTCTGCTCGCCTTGAGGCTCTTGGGACAGAACGTTGCGGTGCCGCAGCCAGGGAAATGCGCTGCCCTGGAGTCCGTATCTGGATGCGGCCGGTCTTACCAGGCCTGCGCGTTGGAGTGGAAGGTCGGCGGGAGTTGTTCGGAGACGAGCGGCGTGGCGTTGCAGGTCTTCTCCTATGAGAAGCCGCAGTCCTTGCTAGGCGAAGAGTTCGACAACGGCGAATCCGTTCCTGACGGACCCGAGAACGACTCAGCGGAGCTTGCGACCGAGGTGGAGTCGTCACCGCCGTTCTTCTACTCCCTGCAGGACCGCGTGATGGTCCTCCTCTCCGCTGACACGGAACTAAATTTAGTGAGCAGTCGGGAGGTTTGCGTTGGGAACGAGTCAGAGCCCGCTACCGACTTTCCGAGCACCGCCTGCCACGTCGTGATGGCGGATGCGTGCTCCGGCCGCGTGGGCTTGGTCTGCGAGACCGGGGATGGCGAAGCGAGGCCGGAGTATCAGGTCGGCGAGTTCTGGCTCCACCCTTCCGAGTGAACCCTCGGCCGGCATCGTGTTCGCCAACCGGAGCAGGCTGCGGATCCGACCGAAAGGATGTTCCGACTGCATCCTGCTACGTTGCTACAGTTTCGCTGCAGGCCATGGTAGCCGGCCGCATCCAGGCCAAACGTCAACGCCAGCAACGCCCGGCGTCATTCACGAGGCCGCACGACAGCGCATCAGACCGCCGACTTCACCACGCTTCGAGTCCCGTCAACCCCGCCTCTGAATTACGACTTTTCCATTCGCGCGCCCTCAGCGGCGGAGACAGGTATCTCGCAGGCGACCCTGTCGCGATGGCTAGCGGCTAGCATCAAGAGCGTGAGCAAGCCGAAGTCGCCCGCGACTGGACGCCCATCACGACCGTGCGCCTCAATCCTGATCACGGCATCGAGGAGCGCGCGAACTGACCACCGACTACGCGGCAACTATCTTGACACTCACCGGGACCACGCATCCGGCAGGGCGTCGCGCACGATCGGCGCGTATCGATCGAGGATGCGGAGATGCGTCATGGCCGCAAGAGCAGCCGCTACGCGTTCAATGGCTACAAACGCCATGTCGCCACCGATCTCGACACCAGCCTCGTCGTCGCGGCTGCGATCACGCCGGCCAACCTGCCCGAGATGGCCGCGTTACCGACACTACAGGACGACCTCGAGCACCAGCACATCCAGATCCGCGAGCTGTTCATCGACCGCGGATACATCGCGAGTCCCGTTGTCGAAGAGATCATCGCGAATCACGGCGAAGTGATTTGCCGGCCCTGGCAGTTCGCGAATCGCGGCTTGTTCGCC
>WBZN01000453.1_pt1 | contig 32743 bp, 27 predicted proteins | sample 5204281 | NCBI WGS metagenome assembly WBZN01 (sample SAMN12344347, study PRJNA552823) | activated sludge metagenome | biome: Activated sludge suspended growth; feature: Nitrification reactor; material: Wastewater; isolation source: activated sludge from nitrification reactor of wastewater... | reverse complement strand
GGTCCCTCTGGGGCCGCATCTTCGTCGTCTCGCTCGTCTCGTCAAGTCCCATCTCCCTCCTCCTTCTGGTAGAGGGTGGGGAGAATTCAATGACCACATCTGGGGATTATTGAATGACCGCTGACACATAGACCTTGGTATTGAGGGGAATGGTCCGCCGTGTACCGTTCTTGCTTTGCATCACGATCAAGGTACCCCGTGTGAAATCCAGGTCCTGCCATTGTAGGTTGAGGATTTCGCCTTGGCGCATACCGGTATTTAGGGCAAACACGATGATCTCTCGCAGCCAGGGTGACGACGCGGCCATGAGCCGGTCTTCTTCCTCTGGCGTCAGCCAACGGTCCACTTCGTTTCTAACCTGTTCCATGGAGACCCGGTGCATGGGATTTTCACGGCACCATTCCCATTCCCGCATGGCCAGATTGAAGGCATGCCGCACAAGCTGAAGCTCCTTGTTAATGGTCGCTGGAGCTGCTTGTTCGATTCGTCGCTGGGCCTTGTACTGAGCCATTACCTTCGGCGTGATATGGGCTAGGACTTTCTCTCCCAAGACAGGGAGGAGATGTCCCAACGCGGCATGATCGCGCAAACGGCTTTTGACCGCCTTCAGCGTGGCTCGCTCCGCGACGTACCGTTCCATCATCTCTTTGAACGTGTGCTCCTGTTCCTCACGTCGCTCGAAAAACTGACCTTCGGCAATCTGGACCTTCACCTTGGCATAAATGGCTTCGGCCAATTGCTTCTTGCTCGTCCCCGTGCTTCGCCGGACTTGCCGGCCCTGATACATAAAACTCATCCACCATACGTCTTTACGCTTCGTGAGCCCCATCCTGCTCCTCCTTCCCGATGAGGCCTGATTTCGGTCTGGTTTCCCCGTGACGGGGAGTATAGACCTCGCGTTTGGCGGCTTCAATAATCGCATCGACCGTTTGGAATTGGAGGCGCCGTCCAAACGTCACGGGCGAATGGCGCCGGGGTGGTCCGTCCAACCAAGCCTGGATGGCAGGGGTTTCGAACCGGATTAATCCGTTCAACCGGCGGTAGGGAATCCTGTTCTGAGATACCCACAGATACACCGTGGACTGCTTGACGTTAAGCCATCCGCATACCTCTTTTACGGTCAACAACGTTTGCATGGCTGATTCCAATCGTGAAGGCCCTCAAGATCTCGGCCACTCATCCGTCTGGTGATTTCGTCGAACATTGGTTCGGAACAGTGGCTAATTGGGTGCGGCCCGTGGCCGGGGAGCAGCGGGACAGGCCTTCCCGGTTCCCTCCGTGCCGGTCTCCGCCCCTCCAGGCCTGTCCGCTGCGAGAGCCTCGTGCCGCCTCCTTCGTTACGCCCCACCCTTGGTTGGTGAAGGGTGGGGCTAGAACATAATTTCAGAAGGAGGCGGACATGTCCGTTGATAGCTCTCTCGGTTCCTCGAACGGTGTACGGCCAGTGACCCCGGTTCTGAAATACGCAGTCCCTCGGTATCGTGTCACGCTCGTACGCGAGGGCCGTGCCATTCCGGCTTCTGCATCGATTCATACGTCTGAAGGCGCTACGGCGATCCTCCGGCCGTTGTTTACCGGTCTGGACCGGGAACAATTCCTCGTCTGTGGCCTGGACGCCAAGCACAAGCTCATCGGAATCAATGTGGTGTCCACCGGCTCGCTGAATCTGACCATTGTCCATCCCCGTGAAGTCTTCAAGCCACTCATCTTGATGAATGCCGGTGCCTGGCTCTGTGCCCATAATCATCCGTCTGGGGACATCACCCCGAGCCCTGAAGATCGCGTCCTGACGAAGCGGCTGCGCGAGGCCGGTGAACTCTTCGGGATTGCTCTCCTCGATCATCTCATTCTCGCTGAAGAGCGCTACTACAGCTTCGCTGACCAAGGCTGGCCCGGCGCTTAGCGCAGGAGCCGCAACACCCAGGCGGCCCCGGCGGCCACGAGCGCGAGCCCGATCGCCGCCGTGCCCCAGGCGACCAGGTCGACAGCCAGCGCATTGCCGATGGTTTGAATCTGCTGCGCCGTCATACTTCCTCTCCTTCGCCACTGATCTCATTCTTGGTTTGTTTGCCGGATAAAGGAGGCAGGCTGCTGCCAGCCTGCCTCGATGGGCTCTCTCAACCCACAATTGCGCGTACGCGCTTAAAGGCGTAGATCGCCAACGCCACGCCAATCAAAGCCGTGGCCCACAAGAGAAGATCGGCCCGCACTGTGGCCACATCTGCTGACACCGGAAACAACTGCGCCTGCGAGAGCGCCGGGACACCCAAGGCGAATACGAACGCCATGAGCAGTCCCCCGAGCCCTTTCACCCAACCCCATCCCTTCATACGGCACCTCCTTGTGCTGTTAGTGGGTCCGTCCACCCACGCCGCCGGATGACTCGCCGACGGTCGAGCGCCTCAGTGGTTCTGAGGCAGAATCAGTTTGATAATGAGGCCCACGGCAAAGCCGCCTAGCCAGAAAATCGCCGTGAAATAGGTCATCGCTTCAATCGCCGGCAGGTCCATAGAATACCCCTTCGCCAATCAGTCGCATCGATCCCTCTTCATAGACTTCTGAGACCATGAGGCCATAGCGTCCAGTGATCTGTGCGGCTGTCAGGATCTCGCCGCTATCCAGCAGGTAGCGCCAACCTTGGCGGTCCTTGCTCATTCCGGCACCGCCGAGTATTCGAACCGTTCGCTTGGGTGGAGCGGGAGTCGCAGCGGGTGACGGAGCCAGGCCCAAGGGATTGAGCAGGCTGCCCGAGCCTTGAACGGATGGCCCCGACGCGATGGACGGCACAGACGGTGATCCGGCGGGAGTCGGCTTCGTGGAACCCAAGGACGACCAGGGCCGCCAAGCCATGAGCGTCAGAGCAAACAACCCTGCGGCAATGCCGATCGCCACCCAAGCCGACTTGAAGACGGTATGACTGCGTTTCTCTTCTCGAATCGCTGCCGATGCGTAACTCGAATAGTAGGCGTAGATCGCTGGCGAATAGGTGCCGACGAAGGCCCGGATGACCTCATGATCTTCGGGGTTCCCGCGCACCTTGCCTTGATACTTTTTCGAGAGGCCCACAAAGGCCAGCTTGCGAAACTTGACCGTCGCTTCAATCAGCCGTGTCACGCCTTGCGACATCTGACGGAAATCCTGGCTCATCAGCAAAATATCCACGCCGTAGTGTCGATGCGTTTCGAGCCAACGCAGGAGCCCCGGTTCCACTTTCTGCATCGACCGAAAGACGGTCTGGGCTTCGTCGATGATGACGGCGGAACCAGGCTCGACATGGGGAAAGGCCTGGAGGACTTCAACGGAGTCCTTCCAGATCGTGATTTGTTGTTCGAGGGTGTCGAGGTCGATCCCAGTGAAGAGGGACAATCGATCGAGGTAAATCCCATCCACCGCGATGTAGAGCCGCCGGCCTTGTTTCACCCAGGGAAGAAACTTCTCGCAGATCGCGTGATACGACTTGCCCGAGCCTGGCACCCCTTCATACAGTTCGATCATCGAAGACTCCTCAGATACACCCAGATCCACAGCGCGAGGATCACCGTCCAGGCATAGGCCCACCCGATCACGAGCTGGTTCATGAGCCCCACCGAACAAAGGGAATCGTCTGTAAGATGAAGCGCGTGCCCATGGCGCTCGCCACGATGGCCAGCGCCTGACTCATGCCCGTCGCGCCCAGCACCCACGCATATTGATCGGGAATCACCGGCAGGGTGAGTCCTGCCGTCCCAATGGTGGCGAGCGTGCTGTCCGCCACGGAGAGCAGCGAATCCCAGATGCCAAGGCCCCAATCGGTCAGTGAGAAAAAGAATTCCTGAAGCCAGCAATAGATGAGCGTCAGAATCGCGGTCATGCGGTTTGGCCTCCACCGACAAAGATGATGCGATAGGCGGCAATGGAGGCCGTGGCGATCACCAGCGTCCGCAGCACGGTGAAGAACCAGGCCCATTGATTGAAATCGACCTGCTGACTGCCAAAGAAGGCCGAGGGCAAGGCAATCACCGGCAAGGTCGAGGGCCACGTCAGTGACTTGAGCAGGTTCAGCGCCCCGAGTAAGCCACTGCTGGCCCAGATCGTTTGATGCGCCTGGAGAACCGTGCCGAAGGTCCGGTTTTCATGTGAGCCAACCGCGCAGGAGGTCGTGGCCTGCGTTTCCTCATGTTGTGTCGTCGAGCCATCCGGATTCTGCGTTGTCGTGGTGGTTGTGGTTGTCGTCTGCTGTTGCGTGTTTTGTTGCGGGGTACTGGCCGGAGGTGGGACCGTGTCCACCACGACGATGTCGCCAGCAGGCACAGGCTTCGGCTTCACGGTCGTCGGCATCTCGGTTGGCGTCACCGCTTGAGAGATAGTGGTATCGGCGGGCTGCGTCGTGCCAGTGGTGCCAACGGGATTCGTATGGGCTTCGACGGACTTCGGATCGCTCGCCGGGAGGCCCCCGACGAAGTTGGCCACTTGCTGCTGCGTCGGCGGAATCAAACCCTCTTGAATCGGTGAGGTGGAGCCGGGAATGCCTTTTCGATGGCACACATACAGCGTGTAGCCGCCGACGGCTGGACCATTCACAAAGAAGTTGCCAGTGAAGAAGACGGCGGTACTGAGGCTTTGAAACGGCCCGACGACCCAATCATGCTGATATTCCGTATCGACCGCGCAGAGCGGGACATTGGTCGCGCTGAATTGAATGGTCGCGTTGGGATAGGCCGGATTGCCTGGCGTGTTCGTCCCGAAGCCGGGGAACGCCTGCACGCCGGCGTTCGAGCTGGCGACTTGCCAGCCGCCTGGTGTCGAGGCCGCCGTTTTGACCGCTGAGAGATCAGATTGGGAGTAATACATCTGGGCCAGGACCAGCCCCGCGCTTACTCCGAGCGCAGCCCATCCGACGGGACCCGCGACCATGCGTACCGCCATGGAAGCGGCGGAAGGTGCCACCGCCGCTGTCGCAACTTGAGAAGCGAGGGCCGACCGTTGCGCGGCGAGATAGGCAATGCGTTCGGCTTGCGCGACCACCCTCGAATACTGCGTGGCGGTTTGCGCAAGGGATTCGGCCGGCGCCAAGCAGAAAGAGAACAGCAAGCCCCAGATGAGGGTGAGATAACTGGTTAACGCAAAGACTTTCACAACCGTCCGACTCCAAGGCCGGCGAGGAAGGCCAGCAACAGGACCGCCACGAGAATAATGGTGAGATCCACTGGCCTTCCTCCTCCTGCCGTTACTTCAGGACTTCCAATCCAGACAAATCGAAGAACACGCGGCCCGTCTGCTCGAACTTCCGCACTTCGATGGAGGCACGGGCCTGTTTGCCTTCGGCCTGCTTGCAGACCTCGATCAACGGCATCTGATCCTCCGGAATCCCCAAACGCAGCACCCCCGGATCTTTGCCCTTCACATAGAAATCCACCGATCGGTAGACCTTGCCTTCCCGGCTCCTCCGTTCCACATACCCCTGAACAGCACCCTCCGCTTTCACTTGCATCGTCCTTCCCTCCTGTTGAATGGTGAATCGGATCAGCCAAGCGCCTGACCCACACGCCCCGGCCTTCGGACCGGGCTTTTGGCCTGAGACAGAATTCCGAATCGCATGCCGTACAGCTCAGATACAGGGCGCCCTGTCTCCACCTGCACCGACAGCCTCTCGTGCGACATCCTGGACACATGCGTCGCCACGACCCGTTATGAAACTCTAAGGACATAAGGGGTCCCTCGCTTGCGTTGCTTCAACAAGGCATAGTGCTTCTGCGTCCATCGTTTGGTGCCCGCATAGATCATCTCGAACAGAAACTGATCGCCGCGACAGGCGACGACCACCGCGAGCATGGGACTGATGGCGTTGGCCAGCCACGCGGCGACATCATCCAATCGCTGCTGAATCCGTTCGACGACCAGTCGGCAGCGCATGAAGCCTTCCGTGAGGGCTTTCCACCAACTCACCAAGGGCGCACGATACTTCTCATAGGATTCCGCTTCTCGCGTCGTCTCCCGAAAGTCGACATAGGAGCGGAGAACTCCGACCAAGAATGCTCGCCAATCTTCGGGATCCAGCGTGAGGAGCGCTTTTGCGCAGGCTTGGGCTCGATCCTGCTTGAATTCCAGTTCCCATCGGACGCCGTACAATTCAGCGTCTTCTCGGCCTCTGGCCTGGAGCTCTAGGCGTTTGTCATAAACCCGCAGCATGGTCTGGCTTTCTCGACTCCCGAAGTAGAGGGTTTCTCCAGTTCGAACGCCGTCACGATGATTCGAAGCTTGGATGACTTTGAATTGCTTGGACCGGCTGACCACCTGTCCGGCCTCCACGGCCAGGCGGACGGTCTCCACTGCGACAGACGCCTCTCGGTCGTCCAGTGCCACATCGATGCGGGTGACATGGCCCTTCTGGGCAAAGATCCAGGCCAACACCGTCTTCAACTTGGTCTCATCCCACTGAGAGACAATCCCAGCTGAGAGATCCACATGCACTTCCTTCAGATTGCGAGGGGCACCCGTCCCCAGTTTTCCGACTCCCGTTTTGCCTTCCGTCATCAGTTGAGCCACGGGATAGCCGCGAAAGCCGGTCTCACTCTGGAACCAGTCACCCCCAATAAGCGCAATCACGTCGGCGACCTCCGCTTTGGGCAGCGTGAAGGCGAGCCAATCGATGGTCTGCGTGAACCCTCCAGAACCGTTCATTTCTTCCCCCTTGGCTTCTGTGCGATAGACGCCCCCGTCTTACCCAGTCGGGGGCGGGTCCGCTGCGCGCGCCGCCGGCTGGCGCCGCCGGTCGCGCTGCGCTGTACCTGTTCCCGGATGCCGAAAAGAGACTGTCCTTGCCCGTTTCCCTGCATGGCAGCCTTCACCCGATCGAGATCAAAACGGACAAACCGACAAATTCGTTCGACGGGAATCTGGCCCTTACGGTAAGCACGCCGAATGGATTTCACGCTCACTTGGAGTTCCAGGGCGAGTTCATCGATCGTCAACCATGTTTTCTTCATCGCGTCTCCTCTTCGGTTCAGCGCACGACGTATGAGCGGACCATACGCAACGGCGCGATGGTGGTGAAAGAGCCCGTTCGTGGACACTAGGGGACAGTAGGGGACACTGAGGGACAGTAGTTTCGGGCGGGAGGGTACTGAGATTCGTAGGATCTCACGAGGTATCAGGCCGTGATTGAGTCATGAGTATTCCGACAGTTCGCAACTTGATGCTCACGGAACCCGCTCCAGCATTATGGATTGTGATGTTCTGAACTCTCCGCTTAGATATCTAAACGCTAAAACAAGCGGACGAACCAATCGCCATGAACTACGTAGAGAGGCGATTCAGAGAGCCGGTTTTGCCGAAAAAAACATGAGTGCGGCCGAAAAATTGTGGCCAGGACCGAATGGCCCTATTGCAGAGCAATTCTTGGGAGCAATTTCTCCCTGTCCACTCGCAAGTGGTTAGGACGCTATTGCAAAGCCAATGCGAGTGGGATGACATGCCCAAGTCCGCAGAATGATTTCAGTTAGGACATATGCATTCGAAGAGGAATAGAAGGGGGGCAAAAAACCGTAGATAAAAGCCAAAAATTGTCTGGCCGACTTGAAGAAGTGGGAACCAATAGTGCCGAGAAAATGAAGGTGTTTCGCAGGGCTATTTTTTCTGACGTACCTGTCGCAGATGGGTGATTTTGTTAATGAAAACGGGTATCCTTCCGCCTCCAATGCTAACTGCCTACCACGCCAAATTCTTTGCGTACGACCTCACCAAGCGGTGTCCGTCCGACAGCATCGAGAAACTGGCCTCTGCCTTAGTGGATGCTCAGGTCGATCTAAACCCACATCAGGTTGAAGCCGCGCTTTTCGCCTTTCGGTCGCCTCTCTCCAAAGGCGCGCTGCTTGCGGATGAAGTCGGCCTCGGAAAGACCATCGAGGCAGGGCTGGTACTGTCTCAGAAGTGGGCAGAGCGAAAGCGGCGGGTTCTTGTCATCACCCCATCCAATCTTCGCAAGCAGTGGCATCAGGAACTCCAAGAAAAGTTCTTTCTGCCCGGTCGCATTCTCGAAACCAAGTCCTACAATGCCTCCGTCCGCCAGGGCAATGTTCGTCCGTTTGAATGTACCGATATCATCATCTGCTCCTATCAGTTCGCTCGGTCCAAAGCGGCAGAGATCAGCCTCATGCGCTGGGATCTCGTCGTAATCGACGAAGCCCATCGCCTGCGGAATGTCTACAAGCCGACCAACATCATTGCGAATACCCTCAAGCAGTCTCTGAAAGAGGCGCCAAAACTGCTGTTGACCGCTACGCCGTTGCAGAATTCCTTACTCGAACTGTATGGCCTTGTCAGCGTCGTGGACGACCGCATTTTCGGCGACCTCAAGAGCTTCAAAGAGCAGTTTGCCAATCTCCATAACAAGCCGACCTTCGATATTCTGAAAGCCCGACTGCAGCCCCTGTGCAAGCGTACTTTGCGCCGGCAAGTGCTGCCCTATGTGCGCTACACCAAGCGCCTGCCCATGGTGCAGCCCTTTACGCCATCGGAGAGCGAAGACCGGCTGTACCACCTGGTCTCCGACTATCTCCGTCGAGACAATCTCCAAGCATTACCGAATAGCCAGCGGTCCCTCATGACGCTTGTCCTGCGCAAACTCTTGGCATCGTCCTCTTTCGCCATTGCGGGAGCTTTGGACTCGATCAGCCAGCGTCTTCGCGAACGCCTCCGTCAGGCCGATGGACCGAATCCGATTGAAGAAGCGCTGGAGGAAGACTTTGAGGTGTTAGATGAGATGGCGGAAGAATGGGAGGAGGACGCCCTTCCTCCCGAGCCGCTGACAGAAGCCGATCGTAAAGCTATTCAACAGGAAATTGCCGACCTCGAAGGATTCAGAAGGCTGGCCGTCTCGATCACGCACAATGCAAAGGGCCAAGCCATGCTCACCGCATTGCGAACGGCCTTCGGCAAGGCAGAAGAGTTAGGAGCGGCTCAAAAAGCCATCATCTTCACTGAATCCAGACGGACGCAGGACTATCTGCTGCGAGTTCTCGAAGATAGTCCCTGGAAAGACCACATCGTCCTCTTTAACGGCTCCAATAATGACGAGAAGTCCAAACAGATTTACCTGGAATGGCTGCAGTGCCATCAAGGCACAGACCGGGCAACGGGCTCCCGCTCCGCTGATATGCGCTCAGCCATCGTGGATTACTTCAAAGACCAGGGCCAGATCATGATCGCCACGGAAGCCGGAGCCGAAGGCATCAATCTCCAGTTTTGCTCTCTGGTCGTGAACTACGATTTGCCCTGGAATCCCCAGCGCATCGAGCAGCGCATCGGACGCTGTCACCGCTATGGCCAGAAGCATGACGTGGTGGTCGTGAATTTCTTGAATCAGCACAATGAAGCAGACCAGCATGTCTTTCGCCTGCTATCCGAGAAGTTCCAACTCTTCGAAGGTGTCTTTGGTGCCAGCGATGAGGTGCTGGGCGCAATCGAGTCCGGGGTAGATTTCGAGAAACGAATAGCCGACATCTATCAGCGTTGCCGCACCCCGCAAGAGATCAAAACCTCGTTTGACCAACTGCAGAGCGAACTCGGTACTCAGATCGACGAAGCTATGACCCGCGCCCGGCAGCTCCTCTTCGAACACTTCGACGATGAAGTACGCGAGAAGCTTCGAGTCAGCGACGAAAACTCGCGGCTCTATCTGAATCGATACGAGCGAATCCTCATGCAGCTCACACGCTTTGAGCTGCGCGACCATGCGGAATTTCTTTCGGACTCATCCTTCAAGCTCAAAACCTGTCCATTTGGAGGAGAGATCCCGCTCGGGCTCTACGAATTGCCTCGTCGGACGGGAGAAGCTCATCTCTATCGGCTGGCTCATCCGTTAGCGGAGCAAGTCCTAGAGCAGGCGAAGAGTCGTGTCCTCGAACCCACTGAGCTGACCTTCGAATATGGGAAGCATGACGGCAAAGTGAGTGTCGTGGAGCCGTATATTGGCAAATGCGGTGTCCTCAACCTCTCGCTCTTCACCCTCGAAGCGCTGGACCAAGCTGAGGACTACTTGATCTGCACAGGCGTGACCGATCAAGGAGAGGTTTTGGATGAAGAAGTGGTCCGCCGGCTCTTCTCCCTCCCGGCCAACGTGACCAAGGCGATGGTGTCATCCACTGAACATCCATCATTAAATAAGCAGACCCACGAGCGTCAGGATGCTATTCGTCGTCAGATCTCGCAGCGCAATGCCGAATTCTTTGAGGTCGAAGTCGACAAGCTGGACTCCTGGGCTGATGACTTAAAGGTCGGGCTGGAGCGAGATATTAAGGAGTTCGACCGGCAGATCAAGGAAGTGCGGAGAGCCGCCGTGGCCGCGCTCACCTTGGAGGAGAAGCTCGCTGGCCAAAAACAGATCAAAGCGATTGAAGCCGAACGTGGCAAGCGTCGCCGGGCTCTCTTCGATGCGCAAGACGAGATTGATCGCCGGCGGGAACAGTTCATTGCAGAGATTGAAGGGAAGTTGCAGCAAAAGGTAAGCTCCCAGCAGCTATTTTCTGTTCGTTGGCAGGTGCGGTGAAGGCGAGAATTATTATGAGTGAACCAACCATCATTTGTCCCAACTGTAAGACTGAGATCAAGCTCACGGAGTCCCTCGCTGCACCGCTAATCGACTCCACCCGTCGCGAGTATGAAAAGCGCTTGGCTCAGAAAGATGCTGACGTTGCGAAACACGATGCCGCATTGCGCGAGCGGGAAGAAGCGCTTTCCAAGGCAAAGCAGACAATCGATGACCAGGTGGCAGAGAAGCTAAAGCTAGAGCGGGGCAAGATTGCGACTGAAGAGGCTAAGAAAGCCAAGCTGGCGCTCCAGATGGATATTGACCAGAGCACACGTGCCCTTGCCGATTTGCAAGAAGTCGTGACTCAGCAAAATGCCAAGCTGGCGGAGGCACAGAAGGCTCAAGCTGACCTAATACGCAAGCAACGTGAACTCGATGACGCAAAACGCGAGGTAGAGCTCACCGTCGAGAAGCGTGTGCAAGAAAGCCTCACGGCGACTCGTGAACAGGCAAAGAAGGAGGCGGAGGAAGGTCTGAAGTTCAAGATCATGGAAGCAGATCAAACCATCTCTTCAATGCAAAAGCAAATCGAGGAGCTCAAGCAAAAGGCGGAACAGGGATCGCAGCAACTCCAGGGAGAAGTCCAAGAACTGGAATTGGAAACCCTGCTCCGCGCCAAGTTCCCACGAGACACGATTGAACCCGTCCCCAAGGGTGAACATGGCGGTGATGCACTCCAGCGTGTGGCCGGACCGAATGGACAGCCCTGCGGCACCATCATTTGGGAGTCGAAGCGGACGAAGAATTGGAGCGATGCATGGCTGGCAAAGTTACGCGAAGACCAGCGAGCTGCAAAGGCAGAGATTGCCGTGATCGTAAGCCAGTCGCTACCCAAGGGTGTGGACACGTTTGGGCTGATCGAGAATGTGTGGATTACCCACCCCAAGACGGTGCTCCCAGTGGCTCTCACGCTCCGCCATACACTCATTGAGGTCGCAGCCGCTCGCCAAGCATCCGAAGGTCAGCAAACCAAGACGGAAATGGTTTACCAATACCTGACTGGCCCTCGCTTTCGACATCGGGTCGAGGCAATTGTCGAAGCCTTCTCATCCATGCAGGAGGATTTGGACAAGGAGAAGAGGGCCATTACTAAACAATGGGCCAAGCGAGAAGAGCAGATTGGTCGAGTCATGCAGGCAACAGCTGGCATGTACGGGGATCTGCAGGGGATTGCAGGGAAAACGATTCAAGAAATAGAAGGGCTCGAATTACGAGCGCTGAACACACCTGCCTCTCACCCGACCAAGACAGATGATGCAATTGGTAATGAGGGATAAAACACAATTATGTCACTACTGACTGATATTCTTGTCTGGTCTAGCGCAAATCTCCTGCCTTGGCAGTGTGATGCCCTTCGCCGATTATTTCAATATCAAGCATGCAGCTCGCAAGACATTGATGACTTCTATGCAATGCTCAAGTCTGCCCGAGGATTGCCTGACTCTCAAAATCGCCAGCCAGTTCCACTCGCAGCAGAGCATCTTCCTGTACAGTCTGCCGCTGCCAGCGTTGTGGTTCTTAATGCACTTCGAGAGTTAAAAAACGTCAATAGAATTGCAGATGGCGAGAAGCTCACCTTCGGACCCAAAGGGATCACAATAATCTACGGCGGGAATGGTTCAGGAAAGTCTGGATACTCTCGTGTGCTAAAGCGAGCTTGTCGTGCGCGTGATGTCTCAGAAACTGTCCATGCCGATGCGAGCGATCCGCAGTCCAGTGGGAAAGTACCGGAAGCACTTTTCGACGTTACGGTGGGCGCAGTCCAGAAATCGCTTCATTGGAAACGCGATAGCCCAGCTCCTGATGAGCTTTCAACGATAGCAGTGTTTGATGGACGATGTGCTCGTGAATACCTGGACGAGCAAGATGTTGCCTACCTTCCCTATGGTCTCGACATAGTAGAAAGTCTCGGACAAAAGGTTCTGCCCGAGTTATTGCGCCGATTGAACACCGAAATCGAATCGACAAACACGGACGTGGTTCCTTTTGCTGACCTAATAGGAGACACATCGGTTGGGAAGGTAATCGCATCTCTGAGCGACACAACAAATAGCGAGCTGGTTAAGAAGCTGGCAACTCTCACAAAATCAGAAACGGACCGGCTGAACGAGTTAGAAAAGACCTTGGCGGAAAATGATCCGAAGACCAAGGCAAAAGGATTGCTGCTCTCAGCGCAGCGCGTCGATGGTCTCATTTCTCGCATTGACTCAAGCGTTCCCTACGTCGATGAAGCGGCGGCCCAGCAGCTCAAAGTGTGGGATACCGAGACAGAAGCAGCCATTAAGGCTGAAGCCCTAGCTGCGGAGAGTCTGCGAGCCGGTGAGCCATTACTTCCAGGAACAGGCGATCTGGCGTGGAAGACGCTCTTCGAGGCAGCACGTAGTTTCTCTGTGGAGGCAGCCTATCCGAGTGAAGTCTTTCCACATGTGTGCCCAGGGGCGAAGTGTCTGTTGTGCCAGCAGCCGCTGAACGAAGATGCGGCGAATCGTATGCAACGTTTTGACCACTTCTTGAAGCAAGAGACTGCCAAAGTGGCTACGGAGAAACGCCAGCAGCGCATGTTAGCTGATCAGAAACTTACCAAAGCCTCTCTTGCCTTCGGATTGGATGCCCCGTTCATCGAAGAGCTCAAGCAATTAGATCCGACCGTGCTTCAGAGCGTACAGGCTTTTGAGAAGCACGTTGAGGCACGAAGGACATGGCTTCGGGGCTCTCTTAATACACATAATTGGGATAACCCTTCCCCATTGGGTTTGGACTCACGGCCAAGGCTGAGAGAGATTTCCAAGACACTGCGTGATCAGGCAGGGGATCTTGAGAATGCGAGTGATCAAGATCTCAGGAAGTCCCTTGAAGCTGAACGTGCCGAACTTCGTGCTCGAGTGAGTCTGTCCCTCCGATCCGAAGCCGTGCAAGGCCTCGTCCGTAGAATGAGGGTCAAGGCAACGTTGCTTAAGTGTAAAGATGATCTGAAAACCAAAGCGATTTCAGATAAGGCAAAGGAATTTGCGAGTCAAGCAGTCACAGCCGCACTGAAGACAGCACTCGATAAGGAATTTGATGTTTTGGGAGTCGGGCATATAAAGACCAAGCTCATCGAGCGTGTAGAGAAAGGGAAGATGAAGCACAAGTTAGTGTTAGCGCTTCCCCTTACCACCAAGCTGGATGAAATCCTGAGCGAAGGAGAACAGAGAGCGATTGCCATTGGGTCTTTCCTAGCCGAATTGCGTTTAGCTGGTCACAGTGGAGGGATTGTATTTGATGACCCGGTTTCCTCGCTTGATCATCACCGACGGCTGCGAGTGGCACGTCGGCTTGTTGAAGAGGCTAAGCAGCGCCAAGTAATTGTGCTGACGCACGAGACGGTATTTCTCTGTGAATTGATTGATGCAATCGAGCAACAGAACATTGAATGCCAGATGCACCATCTTGAATGGGCAAACGCACATTCAGGCCATGTTATTGAAGGACTTCCTTGGGAGCACATGGAGTATAGAGACCGGCTGAGTAAGTTAGAAGAAGAGCAGAATGAATTGAACAAGAGTTGGCCAGTCTATCCCAATGAGGAAGAACGCTCGAAAATGCGAAGGCACTATAGCCGATTGCGTGCCACAATCGAACGTATCATTCAGGATGTTGTGTTCAATGGAGTCTTGCACCGCTATCGAGACAGAATAAGTGTCGATCGCCTCAATTCTGTTGTGGGATTCACAGAAACTGAATTCCAGGAAATCCAAAGACTTTATAAAGTGTGTTGCGAGGTCATAGATTCTCACGATGCCTCATCGGTGAAGAACGAATCAGTGCCTAGCCCCAAGCAATTAGGAATAGATATTGGAAGCGTCAGAGCACTTGTGAAAACAGTTAAAGACAGGAGGAAGAAAGCAGCTGCGAGCAATACCGCTGCGTCGTTTTAGATATGGGCAACAACCGTAAGAAACTCGAACTCACCTGGATTGGGAAAGAGAACCGGCCGAAGCTGGAACCGCGCATCCTGCTGGAGGATCGCGAGAAGTCCTACCACGCCTCGCATCGGGTTACCGACCAAGACTGCTTCGATAACCGCCTCATCTTCGGAGACAACCTGCTTGCGCTCAAGTCGCTCGAACAAGAATTCACCGGCAAGGTCAAATGTATTTATATCGATCCGCCGTATAACACTGGTAGTGCCTTTGAACACTATGATGATGGCATTGAACACTCACTATGGCTATCCCTTATTAGAGACCGGCTTGAATGTTTACGTCGGTTGATGTCAGAGGACGGTTCCATCTGGATCAACATTGATGACAATGAAAGCCATTACCTTAAGGTTCTATTGGACGAGGTGTTCGGGCGAGCCAATTTCATAGCAAGCATCGTATGGCAAAAGATTTACACAACAAAGAATTCAGCACGATTCTTTTCTGCAATGCACGATTACATTCTCGTGTACGCAAAAAGCAAAGAAGCATGGTCCATGGGTAACCTTCCGCGAGAATCGAAGCAGGACGACGCATATGATAATCCTGATAATGACCCGCGTGGGCCTTGGAAGGCCACTCCGCTTCATGCAAGGAACCCCTACAGTCAAGGCATCTATTCAATTGAGACACCGACAGGTCGCGTGATCTCCGGCCCTCCATCTGGCACATACTGGAGAATCTCAAAGCGAAAGTACGAGGAGTACAAAGCCGATAACCGGATTTGGTGGGGTAAGTCAGGGGATGGAATTCCTGCCCAAAAACGTTTCCTTGCTGAGGTAAAGCAGGGAGTGACTCCGTCAACACTTTGGTTGCATCAGGATGCGGGCCACAACGGCGAAGCGAAGAATGAAATCCGAGCACTGTTTCCGGACAAAGGGGAAATATTTCTCACTCCAAAGCCGGAACGACTTATAAAGCGAATCCTAGAAATTGCCTCACAGCCGGGTGATTGGATACTTGACTCGTTTGGCGGTACGGGGACGACTGGTGCCGTAGCGCACAAGATGGGCCGACACTGGATTATGGTGGAATTGGGAGAACACTGCCATACGCATATCATCCCGAGGCTCAAGAAGGTCATTGATGGTGAAGACAAGGGAGGTATTACCGAGGCAGTCGACTGGAAAGGCGGCGGCGGGTTCCGCTACTACCACCTTGCTCCAACGCTCCTAGAGAAAGATAAGTGGGGGAATTGGGTCATTAACAAAGCCTACAATCCGGCCATGTTGGCCCAAGCGGTCTGCAAGCTGGAGGGCTTCGTCTACGCACCGAGTGACACGGTCTACTGGCAGCACGGCCATTCGTCCGAGCGTGATTTTATCTATGTAACGACTCAGAACCTCAATCAGGATCAATTACAGGCGTTGAGTGACGAAGTCGGTGAAGACCGCTCGCTCCTCGTGATGTGCCCGGCCTTTCGTGGCAAGCCCGATCGCTTTTCAAACCTGACGATTAAGAAAATTCCCAAGACTGTCATTACCCGCTGTGAGTGGGGGCATGATGATTACAGTCTGAAGATTGAGAATTTGCCACAGGCCCCGCCTTCGCCAGGCCAGCAGGAGTTTGAGCTATGAGGCGGGTGGTTCGAGGTGTTCCTCCCGCTTTCTACCTGCGTGTGCGTGAGATTCTCGAATTTGCCCGGGCCGGGGTGGCCCGCACGGTCAATACCACCCAGGTGATGGCGAACTGGCTCATTGGTCGCGAGATCGTCGAGGAGGAACAAAAGGGAAAGAAACGGGCGCGTTATGGCGAGGCGCTACTCAAAGACTTGTCCCGCCGTCTCTCCACGGACGTGGGGAAGGGCTGGTCGGTGAGGAACCTCGAATATTGCCGGGTGTTGTATCGAGCATATCCGCTGTTGCTGGGGGATCGGAAATCGAACGCGGTGCGTTCGATTTCATCAATCGCTTTGCCGGCCGAGGCTGGAGCGATTGCGAACGCAGTGCGTGCGGAATCATGGCAGCCTGGCCGACTTCACCCCAATCTGTCGTGGACACACTACCGGACGCTGCTTCGCGTGGACAAGACGGACGCTCGCGCATTTTATGAGATCGAGTCCATTAAGAACGCATGGTCGGCTAGGGAATTGGAACGGCAGATCAACAGCTTGCTCTTCGAGCGACTGGCCCTGAGCACCGATACACGTGGTCTGATGAAACTGGCGACGAAAGGCCACGTTGTGCAGCACCCCACCGATGTATTCAAAGACCCGGTTGTGATGGAGTTTCTGGGGTTGCCGGAATCGCCTCGCCTTGTGGAATCGCGATTGGAAGAGGCGCTGATCAATAACCTGCAGGCCTTTCTATTGGAGCTGGGCAAGGGCTTCGCGTTTGTCGCCCGCCAGGAACGTCTGACCCTGGACGGGGACCACTTCTACATCGACCTGGTTTTCTACCATACGGTTCTGAAGTGCTATGTGCTCATCGATCTGAAGACCGGCAAGCTCACCCACGGTGATCTTGGTCAATTGCAACTCTACGTCAACTATTACGACAGGGAGCGCCGCAGGACGGGTGATAACCCGGCCCTGGGGCTTATTCTCTGTACCGATAAGAACGATGCCGTGGTCCGATATATGTTGGGGCTGGAGCAGAAGCAGAAGATCTTCGCGAGCAGGTACAAGTTGTATTTGCCGACCGAGGCTGAGCTCAAGGCGGAACTTCGCCGCGAAGTCAGGCAACTGACGAGTGTGCCCACGAATCCATCTGGAAAGAAGAAGCCATGAATCGTCAGGTCAATGCCATCGCCGGTCGGCTGAGTCTCCGGCCTCCGCAGCGGGAGTCACTCGAAATTCTTGACCGGGTCATGGAGATTGTTCCGCCGAAGAAAAGTACTGATTTAAGTTCGGCTCTCGCGGCTATTAGAAGCGAGTTTCCCACCATCACTGACTTTGAGAGGGGGTTCCCGTCGCTCTGCTTCGCGCTCGCGACCGGTGTCGGGAAAACCCGGCTCATGGGTGCCTTTATCAGCTATCTGCATCTTGCATATGGTATCAATCACTTCTTCGTGCTGGCTCCGAACCTGACCATCTATAACAAACTCATCGCGGACTTTACGCCCAACACAGCGAAGTACGTCTTCACCGGGATTGCTGAGTTTGCGACGGAACCGCCGACGATCATTACTGGGGACAACTACGAATCTGGAGTCGCTGCTCGCGTGACTTCGTTGCCGGGGTTTGGCCAAGAGGTCCACATCAATATCTTCAATATCTCGAAGATCAACTCTGAAGTACGAGGCGGAAAAGCACCACGGATCAAACGCCTATCTGAATATATCGGCCAGAGCTATTTCGAGTACCTGGCAGGCCTAGACGATCTGGTTCTGATCATGGACGAGTCCCATCGTTATCGAGCATCGGCCGGTGTGCGAGCGATCAATGAATTGAAGCCGGTCCTTGGGCTTGAACTGACTGCCACGCCGTTCGTGGAATCGGCGAGGGGGCCCATCGCCTTCAAGAACGTAATCTACGACTATCCATTGGCCAAGGCGATGGCGGATGGCTTTGTGAAGGAACCGGCCGTGGTGACGCAGAAGAATTTTAATCCAGCCCAGTTTGGCGCTGCCGAACTTGAAAAGATCAAGCTTGAAGATGGCGTGCGTGTTCATGAGAACACTAAGGTCGAATTGGAGACCTACGCTCGCCAGAGAGAGCAGCGCACGGTAAAGCCGTTCATGCTGATCATTGCCCGCGATACGACCCACGCCGGCCAATTAATGCAGCTCATTCAATCGACGCAGTTCTTCGAAGGACGATACAAAGACAAGGTCATTCAGGTGGATTCCAGCAAGACCGGCGCGGAAGAAGACGAAATGGTCCAGCGGCTACTGGCCGTTGAAAGTCCCGAAGAGCCGACCGAAATTGTGATTCACGTGAACATGCTCAAAGAAGGCTGGGACGTGACGAATCTCTACACGATCGTCCCGCTTCGAGCCGCCAACGCACGAACCCTTATTGAGCAATCGATTGGACGCGGGCTCCGACTTCCCTATGGGAAACGTACCGGTGTAAAGACGGTGGATCGGTTAAACATCATCGCACATGACCGGTTTCAGGAAATTGTCGATGAGGCAAATAAGCCAGATTCAGCGATCCGGATGACTCAGGTCATTCTTGACCCGACCACGGATCTTCAGAAGACGCGAACAGTAGTCGCAACGTCGAAGATTGAAGAGCAGTTACATGGAGCGTCTGTGACTGGTCCTATTGGAGGGGCTCCTGAAGCGACTCCTATCTTTGCCGGTGAGCTGGAGCGAGGGATCGCTCAAGTAGCCTACAAAGAAATCCAAAAATACGAGAACCTTCCTTCGTCTCAGTATCTCCTCAAGCCGGAGATTCAGGCCAAGCTTGTTGAGGAGGTCAAGAGATCGGCGCTTCCGAGTCAGCAAGGGTTGCCAGGCATGGCGACCGCTCCAGACATTACCGCTGTGGTTCAAAAGACGACGCAGCTTGTTGTGCAGCACACCATCGATATTCCCCGTATCCTTGTGGTGCCGAAAGGTGAAGTGACCACGGGATTCGATCGTTTTATGCTCGATTGTTCAAATATCCATTACCAACCGGTCGAGCGGGATTTGCTCATTCAGCATCTTCGGACGCATGAACAGGAGACGCTCAGTTTCGGCGGGCAGATGCAGCAGGAACAACGTCTGGAAGATTATGTAATCCGGGGTCTCGTTGATTTCGACGACATCTCCTACGATGAACATGCGGACCAATTGTATGAATTGGCAGGTCAGCTGGTGGAGCATCTGCGCTCCTATCTCACGACGGAAGAGGAGATTAGGAACGTCTTGATTTACTATCAAAAGCAGCTCGCAGCCTTTGTACATGCACAAATGCAAGAACATCAATGGGAGAAAGCCGCTGGCTACGATGTGGTGGTAAGCAAGGGGTTCACTGAATTAAAACCGAGTGCATACACCGCCAAGGATGGGGAGGCGGTTCAGGACTTTCGGCAGACTGTCGAGGATCGAGGACGAATCGCACAGATGCTTTTCGGTGGGTTTCATCGCGGCCTCTATTCTGTTCAGAAATTCGATTCCGATACCGAGCGACGGCTAGCCATTATCCTTGATCGGGATTCGCAGAAGTGGTTTCGGCCTGCGTCAGGACAATTCCAGATCTCGTATAAACTCGGCGTCTCAGTCCGTGATTACCAACCGGATTTTGTGGCGGAAACGAAGGATTGCATTTACATGCTTGAGCCCAAGGCCAACAACGAAATGATTTCGCCGGAGGTACTGGCCAAGAAAGATGCCGCCATAATCTGGTGCAACCGTGCCACGACCCACGCCCTCGGCAATGGCGGGAAAACATGGAAGTATGTCCTCATACCTCATGATGTGATTGCGGAAAACATGACGCTGGCTGGACTGGCAAGTCAGTTCTCATGCTAATGGCCATAGCTGCATTTGATGAGACCATTTAACCCCTCCATTGCAAAGAAAGGACACGATGATGAGTTCACATAGTACGCCCCAAGGGAACGGGCCAGCATTTCCCAAATCGCGACTTGAAGAAGCCGAGGCCCTTCTCACACTTTCCGAAGATGAACTTCTTAAGAGAATAGCAGAAGGTGATCAAGAACACGCCTTCCCCATGGATATGTTGCGTTGGGGCCGAGATCGGTATGAGGCGGCTAAGGATAGATATCGGGAGTCAGTGTGTAACAATCCTGCGGTTGTGGCGATCTGGAAAAGCGAAAAAGGCGCGAGACGAGCGGCTGTTGTATGTGCGATCGCCGACGCTATCACTCAAGTGCCTGCAATGACAATTGCAACTCTCATTGCGAAGGAAGGGCTAGATACATACTGCGAAAGAGTGTGGAAAGCGTAAACCATTCCGCATGGATACTCTGGCATACAAGGAACACTGTCAACGACTAATAACTTGTTATCAGCATCCTGAGGCAGGAGATCCATCTCCGACTGCCGCGGATAGCATGGGGCTTGCCTCGACTAATCGTGAGGAGCAGTCGCGCCTGATTGGGTTAGTAATCGATTCTGATTACGAACTGTTTTCGAAAGACGCGTATGAGTGGGCATTGAATCCAGCGTCATTTGAATCGGTAGCAGATGCCCACTTGACTTATCTTGCGTTGTGGGGTCTGAAGACAATTGTCGGGAAAAGAAAACCGAAAGATCGTGCAGGAGTGATGGCAACGATTTCCGTTCACATTATACGAAGCAGAAACTTGTCTCCTTTCATGGTACGCGGCAATGGCATCAACAGCATCATCTTTCCGAATAGCTTTTTTAAGATGCTTGATAATTTCTATCAAGCCTACCTTGTTGGTGTTAGGCAAGGAAGAACCGACGAGGTAACGGGCAAGACCTTACATGCAAACTCTGGAATTGTAACGGATCATGTTGGCGGACTCTCCGCTTGGCGAGCACTCAAGGCTGATTATGCATCCTGCCGACATTGGATCAATCAGTTAATTCAGCACATGGTGTTCAATGAAGCGTTGCCCGACCATATGCAACTCATGAGCGATTCAGTCTTGTGGGAAATGGCAACTAAAGTCCTGGACATGCTTGGATATGGCGTCTCTAAGCGCTCGCAAATGCAGCAAGGCAAAGCGCCAATTGAGCAAGTTACATCTGCCGTGTATTTGACCGTAGTATTTGCTCTACTCCACGAGGTGGCCCACGTTGCTCTCGATCTAGTCCTGCAAGACGATCGACGTGACAAGAGTGGATATGGCTCTGGCCCTGTAGAAAGCCTTGTAGACTCAATGGCGTATAGAGCTTACTTTGATTACATCGATAAGGTCATAGACGATAAGAGTTGCCCCATTTATTTCCCAGATAATATCACTGCACACATGTTTGGACCGGCCAGTTTCTTCATGGCAATCCTTTGTCGCTATAGGGTTGGTCAACTATTTGTTGGGCTAACCAATGATAATGCAACAACAACTCCAGAGTATCAGAGTGTCATTCAGCGTCGCAGAGAGGTCGTTGCTAGAAGAAATTATCTGATTGATATTGTGGCGCATACTGCTTCTCAAAGGGAAATGTTGCCTGAATATAGAAACCAGTTACTGCAAGCGCTGATGGAATTCTATGTCATGGAGAAGGCGATAATTGAGTTTTTCAAGCCAAAGCACAAGGTCGATATCGGACCGATTGGGGCATGAAATCCACTGGCCATAGCACATCTTCGCAGGGGCTGCTTTCTCCTATTGAGGTGTCTGTCAAATCGGAGCCACCTCAGACCGACCCCATTCTCCTTCTTGGCGGAAGTGTCCTCTGGTCAAACCATCAATCAGGTTTCTGGGCTGATGGTTGTGGCCGAATTTCATTATTCCTGCCCTATGACCAAGACTGCTGTCAGAAACTAAAGAAAATTTTTCAGGACGAGCTGGACCGTCTTGCCTTAGGCACGCCGATGATAAGTTGAAGTAAATCGGCGGAGAACAGAGAATCCTTTACCACTAGCTAATTTTCAGATGAGTAGTGTTAACGAAAAGAGAGCTGGCCGAATCATTCACGAACTCGGTATCTGAAATGTACGATCTACACCAACTTGGCTGGAGCAGTTTTCAACAGCTGTGCCTTACGATTACAAGGGAGATCCTGGGGCAGACCGTAAAGTCCTTTCTTGATTCCGGAGATGGAGGCCGGGACGGTGCATTCGCGGGTACGTGGAGCACCATGGGCCAGGAGTACCTCAGCGGCCCCTTCGTGATCCAATGCAAGTTCATCAGCAAGATCAACTGCATCCTCAAGGTATCCGACCTTACCGACGAAATCGAGAAGGTAAAGAAGCTTGTGGAGCAGGGCGTTTGCGATTCCTATGTGCTCATGACGAATGCGGGTGTGTCGGGTACAGTGAGTGGAAGAATCGAGTCCATCTTCAAGACCGCCGGAGTAAAGCAGGTTGTCACGTTCGGTTCCACGTGGATAAATCAGCAAATTCGCGAGAACAAGCGGCTGCGTACGCTCGTCCCGCGTGTCTACGGGTTGGGAGACTTAAGCCAGATTTTGGACGAGCGTGCCTATTTGCAGGCTCGAACCATTCTTGAATCAATGCGCGAGGATCTCGCCAAGGTCGTCGTCACCGACGCCTATCGGAAAGCCATCGACGCGATCAACAGGCACGGTTTTGTGCTGCTCATCGGCGAGCCTGCAGCGGGCAAGACGACCATTGCCTCTCTGTTAGCAATGGCGGCCCTGGACAACTGGAACGCCTCGACACTCAAGCTCGACGATCCCGGCGAAGTCACCAAGCACTGGAACCCTGACGAGCCATCGCAATTCTTTTGGTTGGACGACGCCTTCGGTGTGACCCAGTATGAAGATTACTTGGTCCACCGCTGGAATCACATTTTGCCTCAAATCCGACCGATGCTCCGAAAGGGGGCGAGAATCGTCATGACCTCGCGCGACTACATCTATAATCGAGCCCGCAAGGACCTGAAAGAAGGTGCATTTCCGCTGCTGAAGGAGAGTCAGGTCGTGATTGATGTTCATGATCTGTCCGCCGACGAAAAACGACAGATTCTCTACAATCATCTCAAACTAGGAAAGCAGCCGCGTTTGTTCCGAACCGACATAAAGCCGTACCTAGACGACATCGCAAACCATCGGCGCTTTATCCCGGAAACCGCGCGGCGCCTTGCTGACCCGCTTTTTACGAGAGACCTGTTTATCAATCAGTACTACATCGACCAGTTCGTCGAAAGACGTGAGCAACTTCTCCAGGAGATCCTCCAAAGCCTCGACGCCGATAGTAGGGCAGCCCTTGCACTAATCTACATGCGTAATGGGAGATTAGAAAGCCCTGTCAAACTCCAGCTTTCGGAGACACAAGCTCTTGAGCGTCTTGGCAGCGATCTCGGAAGATGCATCCTCGCGCTCGATGCTTTGAGAGGCAGTCTTGTACTGTTCTCTCATGCAAGCGGAGAGTCCGCCTGGCGGTTCAAGCATCCGACTATCGGCGACGCATACGCGACACTTCTGATGCAGAGTCCGGAGCACCTCGGCATCTTCATCCAGGGCAGCGCACCAGATCGTCTGGTCGATCAGGTGACTTGTGGCGACGTTGGCATCGAAAAAGCGATTGTAGTGCCGAAGTCTTTATTTCCGCAGGTGCTCGTAAGGCTTAGGGAAATGTTGCAAAGCAAGTCGTATAAGAGCGCATGGCTGTCAACCTTTGGCGCGAAACGGGACTTGCAAGGATTCCTTGCCAATAGGTGCTCCAAGGAGTTCCTGTCATTGTATCTAAAGGACAATCCCGGTCTGCTCGATCAGGTCTCTGAACCAGGACTGTTCCTCGACAGTGTTCCGGAGGTGCGTCTAGCAAAACGCCTTCATGAATTCGACCTGCTGCCGGAGGAGAAGCGAAAGAAGTTTGTCGAGACCGTGAGCAACTATGCTCTCGATGGACAGGACGCGGATGCTCTGGATGACGACGGAATTCAGAGTCTCTTTACCAGCGAAGAATTCGAGCAGCTAGTGCAAAGGGTTAGGACAGAACTTCTGCCGCGCCTGGACGATGTGCGTCGCGAGTGGGAGTCCAACCATTCTGCAGGCGAGCCGCCCGACGAGCATATGCAGCAGCTTCTCGAATTTTTCAGTTCCGTAAAAGAGCGGTTCATAGACGATGAAGACACGGTTAATCTCATCGACCGTCAAATAGAACGCACGAACGAATGGATTGATGAGAACACTCCGGAAGAACCGGAGAGAAGCCAGCGAAAGCTCGGAAAAATCGAGACTCCGGCTGAGTCGCATAGTGCCAGGAGCATCTTTGACGACATCGACGCGAATGAAGATGCGGATGGTCCATGAGGTCGAATTCGTCCGATCGACAAGGTGAATATTCTTTCCGATTGGTCAGCCTGTGGATCCTAATTGTTTCTTGAAGAAAACATTATTCATGTTTTCTCTCAATCTCAATTTGTTTTAGGTCTGCTCGAAATTTCTCGGTGAGTCGCTCGAAGGAGTGATAAGAGGTTGTCCTATATCGGACAGCCTATTTGTAAGCCATTGTAAAACCGTGTATCAGATTGGAATGGTTTGACATGTAAGGCATTGATTTTACTTGTCGCCTGGGGCCCTTGTAAGGCGAACAAAGCCCTCCCAAGGCTGATGTAGGCTCAAGCTAGGAAGGAAGAGTTCTGGTAACCTGAAGGCTTTGCAACGCTTACCGTGATCCCTCCATCGATCCTGGCTAATTAACTTGGGATCGCATTTCCAATGAGGGCCACGGCTGCCATCCTGTTTTCCACTCCCAACTTCACATACACATGCTCCAGATGTTTGTGAACGGTGCGTCGACTGATATTCAAGATCAGCCCAATTTCCGGATTCGTCTTGCCTCGTGCCACCCAACCTAGAATTTCTAGTTCTCGTTTGCTCAACCCGAAGTGACTGAGTTGACCAAGTGAAGGCGTGGTTTGCTGTTCTTCCAAGAGCAGGACATCATTCAACCCTTCTGGTACTCGCCGAATTATAAGTTGACCTGATTCGCCCTTGATGAAAAGTGGGCCGGCGGCTGATGGAACATCATCACGCCGTTCCACCATTTTACGTAAATGGCTTAGCCAATCACGTAAGTATGCGGTCAACAAATCGGAGCCCGGCCTAGCTTGTAATGCATAGCTCTTAAGTAACTGCTGAGCACGCACATTTGCGAAGCGTACCCGTCCCCGCCCTGTTACGTATGTTACGCCTTGTTGGCCGTTATCTGCAGCTTTTCGGAGAGCATCCACCTCATTGTGCATCCGTGTGACAGCGAGGGAATTTGCTAACGCTTGTTGGATGTGTGGATGGATAGCATGGAAGGCAGTCTTGGCTGAGGCAGAGAACTCTTTATCGTTTCGGTGACGACTAATGGATAACATCCTGTTGTTCACTCTAAGCCCCATGAACAGCAGGTACGACATCTTAAGGGGCTTGTAGAACTCGTTGTATAGAGCAGTGGCGCGAAACTGGCGGTTTGACCAGAAATCCGAAAAAGTGTGAGCTGATTGTTCTTGCGTACGAAAGAAATGAGTTACCACGCGGTGCTCATGAAGATTGTCCTGAAGTGCCTTGGCATAGTGTGAGGGATCGGGACAGTAGGGAAGTTGATCAGACTTGTAAATAACTGTGGGAGTGCCTACTACAAACTCATTGTAAGACGTGAACTCGCCTTCTGTGATCGATGGAAGGGAGTCAATTAGCTGTGTCGTAAACTCATCATGAGTACGGAGCTGATATAGCTCCTGAAGAAAAGCTGATACGGTGCGCAGGTCTACTCCCGTAAGATGCTCCATCGCCTGACACCTCCGCCTCGAATCCGTTCCGTCCAGAAAAATGCGCTGCGATATCCATGAGCCTAATCACTTATGCGTAGCGCGAAACGCTTCCAAATTGCATTGGCTCAAACGTCATTGCATTTTTGAAATATCAAACGCCTTCTTGTTACGTACTTTAGCATAGGAATGTAGTTGTACGCTACTTGGCGTATTTTACATGATCGACCTACATGGTAGAAGTGCGACCATCCCTATCGAAGCTTAAGAAATAGAGTGCAGCCCCTGATCGAAAATTAGATGGCCGACAAACGAGTCGGTTGGGCAATCAGTCACAGCAGGAAATTACCTCGCACGAACTGTTGATGCACTTGTTGTGAATAGATTGAAGTCGTGCACTCTAAAAGGCGTAATCGCAGCTGGTACAACAACACTGATAACTAGCGGTTCGCCGGTCTGGCCAGCATTTAAGGTTACTTTGGATGGGTGATTGACGAGCGAAGCGCTTGCTCAATGTCTTCCCGACAATATTTCGATTCGTCACACTAGTCACTGTAACTGGTAGGTGGCATAGAAGGACTCAACGCACCAGGCTTGCATTGTTTAGTCACTCTTTGTCCCAGTATAGGCGCTATTCCGACACGACCCAAAAAATCCAAAAAAGCATGCGTAAATGTTTTCATACCCTCTATGAAATCAAGAGGTAAAAATATCGTGTTGAATCTCAATATTTTGACGGGCGTTATTCTAGCTGTAGCATGGAGCGTGATTGCTCAGGATATTTGGGCAGCGTCTGGTTCTTTTGTCGCACAACAGATTCGGACCGCAGCGGTTAACTTAAACGGCGAACGCCATGACACCGAATCATCTGAACCCATCCCACTTGCTTCAGGGCATCTTTTCGAGCAAGCATCTTTTAGAACGCGGGTCGTGTCACATCATGATGACGATGAACACCGATGCACCGTTACGTTTGACGATTACGTTGAATACGCGCCCGGTATCTTTGAACCAAGAAAGGCATTCCTACATTCATTTGTCAAAAGCAAGGGAGGCATTGTTAGCGTTGGCAAACGAGGACATTTGCAATGTGCTGTAGATTATCGGACGTATGATGATCTAAAGACATCCAATTTACCTAATAGCATAGGGCGAGATGCAGCATCTGTGGTAGCCATGTTACCAGCAGATTTGAAGCTGGAACGTGAAGGGCGCTCGCTCATTACCGTGTCCGTTCCGCTAGAAACTCTCCAATTCTCCATTAATCAGGCCATTCGTGAGCAGAAGGGGATGAATCTTCCTGCTGGATTCACCCTTGAAATAAAGGGTAGCCAATTTCGTTCGTACTCGGATGGTCAGCACGCAATCCACTATTATGTCGATCTCGACGTCTCAGGACCAGTTGGGGCGCGATGCGAAATCGATGCCCGATTCGCGATCCCTGTAGCACATCCTGACACGCTATCCGTACAGGATATTGGTACTACGGCGGATTGTCGTTCCGGCGGTACACTGGGAAATTGGTTCAATCTCACACAAAAACTCAGTGATGCGATTCGAGGGGCTGTGACGAATGCCCTGGGAAAGCGCCTGTTCGGAGAAACCTCAACCTTCGCCGATTGGGCAGAAGACGACCCTGAACTTGCTACTATTCTTCAGAAGGCTCTAATTCAAGGTCGGTACTGCGCTTGGCGGGGACAGCCAGGTCTCTGTTTCGCAATCGCTTGGAGACACAAGAATACAATTAACGATTGGGAAGCTGCGCTCCTCACGAAGGTCCCCCAAGGTGAAGGCCCGATAGATCAACGCACTGCTCAAGATAAACTGGAATTCTTTTTAAGAGATGCAGTAGACAACCATCAAGCTGAGGCGAATGGCATCCGCTATCCTTCTGGGCATCTAGAAGATGGGACAATTGAAGACGGGGACATGGCGATTTTTGGAGGCCTACTTTGCAGGTCGGGCGCTGAGGAAGGCTGCAGCCTTATCCGTAGGGCCTTTACAGATGATGGCAGGTTTTGGCGATCTCCTCGACGCAAGAACGAAGCAGATACAAAAGATCATGCCAGTTTTTCAGGCGATCAACTTAAGGGCATTCTACATTACTTTATTACCCTGAGTGATCATGAGACCCTTGAAAGCCGCCGCGAAAGACTCGAAAAGTTTCTGGTCTATCTGCGGAGCAAACCAACCCAGGTGCCGGATCGAACAGTGCCCCTCGAATCCGGATACTCTTCTTGTCCAAACTACTGGCCCAATTTCACGTGCTTACTGAGTGGCAGCGATTGGTTTGCCCTGAAATTGCTGGCAAAAAAGTATGGCCTCGAAGCCGTCCTTCCGCCGGATTTAGCTAGCCTCGAAGCGCGCTACGGTTTCAATTACGATGTGCTTATATGGGAAGCCCTTATGACGAATAGTGGCTATAGGCTCCATCTTGTTGCTAATGCAGCGTGGATTTTTCGCAGCTTAGGAGAGACAGATTCGAGAATTCAAAGGACCTTTCAGATCCTCGCTGCCCGACAGCCTAGCAACCCTTTCTTCTTATATCTTCTTCTTGGTCCAGATAAGCTAATCCAGCGCACAACCGATAGTAAGTGTGTTCTGCCATCGTCTCGTAAGCAGTTTTCAGATTGGGCGTGGCAAAGGGCTGAGGGTGACCAGGCTTGGCAGCGATCTATGGTATGGGACTGTACGTTCATTTATGGGTTACTTGTAAGGGACCCGCTACCAAACTAAACACTGATGCCACAGTAAGCGGTCGAAGTACCCACGTGCGGTATCAAGAACCTGAAGGTGAACTTTCTGGGTTTTCATCAACCATTCATCAGACTCATGGTCCAATTGCTGTTGATTTAAAGAAAGGCGAATTAGTCGATGGTAACCAAATCGTTACTCGCGATAACGATAGTTCTGGCCATAAGCGTAGCCCCAGGCATGAGCCTTAAGGCCTCAGCAGACGTGGGTGGATCTATCACCAATGGAGATCCCATCGCTCCGGTCATCAACGATATGAAGTCAGCTATCAAAGACATCATCCAACAAATTGAAAGCTCTGTTGGAATTAGTCAATTTCGTATTAGGCAAAGTTTAGAAATACTCTTGGGAGATCTTCAATACAAGCTCCTAGAGCTGGAAGGGAAAACATTCCGCGACGTTCAAACAACTCAGCATCAATTCTTCCTAAATGCTGAAACAACTATTCAGGAGGCGCGGAAGGCTCTCACTGAACCTCTCAATCAGATCGATGGGATCGCAACGAGAGTTGAGAACTCCGTAGCGCGCATCCCGGGTGCTGACAAAAGTTCGCGCATTCATCGGGTTTCTCCAATCTACATTCTTCAGAATCAGAAGAGTCAGCAGCAGACCATTATTGTAACGGGGTCTGAACTAAACCATGGGAAAGTCAGCTTGAATTTCTCCGATCACCAATGCACAAAAGGCAATCATATTGACTCTCAAATTACTTTCCTCTGCGATCTCAGTCATCTTCAGGATAGTAATCTGGTTAGTCCCGCTGTTGGCCAACTAGAGGTCGAACAGTATAGATCAATGTGGCAGGAATTTATTGATTTGTTTAAGAGAAAAAACTTGAAAGCGAAGCAATACAGTTTGATGATTCAAGTGGTTCCTAATTCGCTAGGAACTTATGATATCAGCGCAAGAAAGCCAGTGGTTACCGTCTCAGCGCCAGCAACCCGAAGTCAATTCATCGAAGCGGCCAATGGACACTGTGAAAAAGATCATCGACATGGCCCGTATCCAATAAACCGTCAAGGAACACCCGGAAGTCCCCTGCAGCAATGGGAAATTATTCCGGAATCCATTCGTCTGGGTAATGAAGAGCATGGCAACCAAGGAAGATCCGTCGAGGGCCCCACCGACCTTACTAAAACAAGCTTTAATATGTGGATTCGGTTGTCGAACGGTGGAAAGTGTGTTTTCGGTGATGGAGATACCCGAGCCACTCTCAAGGTCCCCGTCATCTGGCAGGAAGTTAGAACGACTAATGACACCAAAGATTATAGCCCAGATAAAAATCATGGAGAATTGCTCTGGGGAACAGATGTTCCCATTGAGCTCCAGCCAGACTCAACTTTCACTTTGACCATCCATCAAATTAACAAGGAGAACCCTGTCGCAATAGCTCCACGGAACGATTTGAAATGGGTTAGAATTGATGTGTCCCCTGATAACACCCAAATTTTGATTCGTCCTCGGCCAGTTGCAGAAGCATTGCAATAATGTCAGGGTCATCGTCCGGACATAGGGTGACTGCACGAACAACATTCGCAGACTTGACTCTAAGATTTCAACAATATGTCGGTTTACTGCCACCCCCAAAGAGGGCACTCCCCAACATACAGAGTATTTCCCTCCACTCATCATCGGAGAGTGGTAAGGAAATGAAACTGTTCGTTCGGATCATCTGCACTCTGGTGCTTCTTTCATTCGATCCTATATACATTGAAGTACCGTTGAATGCTCAGGGGTCAGACCTACCGGTTCAACCTGCGGAGGCGCAGAGCCCGGTATCGCCAATTAAACCTGCATTTCCTATTTCAATTGCTTCATCGGGGGGCGCCAGTTCACTTTTTAAGATGATATCGAATGGTATGATCGAGAAAAATGGCCATGTGACTGGATCGACCGTCACCAGCATGAATTCTTTTATTGGAGCCCCATGTGGTGGTGTTTTTGTTGTATTAAGGGCACAAAATGGAGATGAGCTTGGAGTGTTTAAAATGTCGGCTGTCAATGGCATAACCATGCCATTCTGTGTTCATGGTGTGCTAACTTCGCCTCATGACCCCTCCGTTAGAAGGGATTTTTGGAACGGTGAAATACCAGTGGAGATTATTGACAACGCAGTCTTTGCCGAACTCAGGCACACATGTTTATCAAACTGCAATTAGCTGGGTCGGTATTGCATCAGATCAATGTCTCTCTTGGCGGGGGAGCCTTGGAATATAAGCCGACGCTCATCTCTCACGTATCCGAGGCATGATGTTCATCATGGCAGCCTCAGCATCGGGCGCATGTGTCGGCTGGCTCCGGTCGCCAAGCTAATTACGGTCAGTCGCAGTAGGGATGTTCACCTGTGGAGTAGGTAATGGTGTTGCGAAACGCGATTCACCGTATGGTCCTGGCGCATACTCCACGGCCCGTGTACAAATCAAAAGCAGGATAAAGACAGGGGGGAAGGACGGCATTAAGCCCAAAAGGTGTAATGCCAAACTGTCTCAGTAAAGGGGTTCACCCCAAGACCGTGTGCTAAATTTGTGCTAAAAATTTTAAAAATGGGCTCGATTCAATGAAAACCATGGAATCACTGGAAGAGACCTAAGCGGTTGATTCATCAGCAGAAACGGGGAAACCTTCGCAAGATCAAGCCGCTATAGAAATACTACTTAACGAACTTTTAAGGCGAGGGTCCTGGGTTCGAATCCCAGCCGACTCACCATTTTTCAATCACTTATGTGTTCCAGGTACTTCCAATGAACCTCTATTGGAAGTCCATTGGAAATGAGTGACTCATCGCACCCTTTCTCTGCGATGATGACTTGCAGCTGTCCGTGCCTGTAAGCACGGAGCAGTGGCTCAACTTCCTGGGTGCCATCATCGGACAAATCGCGGTGGCGTCGGTCCGAGCGGTATCTGGGTTTTGACTGTGCCGTTGAGCAGGTTCGATCCTCTGAGGCGGTCGGATGTTCCAGAGTGGTGTTTCCTCCCGCGTCCTGCCTGAAAAATATTCTTACGCCGTGCCCAGCAGTCGTCCAGGGTTTCGTCCAGTTCCAATTCGATGCTCCGGGCGTACGCTCTCAGATCATCGCACAAGGTTCGTCTCACTCACGATCGAAGGACGTATGACATATCGACGTCAGCATCAACCCAGGGTCGTCGTGATCACCGGAGCTTCCGCGGGAGTCGGTCGGGCGACGGTGCGGGAGTTTGCCAGGGAGGGAGCTTGGATTGGATTAGTCGCGAGGAGCCGCGATGGCCTTGAGGGGGCTCGCAAAGAGGTCGAGGTGGCCGGGGGGCGTGCGTTGGTGCTGCCGACGGATGTGGCGTATCCCGACCAGGTTGATGGGGCAGCGGAGATGGTCGAGCGCCGATTCGGACCCATCGATGTGTGGGTGAACAATGCCATGGCCTCCGTTCTGTCGCCGGCCATGAAGATGACGGCTGAGGAATATCAACGCGTCACGGATGTCACCTACCTTGGCTATGTGTATGGCACCTTGGCGGCATTGCGCCGCATGGTGCCGAGAGATGCAGGCGTAATCGTGCAGGTAGGCTCTGCCTTAGCCTACCGATCTATTCCACTTCAGTCCGCCTATTGTGGGGCGAAGCATGCGGTGCAGGGATTTGTCGACTCCCTCAGATCCGAACTGCTTCACGACGGAAGCCGTGTGCATATCACCACTGTGCAATTGCCGGCTGTGAATACGCCTCAGTTCGACTGGATCAAATCGCGCATGCCCTGTCACCCCCAACCGGTCCCTCCGATTTATCAGCCGGAGGTTATCGCAAGGGCCATCCTGTGGGCTTCTCGCCATCGTCGCCGGGAAATTGCGGTCGGATTGCCGACGGTGAAGGCCATCGTCGGGCAGAAGTTTATCCCCGGGCTGCTGGACCATTATCTGGCCTGGAAGGGATATAAGGCTCAGCAAACGACCGAGCGCGTGGCTCCGGATCGACCCAACAACTTGTTTCACCCACTCCCGGGCGATCATGGTGCTCATGGGCGATTCGACGAAGGGGCGTATGAGTTCAGCCTGCAATTCTGGCTCAATCAACGACGTCTGTGGCTAGCCGTTGCGGCTCTCGCGGCAGGTGCATATTCCGCTGAATCCGGCCATCGATTCCGAGTGAATCCGGCCACCCCTCGGAGCCCCGCGACGCAGGGCCTCAGTGATCTGTCTTGGGTGGCCGACTTCCGTCCGATTTCGCCAGCCGTTTGC
>WBZN01000451.1_pt1 | contig 32845 bp, 28 predicted proteins | sample 5204281 | NCBI WGS metagenome assembly WBZN01 (sample SAMN12344347, study PRJNA552823) | activated sludge metagenome | biome: Activated sludge suspended growth; feature: Nitrification reactor; material: Wastewater; isolation source: activated sludge from nitrification reactor of wastewater... | reverse complement strand
TGGCATTCTTCACCGTAATCGTCGTCGCGCCCTTCTTGGCGGCGGCGGTGAACACGGTATTCATCGGAACCGGCAGTCCCTTCGGGTTCTTCTTTTCCAACATCGTGAACGGCCGCACCGACTGTTCGTACGAGAACCCGGTGATCACGCCGTCGGATGCCTGATTGTCGAACTGCAGGAAATGCCAATGTGTATTGATCTTCGACGACTGGAAATTCGTATAGTCATCGTCATCCCACTCGCTCGTCAGCGTCCAATCCACGCAATCGTAGATGTTACCGCGGACAACCAGGGGATACTTCAAGTCATCGTTCTTGCGAACGTCGGCTTCCTCTTCATGGAGCACGAAGATCAATCCGTTCGGATCGACCACGGCCGGCTCCTTGCCCGTCTTCTTGGCAATCGTGATCGGGAGCTTGATGAAGTGGACATTGTAGTTCTTCCGTCCGGCATTGGCCGGGCAAAGGCTCCAATTTCCATTTTCACCAGGCAATGCCTGATCCACACTCTCCTCGCCGTTCGCATCCCGGCGGATCATCTCCAGCCAGGGCGCACCGACGTGGTTCGGCGAGAACATCACGCGCTTGCCGAAATGCGGCGTCAAATGCGGCCACGCCACCTTTCCCGTCAACGGCTCAAACGTAATCGGGTGCCGCTTGCCCGGATGAGAGGACCGGTACTTCGGATTGTCGATCGTGCTCTCGGGCTCGCTCATCGCACGAGTGCCTTCCCACGCCCAATCCAACACGGTGGCATCGTAGGAAATCGTCTGGCCCTTTTCGTCGTTCTTGTGACCAGGCTTGCCCATGGTGGGCAACTGCATTTCCACCCAATCCTTGATGGTGATGGTGGCAGGATTGGACTTCCAATCGCTCTTGCCCTTGTCGACGATCTTGAAGGCCTTGCCGAACCAATCGACGGTCTGTCCCACTAACTTATCCGAGGTAATCGGAGTCTTGATGCGGCCTTTGCGATCCGGCAACTCACGCAGATCCGGCATCACATCGTTCCGCATATCACCCTGCTGCAGGGTGTTGTACACGCGCCAGTAGCCCCACATGCCCGCCACATAATGGTGCGCCACGTGGCAATGGAAGAGGAAGTCACCGGCCAACTGCTGGCAGAGTCCCGAGCCGCACTCGGTCTCGAGGTCCAACGCTTCGGACGGCCCGATCACTTCGACGTCGACACGGTCAGTCTTGGCACGAATGACCGGGTACTTGACCGGTCCATTGGCGCTGGTGGTCCAGAGGTTCATATCGTCGATGGCACGCGGGCTGCGCGGCCAGCGGATGGTGCCTCCATGCGGATGGTGGCTGTGGAACACCTCGGATCCGCCATGGACCAAGCGGAACTTCGCCGGGTCTCCCATATAAGAGCGCGGAATCGTCGGGGAGGGATCCCCGAAGGTGTACGAACTGTACCCCATCGACTCGTCCTCGAAGCCGAAGTATTCGTGCTGCACATGCATGTTATTGATGCCGAACGGCTCGCTGCGATAGTTGATCGCGCGGCCACCCGGGCGGTAGGCATCGGTCAACGGATCGCGCTGCGGCAGGAAGTCGCCCTTCTTATTGACGGGGCGGAAGGCTTCGTCGCCGACTTCGTGGTAGTACAACACAAATTCGCGGAAATCCGGACCGGTGCCGTTCCGGATGATCACTTGCCAGCCGCTCGGGGCCGGAGTCGGATCGCCAGTCCCCAAGGCTTCCAGATATTCGGAGCCACGCGGTTCGACGACGAAGGACCCGAAGAGACCCATCACGGTCAATTCGCGGTCATTGGCGAACGTATGGAACTGGCGGACGCCTTCCTGCGTGCTCGGGTGAATGTACCACTCGAACTCGCCGCTCTTGTCCTTCTGGACAATGCTGTCGGAATTCGTAGTAGCGGCTGCGGCACCGGTGGCGCTCACCACCATGCTGGAGCCATGGATGTGAAGGCTGACGTCTTCGCCGCCTTCCAACTTGTTGCTCAGCTTGATCTTGACGCAGTCGCCCTGGTTGCCGCGAATGGTCAGCGGCTGAATCCATTGGGCTTGCACTCCGGGAATGACCGCGCCCGGATCAAAGCCTTCCTTATCACGCGACTCCCGATTCTTCGTTTCTTCCGCCCGGACCTTGTCGAGGTTTTCATCCAGCGTGTACATGTAACCTGGATAAAAATCGAGCCACTGGTTGAGCGTGATTTCGACGTTGATCGCCGAGACGTTGTACTGCTTCACCGGTGCAGTGGCCGGGCATTTCCCACCACCCGTCATTGCCACTGGTTCCACTCGCGGGTCAGACATCAAGAGAAGGTCCTGACCGCCTGCCCCGTACTGGTGCATCATGGTCTGGGTATTGAACATACCCGTGTTGACCGCTTGCGCCTGCGGATCATTGGTCAAATGCTCCATGATCCGCTGGTGCTGCTGCTCGACCATCGCAGACCGTTCCGGCTTTCCAGCCATCGAGTCTTCGACGATCGTTTGCCCCTTCAACTTCTCCGCCCACGACGGGAGTTGATGGGACATTGCTGTGTGTTGGGGTACCGCCTGATCCGCGTGCAGCTGACTTTCAGCCGACGCGGTGAGCGGGAGGCACACAAGCGCACCGCCAGCGATAACGCTGAGGGCGCGCAATGTGACGCGAGTGAACCACTGACAATCCATGGACCGGCCTCCTTGGATAGAGTTTGGATAGAAACGGATGTAACTGTTGAGCGCTTACGAACTAGAACATGACAACCTCGATAAAAGAGTAACCCGTTCTGGTTGTAATCCTGCGGTTTCACGCCCGCAGGGCACTCCCCTGAAGTAAGGGCCGGAGATTACTGAAGTCCCAAGTCTCTGTCAACCCCCTTGGTCAGTCGAGAACCTTCACACCACCTCGCATCCACCCGCGATTCACGCGGCCCCGTGCCGCTCCACATTCTCAAGGAGCGATCTGGCACCCACTGTGCTGCGCATCGCGCGCCATTGTCTCCCTTCTGCAACTTGAGGCATAATGACGCATGATCTTGAAACGCTGGCTGGTTGGCCTGCCACTCAAGACGAAGGAAGCCGCTCACGAACGCCTTTCTAAGCGACTCGCCCTAGCCGTCTTTTCCTCCGATGCTCTTTCTTCGGTGGCCTACGCCACGGAAGAGATCCTGCTCGTCCTCACCCTGGCCGGAACGGCGATGGTGGGATACTCCATCCCGCTCAGTCTCTCCATCATCGGCCTGTTGATCATTCTGACCATGTCCTATCGCCAGATTATCTTTGAATATCCGGAGGGCGGCGGGGCGTATATCGTCGGAAAGTCCAACCTCGGCGAATGGTCCGGTTTGGTTGCCGCCGCGGCCTTGATGATCGACTACGTCCTGACCGTTGCCGTCAGCGTCGCGGCCGGTATTGCCGCGCTCACCTCCGCCGTCCCGGACCTGCTCCCGCACCGTGAAGGGCTCTGCGTGGCCGCCATCCTGCTGGTGACCGTCGTCAACCTGCGCGGCGTCCGTGAATCGGGACAGTTTTTCGCCGTCCCGACCTATATTTTTATCGGCACCCTCGCCGCCATGCTCGGCGTCGGCGCCATTCAAATTCTGTTGGGTGTTGTCTCGCGCATTGAGCCGCTGCCCACCATCGCGGCGGCGGAACCATTGACCCTGTTTCTCCTCCTGCGCGCATTTTCCTCCGGCTGTACGGCCCTGACCGGTGTCGAAGTCATCTCGAACGGGGTTTCTGCCTTCAAGAAACCTGAACCGAAGAATGCTGCGCTGACCATGATCGGCATGGCGGTCATTCTCGGCACCCTGTTTATCGGCATCAGCGGCATGGCCTATTACTTCGGCATCGTGCCGAAAGAGGATGAAACCGTCGTCTCCCAAATCGCACGCGCGACCTTCGGCACTGGTCCGCTCTACTACCTGGTTCAGGCCTCGACCATGATCATTCTCATCCTGGCCGCCAATAGCAGCTTCAACGGATTCCCCCGGCTGGCCTCGATCCTAGCTCGCGACAGTTACATGCCTCATCAAATGTCCATGATGGGCGATCGGCTGGTCTTCTCCAACGGCGTGATCATTCTCGGCGTGTTTTCCTGCTTGCTGATCATCCTGTTCAACGGCGATACCCATGCGCTGATTCCGCTTTATGCCGTCGGCGTATTTCTCTCCTTCACGATTTCTCAGGCCGGTATGGTCAAGCGCTGGCTCGTCAAGAAGGGCCCGCACTGGGAAAAGAAACTGCTGGTCAATGGCATCGGTGCCGTGACAACCGCCATTGCCACTGTGATCATCGCCAGTACGAAGTTCACACACGGCGCGTGGATCGTCATTGTATTAATCCCGCTGTTGATCAGCTTCTTCCGTGCCATCCATTCGCATTACAAAGCCGTCGCGGAACAAGTCGCGCTATCGCGGGGCCATCGCCCACCCATGCCGCGCCGGAACATCGTGGTCCTTCCGATCGGCGGGGTCAATCGCGCGGTCATCCGCGCGGTCGACTATGCACGCAGCCGCTCCGGCGATATCCGCGCTGTGCTCGTCGATGTCGACCCGGAAGAGACCGCCCGGGTGGAAATTCAATGGGCCCAGTGGGGCTGCGGCGTCCCCCTCACCGTGCTGCCGTCTCCCTACCGATCCGTCCTGAGTTCGCTCCTGGACTATCTCGAGCAGGTGCTGCAGAAGGACCAGGAATGTTGGGTCACCGTGGTGATCCCGGAGATTTTGCCTGCGCGTTGGTGGCAGAATATTCTTCACAATCAGCGCGCTTTCATGCTGAAAGGCGCCCTCCTGTTCAAAGACCGTGTCATTCTAACCGACGTCCCCTATCACCTGACGAGGTGACCATGATCAGCCTTCTGTCATCAGGGCCGAGTATGTGGCAACAGCCACGGCAGTTCCTGTCCTGCCTGATGCTCCTACTCTGCATGCCGGCTCCCTCTGCACTGGCTTTCAACATTGTGGCTCCAGCCAATGGGGCCATCCTCACCTCCGGACAACCGACGACCGTGGAGGTCGAAGCAGGGAAAGAAGCGGGCCTCGTCGAGGTTCGGTACTACTGGTATCCGGAACAAACGGACGCGTTGGTCGAACAGGGGGAAGATCGAACGGGCAAGGCCTCTCAAGGCGCCATGGCAACCGATAAGTATTGGCAGAAAGACAGTATCACCGGAGCACCGGTGGTGGCCCTACCGGTGTTGACCTCGACCGTGGATCGCGTTCCACCGTACGGAGGCGCGCTCCCGGTCCCGCCGGACGCCATCGGACGCATGCGCCTCCTGGCCATTGCAGACATTTCCCAAGGCCGTCTGGGCCGCAAAACCGTGTTCGACGAAATCCTTGTCACCGTCCAGCCGGCAGCCGAACTGCTCTCCATCGACTTTGAAACAGAAAAACCACTCCAACTCGGCCGGAGCGGGCAGTCTTCTGCCTACGGTCACGTTGACTCACTCGGGAAGATCTTCGAACTTGCCGTCGTCGGCGAATTCGCGGATGGCATCACCCGCCCACTGTCATCCCCCAACACGGGCACCACCTATACCTCAGGCGACGAGCGCATCCTCAAGGTCTTACCGGACGGACTGTTACAGATCGTCGGGATCGGCAAGACCTCCCTGAGAGTCGCCAATCGGGGGAAACAGGCCACGCTCGACGTACGTGTGGAGGTCAACCCGGAACCGAACGAGCCGCCGATTGCCGATGCCGGCACCGCCAAAACGGTCAAAGCAGGCACGAAGGTACGCCTCAATGGATTGCTGAGTCGGGACCCGGAGGGAGAAGCGCTGTTCTATGCGTGGAGTCAGGTACGAGGCAGCAAGGTTGCGATGCTCGACGTCAATATGGCGGAGCCGTCTTTCGTCGCCCCCTATGTCTCCGAGACTCGCACCTTTCGGTTCAAACTGCGCGTCACGGACAAGAAAGGCGCAGACAGTGTCCCGGCATACGTCGATGTCACTGTCGATCCCTGAACGAACGGGTCCAATGCGCTATTCTACGTATCCGAGTCGATACACAGCGTATCTGCTCGGATACGATCCCGCAGCGCCGTTGCCGGGTGTGCGGGCCTATCGTCGGCACCGAGGCGCAAAGCAGTGACCTTCACGCCTACTCCAACCGGAAACGTTGTGTTACTATCAGCCCATCGTATGTTGCCGCCCACAAATCGCGCCGCCAACCATGGAGGATGCTTATGGCATTGCACCAACAAGATCTCGTTCCAGGCAGTGGTGATCAACTCCTGACACTGGACGACACCACCGGGTTGCAGTGGTTGAACCTCACAACCACTGCAACCCGGTCCTATCAGGACGTGCTTGCTGACTTTGGGGGACTCTTGGGAACCTATGGATTCCGCTACGCGACGCTCACCGAAGTTACAGACCTTCTGACCCACTTCGGCATTACATCCTCACCCACACCGATCAGCAGCAACGCCTTGCCTATCGAAACGTTTATCGAGTTTATGAATGGGAAAAGCGCTACGAATGGGACAACTTTGTCAGTGAAGGCTCTATTTAAACAGAACTTGGTTCCATCTTCAGCTGACACATCTGTACTAGGCATTTCCATGATACTGAACAAAGCAATGCCTGGTGGTTCGATGGACTCTACTCTGATAGGAAAGGCAGGAGTTGGCGCTCCTGACGTGTGCTCGTTTCTCGTGAAACCCGCATAAAGGGCAGCCTAGCGCACTACTGTAAGAGTTTCCTTCTTATCGTACGGTCGGTCAATACAGACGCATCAAGTCAGCTCATAGATTTGGCGGGCATGCGCCAGGGCAGCTCGATGTCGGCGTAGCGCCGGACCAAAGGAAGATGTGGCGACTTCGGCCTGTTGGGTAGACATCGCCTGTTCAATCTGCGCGAGGGCATCGGCCAGTTGCCGCACCAATTGCTTACCTCCGCGAGTCAGCCATTTCAATTCGCTGCCGGCGTAGTCGAGATCGGTGAGCGAGTAACGGACCGACTCGATTTCTTCGAGACTGCGATAGCGCGCACGCGCCAGATCGCGTTGACTCAAACCAGCGCGTCGCCAAGCCGCCGCCCCATTTCGGCCGGTCCCCCAGATCACCAATCGCTCAAACAGCATGGCGCCCATGGTGAAGGTGAATGTCGCGTGCAAGATCCCTCTCAATGGCCGTAAACTCCGCCGCCACGGAGAATAGAACAACTCCTGGTTATGGTCGTGTTGATACAGCACATCCTTGCGCAGCAGTAGATTGAGGTGATGGTGACTGTTCTCATGGATCAAGTCGTCGATCAAATCAAGGTCATCACGCTCGAAACAATTGATGGCGGATAGTCCTGGACGATGCCGGTAGCTGAAACTCACCACTCCTTTGGCGTTGAGCGGAACGATCCGCGAGGTCAGCAACGCCAGGAGTCGATCGCCCTCGGGCCAGGCCGACGCAATCGAAGCCAGCGCCCGGCGCATGCGCCTCGCAACGTCCGGCCGCGTTGGGCGCACGCCGACAGGCATCTTGTCCTTTCCATAAATCAGCGTCGGCCCCAACACCAATCGGCCATACGGCGTATCTCGCAACACAACCGGAACCAGGCGACGCCAATGCCACCGTTCCCTGGCTCCATAGTGAACAACCGGATAGGCTCGATCGCCAAGGAGCAGCTCAATACCGGACGGTGTGATGAGCAACTCCGCCCGCCCACCGGCCCGCTTCAGCGCGAGTCGCACAGGAGCCGGTGCTTCATACGCAACACCCGCCACGCCGATGGCACAACTCCAAGGCAGCTCGACACGCTCAACATTCGCACGCAAATCACACGGCACCAACCACGCATCGGAACGTTGCCGTGCCACCCAGTCGCAGGCCAGCCGGGGCGCGAGGCACACGGACTCTTGAGTGATTTCTTGCGCGAGTCGCTGACAGAGCGTGGTCAGGCGTGGCAAGAGCATGCGTGGATCCGGCTTTCCATCCGGAAAAATTTCATCGGCGTACCCATGCTCGTAGAACTTCTCTCGAAATTCTGCGCGAAGCTGTTGGGCGATCTCCCGACGTGATCGCTCCTGCCGCACTTGCGTGACGATATCGACGAGGTACAGCAGATCGTTGAGCGACTCGATCCATCCCACCACCTTCCAGTTGCTGTACTCGGATGTCGTGAAGGAGCGCCCAAGCCGTCGGAACCAGTCGATCTGCAAGCCAAGCGTGCAGGCATCGGCCGCATAGTTCCGTTCAAAATCTCGACAGAGATCCTTCAGCAACTTCTGCATCGACTGTTGAAACGCTTCCATCAGTCGTTCAAGAATTCCTGCAGTCAGTAATGTTGTCACGACAGAACACTCCTACATCCATTTTCGTGTCGCGCGCACTGTACGCGAGTACGTAGCGACTGACAAGCAGACGGCTCACTGGACAAGAGGGGCAATATGTCACCAGACGTGAGGCGAAATGGGACTGGGCTGAGCGATCGTAACGAGGAGCAGCTGCGGAGGCGAGCGGCGCACAGAGGCACCCGGGCACATTCCCCCGCGAGAGAGAAGTGCGTGTCGCGGGAGATATGCAGCTATGCCGTGAGCTTGATCAAATCAAAGAGAAAGGGCTTCTCCGGTGCTGAAGCCGGAACGGGACGGAGGTGAGAATTCTGCACCATCCGATGGCGCTGAATCAGAGTATCGACGATGTTGCCGCAACTCAGGCACCGATGCCCTTGCAGGCGCATGGGGTGATAACTCTCCTGAAGATCGATCAAGTCATCCTGTACCATCAATCCTTCACATCGCGTGCACGTCATGAGTCGCCTCCCTTCGGACAGACAATACGGCCCTCGACAGACGCAAGCACCTGTTGCCCAGCGATCAACTCACCAACCGTCACCAGACAGTAAGCAAACCGAATGCCATGGACTCCGCGGCCCCGTCTCCTTCACTGGAGCAGCCTGTGACAACGACGCGGTTCTCTCTGAGCGATCTCATAGCCTTGTTCTGTGTCCGAATTGGTCTCATGGGACAAAAATGGGTAGAATCGGCTACTGTGATTGTGGATCACCCGAGTGCCGACAGACTGTACAGGATAGGACAGAAGGCTGATTCCTTCGCGGATGGTCTGGCATACAAATAATGTCTCTTTCTGCGACAGAAATTGGCTCCATTGTCCAGGAACTGGCTCCGGCACTGGCCGAGGGCTGGATCCAAAAAATCTCTCAACCGCTTCCCGACTGCCTCGTGCTCGAAGTTCGTGTTCCTGGCCACACGCGCCGGTTGCTGTGCTCGGTGCACGACAGCACAGCCCGCCTGCACCTGGTTCAATCCGGCCTTCCCAACCCTCCGAGCCCACCGGTGTTCTGCCAATTGCTCCGAGCTCGGATTCAAGGTGCGCACATCGAATCTCTCCAGCATGTTCCCGGCGACAGAATCGTCCGGCTCAATTTGACCAGTCGGAACGGGCCGGTCTCGCTGGTCGCGGAATTATTCAGCCGAAACGCAAACCTGCTCTTTCTCGATGAGGACGGCCGCGTGCTGGCCACCCTTCGGCACCACAAGGACCGATTGAACCAGCCATATCAAGCTCCCAACGTGCCTCCTGTCCGCCACGCCTCGGAAGAGGCTGCGCCCCCCGAGCTCGGGGTTCAGCCCCTCAACGCGGAAGCCTTCCCACTGTCGTCTCAATTGGAGGCTCGTTACCGAGAACGGGAGGCAGAGCTCTCCCGCCTGACCCAGGTTCGGGAGCGGGAATCGGCCCTGCGAAAGCATCTCAAGAAACTCCTGCGTCGCGCAGACGCACTCTGTCGGGATCTGGAACAGGCTGGACGGTACGAACCCTACGCACGCTACGGAGAGCTCTTGAAGGCGAACCTCGGGGTGCTGAAGAAGGGCATGACGGCGGTCTCCGTCGTGGATTATTACGACGAACGGCTACCCGAGTTGACGATCCCGCTTGACCCGACAAAGGGGGCGCAGGCCAACATGGATGCCTACTTTGCGAAGTACCGTAAGTTCGTATCGGCTCAACGGGAAATCGCACCGCGTCTGACCACGGTCCACACCGAGATCCAACAGTCCCAGGCAGAATTGGAGACGATCAAACAGGGCACCTGGGTTGCGCAGAGCACTGAAGAACGACCGAGAGGACGCCCCACGGGCCGACTCTCCAAACCTCGTTCCGGCGATGAAGGGCGCCGCGGACCATTTCGACGCTTTCTGTCCGCGGATGGCTGTCCGATATTTGTCGGACGGAATGCGCGGGAAAACGATGAACTCACATTCGGACTGGCCAGGAGTGAGGACCTGTGGCTCCATGCCCGCGGGACACCAGGCTCACATGTGGTCGTGCGCCTCGAAAAGGGTGCGGAACCTCCGCTTGAGACGATACGCGACGCAGCCACCCTCGCGCTCTTGTACAGCGACCTCAAGAAAAGCGGGAAAGGCGATGTGATTTACACGCGGCGAAAATGGGTCAAAAAAGCCAAGGGCCAAGCCCCCGGCGCGGTGACCGTGACTCAGGAGCGGTCTATCTATGTGACCCTCGATAAGACCCGCCTCGACGGACTGAAATCACGCCTCACAGGCCGTCCGTCCTAACCTTGCCTCATCACCTGCGGGCTGCTTTTCATGGATAACCGTCACGTGGTACAGTGCCCACATATGGGCACCGTTTTTGATACACGTGTTCGGTTCCATATTCTGAGCACGCTGCTTCAGACCAAAACGCTCCGCCAGTTTGACGAACGCCTGCAGGATGAGCTCCTACCGATCCTTAGATGCTCCATCCTCGGCCTCTACCTCTACAGCGAGACCACTGCGACGTTTTCACCCGTATCGGATATTTTTCGAGACCCAACCTCTCCTGCGTACCCTATTGCCCAACTCCCTGCAGCCGGCACCATCAAGGAAGCCGCCGTCCGCGCCGGACAGGCCGTTCTCGCCAATGATCTCAGCAACACGCCCTGGACGGAAGCCCAGGCAATTGATCCTCTGATCTACCGACGTTCATCGGTCCTGGTGGCGCCGGTCACAATACCTGCCGAGCCCCCAATCGGCGCGTCAGCCAAGACCTTGGCGGTCATCGTGGCAGTCGCAATGGAAGGGCCGGACGCGTTCACCGAAGAGGATCGTAACTTTCTCGAAGTGCTGGGCCAACACATCGCGCCTGTGCTGACCGCCGTGTTGGCGGCGGAAGAACGCGACACGCTGGTTGCCATCAATGGTCAGGTGGTGCTCGGCGCCATCACGCTCGACAATCTGATCCATTCGATTCAGCCGATTCTCCGCAACGTCATTCACCATGATGTGACAGGCCTCGTGCGGTTTGTCGGCGAACCCCACAATCGCTGGTTTGACATCGTCGCTTGCGAAGGCGTGGCCATAGACCAGGACGCGTTGCGACAATTTCCATTCGAGCACATGGCCGCAGCAGAAATCCTGACGACCGGCAAGCCGCTGCTCCTCACCGGGCATAACCAGGAGCGATTTGCTGAGCATCGCTACTTCGAATCACTCGGCGTCTTCTCCGCGATGCTCTGCCCTCTTCTGGTTCGTGGAAAACCCTATGGCTTCCTGGCCATCGGGAGCAAAAGGCGGAATGCATTCTCCGAGCGTGACTTGGCACTGACTGAACAGATCGGCTTTCACCTGTCCCACGCGATCACCAATCTCTCGGCCTATGATCAGATTCGTCAGCTCAAAGACCAATTGGAGCAGGAAAACGTCTATCTGCGGGAAGAAATGGGCGCGTCGTTAGACCTGAAGAGCCTGGTGGGCGACAGTCCTGCGTTACAAAAATCGCTGCGCGCCATCGAGATGGTAGCCCCCACAGACTCTACCGTGCTCATCACCGGAGAAACAGGAACCGGCAAAGAACTGGTGGCCCAGGCCATTCATCGACTTTCGCCACGTCAGCAGAAAGCCTTGATCACCGTAAATTGCGCCGCACTTCCGCCCACGCTCATCGAATCCGAACTGTTTGGACATGAAAAGGGAGCCTTTACCAGCGCGACCGCCCGCAAGCTGGGTCGATTCGAACTCGCACATGGCGGGACCATTTTTCTGGACGAGGTGGGAGAACTCCCGATCGACGTGCAAATGAAACTCCTGCGTGTCCTGGAAGCCCAAGAGTTCAACCGGGTCGGTGGGACACAGACCATTCGAGTCGACGTCCGCGTCCTTGCCGCCACGAATGTTGATCTGGATCAAGCCATCAAACGAAACAGCTTTCGTGCCGACCTGTTCTACCGCCTGAATGTCTTTCCGCTTCGCCTTCCGACGTTGCGCGAACGCCTTCAGGATATTCCACTTCTGGCCCGCCACTTTGTTCAGAAGTACAGCCAACGGCATCGGAAGCCGGTCACGCGCATTCACAGCGCCGCGCTCAAGGCACTCTCTGCCTATGATTGGCCCGGCAATGTGCGTGAACTGAAACACGTCATCGAACGTGCGGTGATCGTCAGCCGGACCTCGACCTTGACGACCGAGGACCTCGACGGCCTGGGACGCACTACTCCTCCCGTCACCAATCCACGCACCATGGCGGAGGCCGAGCGGGCGCATATCCTTGAGACGCTGATCCGAACAAATTGGGTCCTGGCAGGCAAGCAAGGCGCGGCACAGGAATTGGGCATGAAACGATCAACCCTTCAACACCGCATGAAAAAATTGGCTATCATCCGTCCTGCGCAAGCGAATCATTGACTGCCCATATATGGGCATACCCCCTATTCAACTGCCAATATTTCGGCACCTTTTCACCTCCGTTCCTGCACTCGATTCCTCCGGGTGAAGATCGTTTTCATGTAAGAAATCGTGATGTTCATAAGGCCACCCTTCCTCCGTGACCACCCTGGCACCGTCCATGCTCCAATCCTCCTACATGAAATCCACGATGGCGATCCCGACTCCGCAATCCGTCGGCGACGAGATCCAATCACACATGGCCGAGCGGCAACGCGAGTTGCTTGCGTCTGGTGACGCCAGTCGTGATGGCCGCTGCTTCTCATGGTGCGGTGACATTCTAGATTTTCTCATAGAGGGACTCGGCGACCGGCTTGCCGCCAGGGGCATCACCTTCACCAGTGCGTTTCCCGGCCCGTTGCGGCTCATGGACGAAGATCAACAGCCCAACGGTCAACACGTGCGACGTTTCTGGACCGTCGCGCTACACCGTGGATGCCCGATCGCAAAGATTTGCACCCTCTTCTTCCATCGCCACGACCAGGTCAGGCTTCCACAGCCACCGCGGATCGTCGCCTACGCGCCGGACCATCGGGTCAGCGAAGACACCGCATGAGCTACGTAGCGCTCAAAATGCTCTTCGGCGACCGCGCAAAATATCTCATGCTGCTCTGCGGGCTCACCTTTTCGGTCATGTTGATCGTGCAGCAGGGGTCGATTTTCTGGGGTCTCATGATGTGGTCGCAATCCAGCGTGACGAATATCAACGTCCCGATTTGGGTCACGGATCCCGGCATCGGCCAGGTTGACGAGGTGAAGCCGATTGCCGACACCGCCGTCGATCGTGTGCGTAGCGTCTCCGGTGTGGAGTGGGCGGTTCGACTCTATAAGGGAGTGCTGCGCGCCCGTCTCTCCAACGGGGATTATCACCAGATCACGCTGACCGGGCTGGATGCCCCCACACTCATCGGACGCCCGACCGACGTGCTCGAAGGCCGATTCGAGGACATCTTGCAGCCCGATGCCGTCGTGCTGGATCAATGGGCCGTTGAACGCATGGGCGGCCCAACGGTCATCACAATCGGAACCGTGTTCGAATTGAACGACAAACTGGCCCGTGTGGTGGCCATTGCCAAGACACAGAAAAACTTCACCAACATTCCGGTGGTGTACACCACCTACGAGCGGGCGATGCGTTATGTACCCCGCGAGCGCCGCACACTCTCCTACGTACTGGCCAAGGCCAAAGAGGGAGTACCCGAGGCGGAGCTGACGTCGCGCATCCAGGAACAGACCGGCCTTGGAGCCTATACCGCACAAGACTTCGGCTGGAAGACGATCAGCTGGGTACTCAAAAACACTGGCATCGGTATCAACTTCGGCACGACCATCGTGCTGGGGTTCATCGTCGGCATGGCCATCGCCGGGCAAACGTTCTATCTGTTTACCGTGGAAAACCTCAAGCAATTCGGGGCACTGAAAGCCATGGGCGCGTCCACCTTCACCTTGGCACGGATGATTTTGCTGCAAGCCTTCACTGTAGGCTTCATCGGCTATGGAATCGGCATCGGCCTCGCCACGGGATTCGGCCTTCTCTCCGCCAACAGCGGCGGGCTGCCCTTTGTAGAAACGTGGCAGTTGCTTCTCATTGTGCTCATCGCGCTCCTGGGGATCTGTGCCTGTTCCGCCTTGATCAGTATCGTCAAACTCGCGCGCCTCGAACCCGCGATCGTGTTCCGGTGACGCCCATGCATGCGCACGCAGACACGCAAGGGCCACTTGCTGCCTCCCCTCCCGCCACCGCTGTGCAGGTACGGGGACTCGTGAAATCGTTCGGCACCGGGGACACGACGGTGACCGTACTCAAGGGGATCGATCTCGACGTGTACTTCGGCGAATTGCTGCTGCTGGTCGGGGAATCGGGCGGCGGGAAGACCACCCTACTCTCGGCCATCGCGGGCATTCTGGACATCGACTCGGGCGAGTTGGAGGTGCTAGGCGCCCCATTGACGCACATGCCCCCGAACGCACGCACACGCTTTCGAGGCCAGCGCATGGGGTTTATCTTTCAACAATTCAATCTCCTTCCGTCGCTCACCGCGGCGGAAAATGTGGCCATTCCGCTGCTGATTCAGGGCCTCCAGAAAAAGGACGCGATCTCGCGAGGGCGGTTGATGCTGGAACGTGTCGGACTCGGCGACCGGACCGAATTCCTGCCCAGGAACCTGTCCGGCGGGCAACAACAGCGCGTGGCCATCGCACGGGCCTTGGTGAACGATCCACAACTGCTGGTCTGCGACGAACCGACGGCCGCCCTCGACGGACCGAACGGCCAAAAGATCATGGAGTTGATCCGGGACGTGGGACGAGCCCCCGACCGTTGCGTCATCGTCGTCACCCATGACAGTCGCGTATTTCAATTCGGCGATCGCATGGCGGAACTCACGGACGGACGGATCGTCGGTATCCACCCGATTCAGAAAGAGGCCACGGCATGATGATTCTCAATCGATTCAGCGTCTGGCTTGCGCTCGCCTGCGCCGTGCTCGCTGCATGGAGCATCCTGACCGCAGGCAAGACCGCACCGATGCCGACTCCAATCGTGGCACCCCCACGCTCTCCCTATGACACGACCGTGGCCGCGAGCGGCATCATCGAGGCAGCCAACGAGAACGTGCGCATTGGTCCCCCCACCGCCGGCCTCGTCACACGAGTCTTGGTCGCGGTCGGCGATCGGGTGCGCGACGGCGATCCGCTCCTTCAACTCGATGACCGGGACCTTCGCGCGCAGCTCGTAGCACGCCAGGCCGCGATCCCCCCGGCGGAAGCGCAAGTTGAGGAACAGACCTACCGCATTGGAGATCTCAACACCCAACTCAAGCGGTTAAAAGCCGTAGGCGACAGTCGGGCCGTCAGTGATGACGACATCAAACGCACCTGGTACGCCTTGGAAATGGCAAAACGCGCGATGACCCGCCACGAAGCTGCGTTGAAACAAGTCATTGCACAGCGGGATGAAACACAAATGCTGCTCGATCGACTGACAGTCCGTGCACCAAGGGCCGGCACGATTCTTCAGGTCAACATCCGGGCCGGTGAATTTGCCCTCACGATCGGCGCGAGCGAACCGCTGATGTTGCTGGGAGACATGCAACAGCTGCAAGTTCGTGCCGAAGTCGATGAGATCAATGCACCGCTCGTGACGCCGCATCGGCCCGCCGTGGCTTACCCCAAAGGCAGTACCGCCCAACCGATCCCCCTGACGTTCGTCCGGATTGAGCCCTATATCGTGCCGAAGAAATCGCTGACCGGAGAGAACACCGAACGTGTGGACACCCGTGTCCTCCAGATCATCTACCGGTTTGAGCGGCCGACGTTTCCGGTCTACACAGGACAGCAGGTCGACGTGTTTATCGAGCGCGGCCCCATCGGACCAGACCAAGCCGTGGAGTCACCACGATGAAACAGGCCTCTGCTCTATGGCAACAGGCAGGCAGCCTGATCGCAGGATTGCTGACCCTGTCGGTTGCCGGGTGTTTACAAGGTCAATCCTATACGCGCCCGCCAGTCAGCACGCCCACCGACTGGACCGCCATGGGAGCGGGTCCTGCGATCGGCGGCGACTCAGGGGCGGCACCGAGCGCCGATTGGTGGCAGGCGTTTCGCAATGAGGAACTCACCCAATTCATCGAGCGCGCACTCGCGCAGAACCATGACGTACGGCGGGCCGTCTCTCGCGTGATCGAGGGCCGCGCCGCCATGACCACCGCCGGCGCCGGCCTCTACCCGCAATTGAACGTTCAGGGCAGCTATACGAATATTTCCATCTCGAAGAACACCCTGGCAGGGTTGGGTCTGGCCACGGGGCAGCAACCCGGGCCGCAGGTCTTCGCCAAGCCCGGCAGTAGTTTTGATTTGTGGAACGGGGCAGCCGACCTTCGTTGGGAATTGGACTTCTGGGGTCGAATCCGTCGAGGGATGGAAGCGGCGTCCGCCGATGCGCAGGCCATCGAACAGGACGCCCGTGCCGTTGCCCTCACACTGATCGGGGACGTGGGGCAGTCGTATTTCCGCATCCGGGAATTGGATGAGCAGATCGAGATCGCCCAGCGGGCACTCGCGCTACGGCGCGACTCGCTGGACATTATCCGTAAGCGAACCTCGGTCGGGCTGGCATCAGACCTTGACGTAAAACGAACGGAAGTTCTGGTCGCCGAAAGCGCGGGGCAAATTCCGGATTTGACCCGCCTGCGTACGGTTGAAGCGCATCGGCTGGAAGTCCTGACGGGGGCAGCCCCGGGAACATTGAATCTTCCACCTCAGCCCCTGCGGAAGATCGTCGTCCAGCCGGACATTCCGGTAGGGCTCCCGTCCAACCTGCTCGAACGACGACCTGATATTCTGCAGGCCGAGGCCAGCCTCAAAGCTGCCAATGCCCGTATCGGGCAGGCACGCGCCTACTTCTTCCCCACCCTGTCCATTACCGGCCAGGGAGGCCTGCAAAGTGCCGAGTTTGCAAACTGGTTCACAGGCAACAGCGCGAACTTCAGCATCGGCCCTTCGGTGACCTTGCCCATTTTTCTCGGCGGCACCAACGTGGCGCGGCTCGAGGCGGCGGAATCACGCTACCAACAACTGTTGGAAGGATACCAGCAGACGATTCTATTGGCCTTTCGCGAAGTCGCAGATCTGCTGGTGTCGATCCACATGCGCACAGAACAGTTGACACGCCAACGTGAACAGGCAACGGCGGCCGACGCCGCCGTTGGTCTGGCGGAGGTCCGGTATCGCAAGGGACTCGTGAACTATCTCGATGTCCTCGATGCGCAACGCACGATGCTGGCAGCGGAAACGCAACTGGCCCAAACCGAACGGGCACGGCTCACCGACATGGTCAGCCTCTACAAGGCGCTAGGCGGAGGATGGCACCAGACTCCGGGAGGCGACGCCGTTCACCCCCAAGACCAGACCGGACACTAACAGGACGCCCCCTTCACTCGCATCGTGCTCGGTGACATCCACAGGCGGACTTTCAACTTGAAATTTCAGACGGGATCGGGCTATCTGACAGCGTGTGGTGCTGTCATCCTAATTGTCGAACAGGCCAGACACCGGTTCTTCCCCTTCACCATCTTTCCCATGCGACTACGTAGAAGGAGCCTCCCATGCGAGACGGTGTTCGCCATCCGGCGTCGATACGCCCTATTGATCCTCCCCTCATCCTGTTGACCCTCGGACTACTCCTGCCCTTCGGAACTGAGTGCGTTGCCGCGCCGGCAGACAAGCCTGCGGCCAAATCCGGCCTGCCAGACAAGCAGGTTCTGGAGGAAGAACAGATCGTCTCTACCACCGACAAGATCACCCAACCGGTGGATACCGACGCTGAAGCCATGCGCCACAACGATCTCGGAGTGGCCTTCGTCTTCAAGGGAGATCTCGGGCAGGCCATCGACGAGTTCAAGCACGCACTTCGCCTCCAGCCGAACTATTTCGCCGCTCACCTCAATTTGGCCAATACCCTCCTCGACATCGGCCGGAATGACGCCGCGATGATCGAGTTTAAGGAGGCCTTGCGGCTAAAGCCGGAGGATTCGAAGGCGCACAATGATTTGGGAGTCGCGCTCAAGGAAATGGGCGATCCCGCAGGCGCCATCGCCGAATTCAAAACCGTCCTACGCCGCAATCCCGACGACGTCAACGCCCACAACAATCTCGGCGTCGCCCTGAAGGCCACGGGCGATCTCGACGGGGCCATCGCGGAATATCGCACCGCCGCAGGCCTCCAGCCGAACGATGTAAATGCGCACTTCAATCTCGGACTGGGACTGATGGAAAAACGTCAGCCTGAAGCAGCGATCAGTGAATTCCGCACCGCCCTCCACCTGCGTCCCAACGACGCCAAGATCCGGCTCAACCTCGGCAATGCTCTGGCCGGGATCGGGCAGCGCATGGAAGCGGCACAGGAACTGCGGCAATACCTTCGTCTGGAACTCGACACGCCGGCCAACAGGCGGTGGCTCGAGCAGGCCGAAGCAAAACTGCGCGAACTGGAGATGCCCTAACCGCCAGAGCCTTCCACCACAACGCCTGTCTGTCTACGTAGTCAGGAATCTGCGCCGGCCAACAGAAATTTCTTCGGCAACGGCTCGCCCATAAGCCCCCATTTAGTGTACAGTCCTCCCCGCTTGATCTCGGACAGGGACGTTTGATGTCTCACACCCACTCCGGAACCAGTCTTCCCAAGCTCCGACGCCTCACGGGCGGCATCCTAGCCCTCGTCGGCGTGGGACTGCTCGTCCCCTGCGCCCCATCGCCGGCGGAACAATCGGAACCTGCCTCGAATCCCGCCCACCTTCGTCAATGGACATTCGACAGTTCCGCTCCAGGCACATTACCGAGCGCCTATATCGTTGGAACGCTCTTCGATGGACGACCGGCCGGCGAGTGGAAAATTCTCATCACCGATCGCGCCAAAAGCCCGTCCCAGGTCCTCGCGCAAGTGCAACCCAAAGGGACGGATCAGACCAACAAACTTCTCCTCATGGAGGGGACCGGGAGCACGAACCTCGACCTTGAAGTCTCCTACCTCGCGGTTGCCGGTAAAGCCGATTTCGGCGGCGGCCTCGTGTGGCATGCCGTGGACGATCGGAACTACTATCTGCTGCGGGTCAGTTTGATCGAACAGAAACTTCGCCTGTACCGCGTCGTGAAGGGAGTTCCGCAAGTGGTGAAACAGATCGATCGTCCCCTCCCTGCAACGGGGTGGCATACACTTCGCGTCGTGCAGCGGGGATGCGAGATCAAAGCCCTCTATGACGACGCCGTCCTTATCCGTGCCTGCGACACGACCTTTGCGAACGGCCGGATCGGACTGTTGACGAAAGCGGACGCCATCACCTACTTTGATGACCTGTCTCTTCGCCTCCTCGACTAGCAATTCTGAGAAGCACACCGTGGAGGCGCGCACCTCCTTCCGCTCCGCTACGGCAGCCGTTTCCCTCCATCTTTGCGGACGCTTCCCCTACGACAACCACGCCTCACCCTCTCGTCCCAGAGGCTGTTCGCCATGTCGCAGCAGCCACACGATTATGCGACGGCATAAAAAAAGGGCAGTCACCCTGAGGATGACTGCCCCGAGCTGATTCATGACTGGGCGTTACCAGCGATCGCGCTTGCCCCCGCGATCGTTAAACCCCCCGCCGCTCCGTCCGGGACCGCCGGAACGGGGCTCCTGCGGACGCGCTTCATTGACCGTCAATGTCCGGCCACCCATGTCCGAGCCGTTGAGAGCCGAAATCGCCTTCTGTGCCTCGTCAGAAGAGGCCATCTCAACGAATCCGAAACCTCTCGATTGGCCGGTAAACTTGTCCGTGATGATCCGGGCGGATTCCACCGCCCCATGCACCGCGAACAAATCACTTAACTGCTGTTCGGTTGCCGAATAGGGCAACCCGCCAACATAAATTTTAGAACCCATGTGGGTCCTCCTCTTGGGTAGTGACATTGTCTTGATCGAAGGAAAGAAAGGGAAAGGACGGGCCGAAGGCGCGACAAAACGGGGCGACTTGGGTCTGGCTTTCGATTAGATTCCCGGGCAAGGCAACATCGAGTCAGGCCTGAACTATTTCAACGCATCCCTCACCAGGCCCCAGCGTGAGACGGCGAATAGTACCATGGCCCCCCCTCCCATACAAGTCACGAAACAGCAGGGTTGTACAAGTTGGAACAACGGAGGGAAGTGGTCAGGACAGTGGGAGGACCTCATGCATTCATCTCGGCCCCCTGAGAGGCCGCCAGCCAAACCAGACAACCATCAACGATGAAATTTGTACCCTAGGCACGTCCCCAGTCGACAATGTGCCTTGAACAAGCGATGCTCCGCATACGCTGATCGCTGGTTAATCCCAACGTCTCTCGTGACATGGAATTGACGCAAGTGCCTCACAATGACACGGAGCCTGCACCAGGCGTGTCCCACTCGAAGCGACATACGTGCCGATCCGATGGCGACGACGATTTCGTCTTCCATCTTCACTTTTGGACTGTCCAGTAGTGCTGGACATATGGTAAGATTTGCTACTCGTTTCCTGACAGTGCTGCATCGACATGAATCGCGGCGCTTCGATGTCAGATGTGTGCCGCCTGTGCCTGTCGGAACTTACTGCGCTGATGGCAGGCCACAAACAGCCCAACGCGCAACGAACTCATGGAGCGGCGCAGATGCCTCGCGCATCGGCCCGATGGCGGAACATGAATACGTTGACAAGACTGCTTCACCCCACGGAACTCCCCATGCTGAACCCATTGCTGCGCTTGTATCGAAGCGTACAGAAGCTGATCGAGCAGATATCAGAAGACTGGGCCGTCAACCATCGCGACTGGACCATGCCCGGATTTCGCGCGATTGCAGTCCATCGATTTGGCACCTGGGTCTTGAACAAGCGCCCAGGCATGCTAAGGACCGTCCTGCTCGGGTTCTACCGGATGCTCTACCGCTACATTCGCAACACCTACGGCATTGAGATTCCGTTGACGGTCGTGCTCGGGCGCAGATTATTGCTGGCGCACCAAAATGGTCTGGTGTTTCACTGGAAAACCGTCGTCGGCGACGACTGTCTTATCCGGCACAATGCCACGATCGGAGCGGGGTATGGAGGAGCAAAAACCCTCCACAAGGGCCCTCACCTCGAGAACCGCGTCGAAGTGGGACCTGGCGCGGTCATCTTTGCCGCGGTCACAGTCGGCGAGGGTGCGGTACTCGGACCAAATGTCGTGGTGATGTCCGATGTTCCGGCTGGAGCCCGGGTCTTTGCCGAAGCTCCGCGCATGATCCGACTTCCAAACGTGTCACGGACGCTCGCCCCACTTAAAACAATGCCGCAACACATGTGAGAAAATCTGGATGACGTCAAACGGTATCGCACCACTACGACCGGCCACGTCCGCCGACACACCGGAGCTTCGCGGTGACGCGCTGCTCCGACAGGGAAAGACGGAGCAAGCCATTCAATCGTATCTCGACGCCGTCACCAGTCCACCGTCTACGCCCCTCTGCCTCAAACTTGCCCGAAGCTATGACCGCATCGGCAACCATGCGGAAGCATGCCGCTGGGCACTGTCCCTTGTGGACGCCGGCGACGACTATGCAGCCTGGCAGGCCGGCTGGACGTTGTTTCAACGCAACGCACAACGCACCGTATGGCCCGCTGCGAGAACAGTCAAAGTGGCGATCGCCGGCAGCTATACCACGACTCAACTCGGTGCGATGGTGCGCCTTGCGGCGGCGAGAATCGGCATTCGGATCGACTTGTATGAAAGCCCCTACGGGCAATACCAACAGGACATCATCGATCCGGCCAGTAACCTCTACGCGTTTGCGCCCGACATCGTACTCTTGGCGGTGCACGAAGGGGATCTGCACCTGGCAGAGTTTAGCCCGGACCCCGCGGAAGAAGTGCAACGGGAAGTCAGTCGATGGACCGCACTCTGGAATCTGGCCACAACCCTGTCACGCGCCCGAATCGTCCAGCACAACTTCGCCGTGCCTTGCGACATCCCCACAGGGCATCTCGCCACCAGACTTCCTGGATCCCGTTACATGATGACCCAAGCGGTCAACACCGGCCTTGGCGCCGCAGCGGGCACCGCCGTCTCCATCGTGGATTGTGAACGACTCTCGGCGCTCATCGGCAAACAGCGTTGGTACGATCCGCGCTACTGGAACCTCTCGAAGCAGGCCGTGGCCCTCGACGCCCTCCCGCTGCTGGCCAGACATACGGCCGCGGTCATCGCAGCAGATCTCGGCTTGAGCCGGAAGTGCCTCGTGCTCGACCTGGACAACACCGTATGGGGCGGTGTCATTGCGGAGGACGGCCTTGCCGGCATCAGATTGGGGCATGGTCCGGAAGGCGAAGCGTTCGTGGCCTTTCAGGAATACCTGCTGCAGCTCAAGCGTAAAGGCGTCATTCTGACCGTCTGCTCGAAAAACAATCACGCCGACGCCGTTCAGCCCTTTGAGCAACATCCCGAGATGCGGCTGCAGTTGCACGACATCGCGCTGTTCGTCGCCAATTGGCAATCCAAGCCGGAGAATATCCGCACCATCGCCGACACACTCCAAATTGGCTTGGACGCGCTGGTATTCGTCGACGACAATCCTGTCGAGCGAGACCTCGTGCGGAAGTTTCTCCCGCAGGTCGATGTCCTTCCGCTGCCTGAGGATCCCGCCTATTACGTCAGGACGCTCTCACAGTATCTCTTGCTGGAGACCGCGTCCCTGACAGCCGAAGACAGTGAGCGGACCAACCAGTATCAAGCCCGCGCCAAAATTAAGGCCCTGGAAGCTGCCGCGAACTCCCTCGAGGATTTTTATCGCAGCCTCCAGATGCACGCCATCGTCACGCCGTTTGAGGAGACCCAGCTGCCCAGGATTGCGCAGCTCATCGGCAAGACCAATCAATTCAATCTCACCACCCGTCGCCATGGCATGCCGCAACTGGAGGGCTTCGTACGGGACACGCGTTACGTCCATCTTGCATTGCGCCTGCGCGATCGCTACGCCGACCACGGGCTCGTGAGTGTGATGATCGCGCGACATGACGGCGACACGCTGGACATCGACACGTGGCTCATGAGTTGCCGTGTCATCGGGCGTACGGTCGAGGCCACGATGCTGGAGCATCTGTGTCAACGAGCACTCCAGCTGGGCTGCACCTCGATTCGTGGAACCTACATTCCCACGGCAAAGAACGCGATGGCGGCAGAGGCCTATGCCAAACAAGGCTTCACGCGACTCGGCACGAACGATGGGGCCGAAACCTGGACCTACGATCTGCTGGCGAGCGGCACGATAACGAATCCCTTCGTCACAAGCGTTGCCTCCTGGGAGCCAGCTCATGGCGAGCCCTGAGTCACAAGGCCCTGCCGCGTCTTTCCGGGTTGCCCCCCCCACGATCTCATTTACCAGCGAGGATTTGGCCCGGTTCAGCGCGGCCAGCCACGACCGCAATCCCCTGCACCTCTCGGAGGAGTATGCGAGGGCAACTCCCTATGGGGAGCCGGTCGTATTCGGCATACTTGCTGTGCTGGCGTCCCTCGGACGGCTCTCGAATCGCCCTCAGCACCGGCTTCAGAGTCTTTCGGTCGAGTTTCGCAACCCTCTTGCTGTCGGGGTACCGTACCGCCTAGAGGCTTCCGTGCCTTCGGCGGACCGTGAGACGGTCAAGCTATACGACGCTACTCGCTTGATGATGAAGGCGACGTTTACGTTTGCCCCTGGGCAAGAGACCACTCAGCCAATGCTCGTGCACGGAAAGCCCTCCATTTCGGACGCGGCGGACCGGACGAAGGCAGACCTGATTCCCGGAACCGGCGTGAAGGGGCACTATGGTCCGAATACGCAAGAGTTTGCTCACGTGGTCACCCAATGGGGACTCTCCGGAAAGGGTGCAACGGCACACCAGATTGCAGCCATGATGTGGGCGAGTTTTCTGGTGGGCATGGAACTCCCCGGAAAGCGGGCCGTCTTCTGGCGATTGATGCTCCAGTTTTTCCCCGAATTGGAATTCCAGCAGGGACCATTCACTTACGACGCAGTTGTTGAACAGTTCGACGAGCGCTACGACCTTCTGCACACCACCGGTAGGCTGTCATCGGGGACTACAACCGGCGTGACGGCGCAGACGTGGGCCTTCGTACGCCAGGATTCACCACAGCCCTCACTCCGTCGGATGACCGAACTGCTTCCGCCTTCAGAACGGCTTATCGGGCGAGTGGCCTTGGTCATCGGAGGCAGTCGTGGTCTCGGCGCCGCCATTACTCAAGCGCTGGCCTCACAAGGTTGCTCCGTGGTCATGAATTATCATCGTTCCAGCCAGGAGGCTGAGCGGATTCGAGCCAGCTTCGGGGCGAGTTCCACTCACATCACGCTCTTGCAAGGCAACGCGGCGGATGTGAACTGGTGCGAGACCGCACGACAGACGATCCTCAATCGGTTCGGCAGACTGGACCTGCTGATTTGCAATGCCTCCCCACCCATTCGCCCCCTGTCGTTCGCCCCGGAACGATTGGCACAATTTGACGACTTTCTTTCAAAAAGCCTGGCACTCATCACCGTTCCCATGGCCAGTTTTCTCAGCGCCTTGGCAGAATCGGAAGGGTGGAACGTTGTGCTCTCCTCGGCCTTTGTGAAGGAACCACCGGTGGAGTTTCCACAGTACGTCACCACAAAATGTGCGATCGAGGGATTGGTCCGCTGGGCGGCAGTGCACTCCCCGAAGGTGCATCAGCTGATTGTCAGGCCGCCGAAGTTATTCACCGATCAGACCAATACGACCATGGGACGACAGGGCGCCATGGACGTCGAGCAGGCCGCCGCGTCGATTGTGCGGCATATCTGTTTCGCCTCCCAGGCTCACACACTGGAGATCCTGGAGCCATTTGAACTGTCTCGAGACCCCTCACCTCGCCCGGACGGCAACGAACAGCCGCCTGCAAATGACCGACAACCAGTAGGTCGCCAACCCATCCCAACCAACTGAGGAGCCACGTGAACATGAACCTACACCACCAACTCGAGGAAGTATTTCGTCAGGTATTCGACAACGATCAACTCGCACTGCGTGATGACATGACCGCGTCGGACATCGAAGGCTGGGATTCCGTTGCCCATATCAATCTCATGTTCGGAATCGAACAGGCATTCGGGGTTCGCTTCAAGGGCAATGAGCTGGCCGACATGAAAAACATCGGTGAACTGAAACAGTTTTTGTCCGGCAAGGTGACGTGCTGACCATGAGTGATTTGGCCGTTCACGTCGAACACCTGTCCAAGCGCTATCAATTAGGGGCGACGCATGCCCATACGGGGTCGTTAGCCGGCGCGCTGGCCCAAGGACTCCGTCGGCTCGTTGGACGGCGCCCCGCCGTCCCCGCATCGCCCCCCGACAGCCTGTGGGCCCTGCGCGACGTCTCCTTTGAAATCAAGAAAGGGGAAGTCTTCGGCGTCATCGGCACGAACGGCTCCGGCAAGAGCACGCTGCTGAAGATTCTCTCCCGTGTGACGGAACCGACCACGGGCCGTGCGCTCATCAACGGTCGGTTTTGCGGCCTGTTAGAAGTGGGCACCGGCTTCCATCCCGAACTGACCGGCCGCGACAACGTCTTCATGAGCGGCGCCATCCTGGGGATGAAACGCGAGGAGATCGCCCGCAAGTTCGACGAAATCGTCGCCTTTGCCGAAGTGGAACAGTTCATCGATACGCCGGTGAAGCATTACTCCAGCGGGATGTATGTCCGGCTGGGGTTCTCGGTCCTCGCGCACATGGACCCGGATATCCTGATCGTCGACGAGGTGCTGGCCGTGGGCGACGTCCGGTTCCAAAAGAAATGCATGGGGAAGATGGAGGACGTGGGGCAGCATGGGCGGACGGTGATTCTGGTGTCCCACGATATGCCGGCCATCACCCGGATGTGCTCCCGCGCGATCCTACTGAACAAGGGGCAGGTGGTGGAGGCGGGGCCGGCACATGAGGTGGTCAACCACTATCTGCATGCCGGCCACATCCAGCCGGCCGTCGAATGGCCGGATCCGGCACAGGCCCCGGGCAATGAGGTGGTGCGCTTGCGGGCCGTGCGGGTGAAGACGGAGGCGGGGCACGTCACCGATCGATTCGATATCCGCAAACCGATCCGTGTTGAAATTGAGTACGACGTGCTTAAACCAGGACAGCCTATAGTCGCACAGTTCGGATTCAATACAGAGGAAGATGTAATCGCATTTATTGCGAATGATCGCGATCCCACTTGGTATAGGAGGCCTCGTCCCGTTGGTCGATACATTAGCACGGCCTGGATACCGGGTAATTTCTTGTCAGAAGGCACGATGGTTGTCGGTGGCGGGCTTTTCTCGGAAGATCCTTGGCGTGAGCATTGTGACGTGCCGCGGGCGGTGGGATTTCGAGTGGTAGATCCTGGAACAGGTGATACGGCACGAGGTGATGTGACGGGGCGGTGGGACGGAGTTGTCAGGCCATTGCTTAAGTGGTCCACCGAGCATGCGGCCACACGATACTTGTTGGCTGAGTAAGCACCGTTTGCGTGAACGTCTTGCTGGACTGACCACACGCGGTGCCGTCTTCGTTGATCAAAGGGAGAAGCAGTATCGAGAGCACTTCAGACATTGAGGATCGCTATGTTGGCTTGAGATACAGGAGTGAGGATCGTTGGGGTATTGATCGTGGGAGGTGTGCATATGAAAGCGGTGATTTTAGCTGGTGGCTTAGGGACGCGACTTTCCGAGGAGACAGTGCTGCGCCCCAAGCCGATGGTGGAAATCGGCGGAAAGCCGATTCTTTGGCACATCATGCAAATACATGCTGCCCACGGAATCACCGAATTTGTGGTTGCCCTTGGTTATAAAGGGGAGATGATCAAGGAGTATTTCCTAAATTTCTTCGCAATCAACAATGACTTGTCCGTTGATCTTTCTACTGGTGCTACTACTATTCATGACGGGAATCAGCCCAAGTGGATCGTGCATCTCGCTGATACCGGCCAGACGACTATGACCGGTGGACGCGTGAAGCGGTTAAAAAAGTGGCTTCGCGGAGATGAGTCGTTCATGTTGACCTATGGTGATGGCGTTGCTGACATCAATATGGGGAAGTTGCTCGACTTTCATCGTTCTCACGGTAAGCTTGCCACCATGACGTCGGTACGATCTCCGGCTCGCTTTGGACGCATTGGTTTTGAGGGGGATCGAGTGACGGAGTTTTTTGAAAAACCTGAGTCGGGAGAAGGTTGGATCAATGGCGGGTTCTTTGTGCTCTCTACGCAAGTGTTGGATTATATCGACGGGGACGACACGGTTTGGGAACGCGATCCCGTCGAGCGCTTGGCTCATGCAGGTCAGATGATGGGGTTCAAGCACTACGGATTTTGGTCCTGCATGGACACCTTAAAAGAAAAAACGTACCTTGAGGAACTCTGGAATTCAGGTAAAGCTCCTTGGAAGGTGTGGTAGAAGCACGTGCGAGCAGATTTTCTTGTCATCGGTGGCGGAGTTATTGGCCTGAATATCGCTCGCCAGTTGAGGCGTCGTTACCCCGATTCATCCGTACATTTGCTTGAAAAAGAAGTTGATTGTGGCCTGCACGCCAGCGGCCGAAACAGCGGGGTGCTGCACGCGGGATTCTACTATTCGCCGGATAGTCTCAAGGCGAAGTTTACGTGGCAGGGAAATCGTTTGTTGACGGAATACTGCGACTCCAAGGGTATTCCACTCAATAAATGCGGGAAGCTTGTTGTGGCAAAGAATCAGGCCGATCATGCCGGTCTCGATGAACTTGTCCGGAGGGGGAAGGCAAATGGAATTCCGTTGGAGGCGATTTCAGCGGATGAGGCGAGGGCGATCGAACCTCGAGTAAAGACGTGCGAACGTGCGCTGTTCTCACCCGCAACCTCCACGGTCGATCCCACGCTGGTTATGGCAGCAATGAAAAATGATGCGCTGGACGAAGGGGTAAAGCTTCATTGCGGCGTTCGCTATCTGACATCCTCGAAGCAACGTGTCGTGACGACAGCGGGAACGTTTGAGGCTGGATATGTGGTAAACGCTGCGGGGCTTTATGCAGATCGGATTGCACGCGAGTTTGGCTTTTCAGAACATTACCGAATTCTGCCCTTTAAGGGACTCTACCTCTATTCCAGTGAGCCGGCGAAGTCCATTCGGACAAATATTTATCCAGTTCCTGACTTGAAAAATCCTTTCCTTGGCGTGCATTTCACTGTGGCAGCCAATGGAAAAGTCAAGATTGGTCCTACTGCGATTCCTGGGCTTTGGCGAGAGCACTATGGAGGAACGGCGAATTTTCATTGGGACGAGTTTCTTGAAGTGGCGCTACGAGGGATGGGATTGCTTGTAGCCTCGAACTTCGATTTTAAAACGCTTGCGATGCGTGAGATCACGAAGTATTCGAAGTCAACGATGGTGTCCTTGGCGAGTCAGCTCGCCGAGGGCATTAAGCCTGAGCACTATCTGACTTGGGGAAGACCAGGGATCCGGGCCCAACTTGTGGATATCAAGAAGCGCAAGCTCGAAATGGACTTCGTGTTGCAGGGAGACAGGCATTCAATGCATATCCTCAATGCCGTTTCTCCGGCCTTCACGTGCTCGCTTCCCTTCTCTGAGTATGTCGGTCAACAGATTGGTGCCACATTAACGTGAGAGAGGTTTCATGAAAATTCTGATCACAGGGAACATGGGGTACATCGGTCCGACGGTTGTGCAGCGCTTGAGAACGTCGTATCCAACCGCGACGATCGTGGGGTTGGATATGGGATATTTCGCCGCATGCCTGACCGCTGCCAACTATTTGCCTGAGTGTCGGGTGGATGAACAAATGTTTGTGGACGTGCGGTCTGTCTCCAAGGAAATGCTACAGGGCGTGGACGCCGTTGTATACCTTGCCGCTATCTCGAATGATCCTATGGGTGCTTCATTTGAAGCGATCACGCTTGATGTCAACCATCGTGCTGCCGTGGCCATCGCCCAATTGGCGAGAGAGGCAGGTGCAGGTAGTTTTGTGTTCGCCTCAAGCTGCAGTGTGTATGGGTTCGCCGAGGGGGGCGCAAAAACCGAGGAGTCCGCAGTCAATCCCCTCACTGCGTACGCAAAATCCAAGGTGGGGGCAGAGCAAGATCTCGCAGCTCTGGCTAGAAGCAATTTTGCGGTCACCTGTTTGCGTTTTGCTACGGCCTGTGGGATGAGCGAGCGATTGCGTTTGGATCTGGTCCTAAATGATTTTGTTGCCAGTGCAATTACGGCGAAGAAGATTACGATCTTAAGCGATGGTACGCCGTGGCGTCCGTTAATCCACATCAAGGACATGGCGAGGGCGATTGACTGGGGTGTGCAGCGCAAGTCTTCGGGGGGCGGGGAGTTTCTGGCGGTGAATGCGGGAAGTGATGGATGGAATTATCAGGTCAGAGACTTAGCTGCCGCCGTTTCTAAGGCCATCCCGAATGTGGAGATTTCTATCAACCCCAATGCTCAGCCTGATAAGCGCTCCTATCGCGTGAGCTTTGAGAAGTTCCGCAATTTGGCTCCTCAGTATCAACCTGAAATCGACTTACATGCTGCCATTGATGATCTGCGTCAAGGGTTGCAGGCCATGGGGTTTGCTGATCAGGAGTTTCGCAACTCGCACCTGATTAGATTGAATGTTTTGAAAGATCTTAAGGCTCGGGGATGTCTCGGGGAGGATCTTCGGTGGGCTCCTGCGAAATAGTAGCTCTGTACTAGGATGTTCTTCGAAAGGGAAGCGATCATAGCGGAGAAGCGCATCGGGTTGCCCCATATTGGGTCGACCAACGGCAGATAGGGTGAGCCTGGGAACGGTATGGGGAGGTAAGCAATGGCAATGAAACGTACGATGCATGTCACGGCGAAAAGAAAACAATCTTCAAAGCCGAAACATTCCGTGGCTCGTCGTCCTGATTGTGCTTGTCGATTTTGTGGCGCCTCTCTCGACAAGACGTTTGTCGATCTGGGTATGTCCCCACTTGCGAACTCTTATATTAAAGCAAGTGAAGCGAATCGCATGGAGCCCTTTTATCCATTGCACGTCTACGTCTGTAGTGCATGTTTGCTCGTGCAGTTGGAGGAGTTCACAAGTCCGCAAAGTATTTTCGGAGACTACGCATACTTTTCCTCATTCTCTGAGAGCTGGTTGGACCATGCGCGGCGTTACGTTGAGAATGTCAGTGAGCGCCTCGCCATTGGGCCGCGTCACCATGTTGTGGAGATAGCCAGTAACGATGGATATCTCTTGCAGTATTTTGCCCAGCGCGGGGTGCCGGTGTTGGGGATAGAGCCGGCTGCAAATGTGGCTGCAGTCGCAAAGAAAAAGGGGATTCCCACCGTCGTCAAGTTTCTAGGGGTCAAAACCGCTCGGGATCTGGCCAAGAAAAAGAAACGTGCAGACCTGCTCATTGGGAACAATGTCTTGGCGCATGTGCCTAACATTAATGATTTCGTGGGAGGATTGAAGGTTCTTCTCAAGCCAAAAGGCACGATCACGATGGAATTCCCGCATCTGATGAAATTGATGGCCGAGAACCAATTCGACACGATTTATCACGAGCATTTTTCCTATTTGTCTCTCCTCGCAGTGGAACGGGTCTTCGGGAAGCATGGATTAACCCTGTTTGACGTGGAGGAGCTTCCGACTCATGGTGGCTCATTGAGGATTTATGCGCGGCACAGCAGTGATGGTTCACGACCTATTGGTCCACGCGTCCTCGAATTACGGCAGCGAGAGACCCGGGCAGGATTTGGGACTTTGGAACACTATCTCGGCTTTGCTGCGCAGGTCGAAAAAACGAAGCGAAAGTTGCTCGCCTTCTTGATTGAGGCGAAGGAACAAGGCAAGTCAGTAGTTGGCTATGGTGCTCCAGCAAAAGGCAATACGTTACTGAACTATTGCGGCATTCGGACTGATTTTCTCGATTACACAGTGGACCGGAGCCCATATAAACAGGAGCAATTGTTGCCGGGTGTCAGGATCCCCATTTTTCATCCAGATAAGATTAGGGAAACCAAACCAGATTATATACTGATCCTGCCGTGGAATATCCGTGACGAGGTCATGCAGCAAATGTCGTTCGTGAAAGACTGGGGAGGCAAGTTCGTCGTGCCGATTCCAGAAGTGAAAGTCCTTTCGTGATTTTTCAGGAGTTGGCGCTAAAGGGTGTGTTTACGATCGACCTTGATCCAATAGTGGACGAGCGGGGATTTTTTGCGCGAAGTTGGTGCGTGCGAGAGTTCGAGGAAAATGGGCTAGACGCCAGGCTGGTGCAATGCAACCTGTCCTATAACAAAGTGAAGGGTACTTTGCGCGGTATGCATTATCAGGTTGCACCTGCCGCAGAGGTGAAAGTGGTACGGTGCACAAGCGGCACGATTTGTGATGTAATCGTTGATCTTCGCCAAGATTCCCCGACCTACAAAAGATCGCTCTCAGTGCTCTTGTCAGCTGAAAATCGTCGCATGTTGTATATCCCGCAGCATTTTGCACATGGTTTTCTTACATTGGCTGACCATACAGAGGTCTTGTACCAGATGTCGGAATTTTATACTCCGTCTTGTGCAAGAGGGTTTCGATGGAATGATCCAAGTTTTGATATTTCGTGGACCGATGAGGTGAGGGTTATCTCAGAGAAGGATCGGACGTATCCGGACTTTGTGGGATGAAGGCGTCATGGACTTAGTGGACATACAGAGCGCGCTCGGAGGGACTTCGAAGGGGCAGTCCCTCCACGACTTCATGCGGCTGCTTTACCCAATTTGCCGCAGTATTACCGGAGAAGGCGTACGTCAGACTCTTCGGCACCTTCAGCAGCATATCCCTCTCGACATTCGCGAAGTAGCAAGTGGTACGAAGGTATTTGATTGGACTGTTCCTTTGGAGTGGAACATTCGAGACGCATATATTGCGACGACTGCCGGGGAAAGAGTCGTAGACTTTCAAAACAGCAACCTGCACGTTGTCGGCTATAGCACCCCCATAAAGGGGCGATATAGACGTGAGGAACTCGCCGGGCATCTCCATTCGCTACCTGACCGTCCTGATTGGATTCCCTACAGAACTTCGTATTACAAAGAAAATTGGGGATTTTGCCTGACACACCGCCAGTTAACCGAGCTTGAGGATTCCGAGTACGAAGTATGTATAGACTCTACTCTGTCTCCTGGCCATCTCAGCTATGGAGAGGTGTTTCTTCCTGGTGAGAGAAAAGAAGAGGTCCTCATCTCTTGCCATGTGTGTCACCCGTCCCTCTGTAATGACAATCTGTCTGGGATTGCGGTGGCTACGTATCTAGCAAAGACACTCGGGAGAGTAGCTCGGAAATACTCTTATCGCTTTCTCTTTCTTCCTGGCACTATTGGTTCAATTACCTGGTTAGCTCGCAATCAGGATCGAACGCATCTCATACGTCATGGGGTCGTCCTGACCGGCGTCGGCGATTCCGGTCATGTGACGTACAAGCGGAGTCGGCAGGGTAATGCGTATGTCGACCGAGTCTTTCGGCATGTACTGAAGCATCGTGGTCCAGGAAATAAGGTAGTGGATTTTTCTCCTTATGGATACGATGAACGCCAGTATTGCTCCCCGGGTTTCAATCTTCCCGTAGGATGCTTTATGCGGACGACGCATGGTGAATATCCTGAATATCATACGTCCGCAGACAACCTGGAA
>WBZN01000450.1_pt1 | contig 32946 bp, 24 predicted proteins | sample 5204281 | NCBI WGS metagenome assembly WBZN01 (sample SAMN12344347, study PRJNA552823) | activated sludge metagenome | biome: Activated sludge suspended growth; feature: Nitrification reactor; material: Wastewater; isolation source: activated sludge from nitrification reactor of wastewater... | reverse complement strand
CGGCCAATAGCGGGACCCTGACGGTGTCGCTGGTCGATACGGCAACCCTCAGCGGCAATGCGCCGGTCTATTTGGTCCTCCGTGAGCAGGCGACCGGACGGGTGCTGGACAGCCAGCTCCTCTTTCCCGCCCGTCTGACCGCCACCTCGACGGCTCAGCCCGGTCTGCCCACGGTGATCGCCTCGACGACGGTCCCGGTCAGTAGCGCAGTGGCCGGCAGCACGCTGTACTACCATCAGGACGGCCTCGGCACGGTGACGGAACTGACGGATACCAACGGGAGCGTGGTCAAGGCCTATGCGTACGACGCGTATGGCAATCTTCTGGAATCGCCGGGCACGGTGGAGCAGCCGTATGCCTATACGGGGAGGGAGTTCGATGCAGAGTCAGGGCTCTATTATTACCGGGTGAGATATTACGACGCGCCGACCGGAAGGTTCTTGCAGAAGGACCCGATTTCATTTTTAGGTGGAGACGCCAACTTGTATACATATGTGGGCGGTCGCCCCGTGCTTTTTACTGATGCATTGGGCCTTAAGCCTCGATCGCCAAGGCATCCTAACTATCCAGACTATAACTTGCCTGGAGGATATGGTGCCCGAGTGGATCCATTTAATCATAAGGGGGAATCATCATTTGAAATCCATGTGTGTGATGGCCGTGGTCAAGAAATTGGAATCTATGGTCCAGAGGGCTGGATTAATAAACACGGTAAAGGTATACCAACAGCAATTCCTGCCGAATTGGAAACTGCCCTCAAAGGGGTAGCGTTAGAGGAATTGCGAGCACGGGGCAAGTTTCCTCCGAAGGGGCGCGCAGACATTAAGGGAAACAACTGGCGCAATCATGTAGGCAAAGGCTGCCCAGTTTGCGGTATCGCCGGGGCGGCGATTGGGGCGGGAGCAGCGTTGGCAGATGGAAGCAGCGTTTCAGAGGCCACTGAAGCTGCTTCAGAATCGTTTGTATGCCCATTTGGATGTGACGAGGCCTACTAATCTGATGAAATATATCCAGTGCAATTGGACCGGCCGTGGCTACGATATGAGTGATGAGAGATATCCGGCCTATTTGGATACGATTAAAGACCAGCTCCCATCGAACGCTCGAGATTTTGCAGAAGCTGACTGGCATTATGACTTCACGAATCCTAAGTGCCCACATGACAGTTGGGTAGAGACAATTACGATCTTTGAACCCGCGGATGGAGAAACGAAGGATGATCGTGGATTAGAGATCATGGTGAGGCTACTTGGCGCATTCCATGATGGCTTCATCGAGCTTCGATACAAAGGAGTGTTCGAATACGAGATGTCGGGTACCTCAGATGAGTCGTGGCCTAAAATTCATCGGCCTCATGGCGACTGGTTAATTGATGAAATCCGTTTATCGGAAAATGGGCGAGTCATTCACGAAATCAAATTCACCCGTGCACGATGGCTTATTCAGTGTGAGGACATTGTGTACACTTGGAAAGCTGGGAAACCATATTAACCCGCACATTGATGCCTGCTCAAAATCCAGCTGATTAATTCTTTCGTCACGTTTTTGAGCGGTACACCTACCTTTGACAATGTCAACCTGGTTGAGCACGATGTCTGCCACGTGTCTCCGGCTCAATATCCTGGCCTCCAGGCCGGCGGCCTGCGGATTGGCACGGGCCGGTGCGGCACCAGTCCGTTCACCGGGCAGTTGGATGAGATCACGTTTGCCGACCGGGCCTGGACGCCGGCGGAGTTGCAGACGCCGCGCCTGCACGAGCAACCGAACGCCTCGTGGAGGTACGATGCGCTCTCCCGGCGGACGTGCCTCACGCTGCCCAATGGCATCCAGACAACGTACAGCTATGATGCGGCCAGTCAGCTCTCAGCGGTCAGCCATCAGCTGTCAGCGCTCAGCCAACTGATCAACAAGGCCGAGTATGGTTACAATGCGATGGGGAACAGAACATCTCTCACGGACCGACGTGGCAGTCAGGCGTTCGGCTATGACACCTTGGATCGCCTCACCAGCGCCAGCCATCCGCTGCTGCTCGATCCGCAAGCCTTTACCTATGATGCGGTCGGCAACCGGACGACGGGTGGGAGTGTGGTCAACCCAGGCAATCAACCGACCGCCGATGCGAACTTTGGCTATCAGTATGACGACAATGGGAATCTCACCCGGAAGACCCTGCTGGCCACTGGGAACTACACGCAGTATAGCTATGATGCGGAAAATCGGCTTATCACAGTCGAGGAGTTTGCGGCCGGGAATCCGACCGCCATCACGACCAGCAGTTACCGCTACGATGGCTTAGGGCGTCGAATCGAGAAAGTGGCCAACGGCCAGACCACACGTTACATCTACGATGGGGAAGATATTCTGCTGGAGTGCGACGGGAGCAACGTCCTCCAAGCTCGGTACACGCATGGGCCGGGGATTGATGAGCCGATTGCGGTCACGAAGGCGGGGAGCACGTTCTACTATCACCAGGATGGCCTCGGCACGGTGACGGAGCTGACCGACAGCAACGGCGCGGTGGCCAAGGCGTATGCCTACCTCTGACAATGTCAACCTGGTTGTGCACGATCTTCCCCCCGTGTGTCTGGCGCAGCTCCGGCAGGACGCCGGGTGGGCCGCGGTTGACGGTGCGTGCGCTGGAGATTCAGGACAAACTGGTGGACGGCCGGATCGGTGGCGACCACCCGCGCCTCAGTGGCCGACGCCGGACCAGGCGCGGGTAGGCCTTCCTGCTGATAGACCGTCGCGAGCGCCGGGACGGTGCGGGTGCGCTGATCGGTTCCATACGCCGTGGAGCGGGGACGGCCTGCGGGGGGGCCGGTGCGGCGGCGTTCGCCGGTGGCACGACGACGGAGGCGCGCGAGTTTTTCCTGAGTGACACGCGGCACCGCATAGCGATAGGGTTCGCCGGAGCAGAGCACGTGCCAGGCGAGGGTGACGAGCTTGCGGGCCGCCGCCACGATGGCAATGCTCCGATTTTTGCGGCGCTGGAGCTTGCGCACAAAGGCGCCGAGGGGGCCGGGATGGCGGTCGAGGTGTTGGGCGGCCTGGACCAGCAGCCAGCGCACATGGCTGGCCCCTTGTTTGGTGATGGGGCCGGTGTAACAGTGCTGGGCCGATTGGTGGACCGACGGCACGAGGCCCAGATAGGCAGCCAACCGTGCCGCGGTCGGAAACCGGCGCACCTCGCCGATCGCCGCCAGCAAGGCCGTGGCGACCGCGACATCGATGCCAGGCAGTGTAAGTAAGAGCCGGACGCGCGGATCGGCGGCCGCGTCGACGACCTGCGACTGCTCCAGCGCGGTCAGTTCCTGCTCGACCGCGGCCAGGAGGCGGCAATCGGCATCGACTGCCGCGCGCTCCGCCGCCGGCAACTCGACCGTCGTGAGCCAGGCCAGTCCCGCGCGAGAGAAGAGATCGACGACGGGACAGGGGAGTAACAGCTGGTGCAACACACTGTGGAGGCGATTCTTGAGCCGCGTGCGTTCCGCGACCAGGACACTGCGCCGCGTGCTCAGGCGGCGAGCCGCCAGCGTCGCGGGATCAGGGATCCACACCGGCGGCAGGTAGTCGCAGCGCAGCAGTTGGGCCAAGACTTCCGCATCGACCCGATCCGTCTTGATCTTGGCCGTGGCAATGGCCCGTGTGCGGAGCGGGTTGCTCACGACCAGCCGCGCCGGGGTCTGTTGCAACAGGGTGATGACGGCCCAGGTATTGGTGGTCGCTTCCAGCGCCACCGCATCCTCGACGGTGAGTTGCCGCGCCCAGGCCGTCAGCGTCGTCCGGGTGAGGGGAAAGCGGAGTCGTGTACCGACGGTGCCGTGGGCATCCACCACACACACCGCCACGACGGTCTTATGAATATCCAGGCCAATAAACCGTGGCATACGGCCTCCTTTCGGGGTGAGCGCAGGCGACAGCGTGGGGCTCCACTCGGCAACTACCTCTCCGGCCTCGCAGGCCAATCGGGTGGCCGCAGGGGCGGTCAGATACGATCGCGGGCTCGCAGCCCATAGGTATATGCGACCGGCCCCAAGCGACGTGGTCCCCGCGCTCCCGTCGCCACCTCGCTTGCCCCGACCCCGATGACAGGTCTGTACACGCCGTCACGGTTGACTGCAAGCGGGCAACGCTGTCTTCTCGTTGTCATACCCGATACGACGGCAATGACAACCTCATCAAGCGGCGGACGCCGAAGGGCGACGACATCCTCTTCGCCTACGATGCCGTGAACCAATTGCTCAGTAAGACCCTGCCGGGCAGCCAGGTGACGAGTTATCTCTATGATCTCGCCGGCAACGTGACCACCGTGACGGATCCGGATAGCGTACTGGCCATGACATATGACCAGGCCAACCGGCTGTCCACGGTCAAGACCGACGGCTCGCCGAATCAACCGGCGGTGACCCTCAGCTACGCCTATGATCAGAACGGCAATCGCGCCGGCCTGACCGATCCAGACCAGACCCTGCTCTCTCAATACGATGGACTCAACCGGCTCACCCAGGTAGGCGTGCCGGGCCAGGCAGTCTGCCCGACCCCGCCGACCGGGCTGGTGAGCCGCTGGCTCGCCGATGGCACGGCTGTGGATGCGGTGGGGAGTAATGGGGGGACGCTCCGCAATGGGGCCACGTTTGGCGCGGGCATCCTCAATCAAGCCTTTCATTTCGACGGGGTGGACGATTTTATTGAGGTGCCGGACGCGAGCTCCCTGAACCCCGCCGCCTTGACGATGAGTCTCTGGGTCAAGCTGGACACGCTGACCTCGACCAGTGTCTCGGAGCAGGGCCTCCAGTGGGTGTTCTTCAAGAAGAATAGTCGTCCCACGACGAGTTTTAATGACTATGGCCTGGCCAAAGTCTTCCGGGGAGGACGCCACTACTTGGTGTTCGGCGTCAACTCGGCCAGCGGCCAAGCGGCGTTTGTGGAAGCCACCACGACGCTCTCGGCCGGCATCTGGTACCACGTGATGGTGACGGTCGATGCGCAGGAGTTGAAGCTCTATCTCAATGGGGCCCTGGAGGGCACGGCCACGGTCGGATTCGCGCTGGACCATAGCACGAGCCACTCATCTTCGGGGCGACCAACCAAGCGGCGTATGACGGGAAGCTCGCCGGCAGTCTCGATGACCTTCAGTTCTTTAACCATGTCCTGACGCCGACCGAGGGCGAGCAGACCAGGTGCCAGCAGGGTGTCACCTATGCCTACGATGCGCTCTCCCGCCGGACGGCGATGACGCTGCCGAATGGCACGCGGACGACGTACAGCTACGATCCGGCCAGTCAGGTGACGAACATCCTGCATCAACTCACGGCCACCAGTACGCCGATCAACAAGGCCGACTATGTCTACAACCCAGTCGGCAATCGGACGAGTCTCACGGATCGGCGCGGAGCGCAGACGTTTGGCTATGACCAACTGGACCGACTCACCTCAGCGAGCCATCCCTTGCTGCTCGATCCGCAGGCGTTTGCCTATGACGCAGTCGGGAACCGAATCACCGGTGGAAGTGTGGTGAACCAAGGCAATCAGCTGAGCGCGGACAGTAACTTTAGCTACCAATACGACGACAATGGGAATCTCATCAAGAAAACGCTGCTGGCCACCGGTAACTACACGCAGTACACGTATGATGCCGAGAATCGCCTGATCCAGGTGCAGGAGTTCGCAGCAGGGAATCCCGCGGCCATTACGACCAGCACTTACCGCTACGATGGCTTAGGGCGAAGAATTGAGAAAGTGGCCAACGGGCAGACCAAGCGATATGTCTACGACGGCGAAGATATCCTGCTGGAATATGATGGCAGCAATGTCTTGCAAGTCGTACCGCGTAGAGTGAATATGGATTGATTTGATGGATGCGCCGGAGAAGTGAAACGGCTAGTCCATTCTTTCCCCGGACGTGGCTCATTGAGGCACGTCTTCTGTCCTCTTGGCCTGGTCAAATCGGAAATACGTGGGCGAACCAGATCGCGATTCCGCTGTATAAACCCACCATGCCCCAGCGGAGCCTCGCGGGTCTCGTGGCATGCCGGGCTGTGAACGAGCACCAGCCGAGACCCATCAAGGGTCTGCCAGAGATGAAGTGGCCTCTCGTCCATCACCACTTAGAGTTTACTCACTTTGAGCCAGGCTTTACCGAGAACCGTGGCGGCCTTGCGAAGGTCCGGCCTCCAGCTGTCGAACGTCTTATAGATGTCCGACACGTCCCCTGTCTTATGCCCGAGGAGCAGGGCGATCACTCCGGGGTGGACGTGGGCTTCCTGCAGGGCGCTTCCGCAATTTCGACGGAGGTCATGAAAGTGAAGATCCTCGAGTCCGGCCCGTCGAGTCAGCCGACGCCAGCTCTTGCGAAACTGATCGGCGGGCCAGTGGCCGAACACCAGGGACGACTCCTGACCGTCTCCGAGCAGTACCTTCAAGGCGGCCGCGTTGAGCGGGAGTTCGAGCGGCCTCCCTTTCACTAAGGATGGCGCCTTCGGCGGACGATACCACCACCCATCTTTCCGTTTGTAGATATGGGCGCGATCTGCACCAATGATTAGTTCTTGTCGCAGCGGCATGTTAAAGGCCAGCGTGATGGCACCCTGCATGCGCGGCGAAGCGAGCGCAAGGAGCGTGCGCAACTCTTTGATCGAGGCAATCCGATCGCGGGGGACATATGTCTGTAGGGGAAGATCATCGAAGGGATTCGACCCAATCAGCCCGTGACGCTTGGCCAAATTGACGTATCGGCGTGCCGTATTGATGACCCGCCGGATCCCTTGTTCTTCGTAACCTTGAGAACGGAGATCTAAGATTAGGTCTAGTCCATGCTGGCGAGTCAGATCCGCGAACAGCGTCTGTCCCCAACGGGGAAGCAAGTGAGTGTCCACAATCCCCAGCGGGCGGCGCATATCGACGAGTTTTTCGGCCTTGAGCTCCTTCTCATACATGGGCCTGAAAGAACCGAATGTGCCGGATGCATACTGTCGCTGTCGCTTCGGCCGGAATGCCAATCGTCCCGCCAGCACGCCCTCTTGGATCTGCTTGGCGCGCTCATGGGCGTCCGCATAGCTCGAGGCGTCAGAAATCGTGAACCGGATGCGCTCGTCGGCATGCCGAAAATAGACGTCATAGACGATGCCCGTCCGTCTTTGGCGTGCGGTTACGGAGAGTTTTCCTGACATGGAACTACCTCAAATGCAGGGTGAAGCGTGGAGCACTGACCGATGCCGAGGTCCTTTGCGACCTGCTCCCAGTCGTAGCGGATAACCCGACCTCGCTTGAGAACGGGTTTGATGGCCCGTGCTTTGGTCCAATTTCTGATGGTTTGAGGTGAGACGCCGATGCGCTCGGCGAGTTCACGTACAGTCAGGTACCGTCGGGATGGGAGCGATGTGGGGATTTTCTGGTGCGACATCATAGGAAGAATCTAAGGAATCGCGCCTCTGAATAGGCGGCAAAGGTCTGTCAGATCATGCGATGTGCTGGCAGGGAGATTCCCAATGGTGGCTCCGGCAAGGAAAAAAGGCCCAGTCCGAGACTCATGCTTCCAGTAGTGTGCCCCTAGCCGTCGCGACGGCTAGTGTCCGCACCGTCCAAAGCGGTCGCCTTGGCGGTCGCTGCTGAATGATGTGCCTGCTGGAACGCGGTTCGCTGGGGTTGTCTCGCGCCTGAAACCGCTGGAGATAAGTGCCGTCGCGACGGGACGAGTGGTTTTCAGATCAGAAGATTTCCTTCGTTGAGCAGAATCCTGTGATGAAGGGTACAGACTCGGCAGATGGCAGGTGAATAGGAGGGGCGTCTATACCACGCGAAACCCCGGTCTAGGAGTGCAGAATTTGCTGCAAAGCATCAGAGCGTTCAGGAAGAAGAGTTCGAGAGGGTGTTCATATCCGCGTATGGTTCGGGAAACGGCATGGACTCAAATCGGAGCGTCTGGGACCAATCTTAGACACTGGCCCACACTTTCGTAAAATGCCGTGACCAAATTGGTAGCTTCACGCCGGGAATAACTCCGTAAGGAAGAAGACCCTTGGTCAGTGAAGGCTCATGATCTCGTGCTTGTTGTTTGCTTGTAAGTGAGACTCTTTCGTGTGATTCGTCGCCGTACAATAGCCTGCTACCGTATTTTAACGGCGTTTGTTGTTTCGTGGCCGTCGAGTCTTGTTGCCATGAGACCGGAACGCACGCGCTTCGGTCGCATTGTCAATCTTGCGCAGGGCCAGGGCCTCGCCAATGCGCAAGCCGGTCGTAGCTAACAGGAGAATATAGACGCGGCAGCAGGCGGGTGTACGAGAAGGAAGATTCATGAGGGCCAGCAATTCTGATCTCCGGGTGCTGTTGTCGATCACCATACCATCTCCTTGTATATGTGTGGTCAGGTGAGAGGTTGAATGGCACGCACCTCCAAGACCTACTGCCATGGTGACGCGCACTGTTTCACAGCTATTTGGTGGCATGTCGTCCTGTTATGGGTCATGCCCCGAGACGGGGGAGGCCATCGGCTAATCACGTCAGCCGATGGCCCGTCCACCGTGCTCTCACTACGCCTCTTCGTGCTGCTCTTGGGCGTTCCGATAGCGCAATTGGAACAGCGACCTTCGATATGTTCGTCCGAAGGCCCGCAATGCGCGGGTTAACATCGCTTTCCGGTTCGCCGGAGGATCCGCAAGGAAGGTGGCCAATTTCTCAACCAAGTCCGGCGTAATCGATACCGTCCGGCTGGTCCCGGTTTTCCGGGACCAAATCCGTAGGGTACAAGTCCGCCCATCGAGGGTGAATTCCCCATCCAATACCTCGCACAACCGCATCCGCGTCTCCGTCAGAAGTCGCTCGACGGTGTCCATGGCCGGAAAGCGCTGTTTGAGGCGTGCCAGAACATTCGGGTCACGATCTTGGGACTTCATTTCTCTCATCTGTCCGTTACCTCCTTTCTGCTCATCTCAGTGGTGCCTGACAGGCGAGGCCGCCATGTTCAGGCGCAACAGGTGAGCTACAAGATCATAAGGCTCATCATCGCTTGTTGAAGTGAGGAGAAGTAGCCACAGAGGGATTGATTTTGGCGGCCTCGGCGAAGATAGCGAAGGATCACAATTTGCTCCGACGCGAGCGTATCCCTGGCAGTTCCATAATTTCGTGATGGGGCAGGAATAAAGTTCCCGATTGAGGTCAACAGATAAGGTTGAGTTGGCTCAGAGGTTTTTTTAAAGATGGGCTTAGATGTTTTCCTTTTGAATGGACATAGATGTGGCCGTCTCTACAGATCAGGCATATTTCCCAAGGTGGAACGCTCAGGATGTCCCAGGGGCGGTGAGATTGGGCAGCGATGGACGGATGGCACCAACCCCGCTTCCCTGAATGCGGAAAAGACCAGCGCGAGCCCGAATTGGCTCACACGGAAATTGCCGGTCGAAGTCTTGTCCCTCGTTCGAGGGGAAGAAAGGAAGGCCTATGGAGGCGGGGTGGCTTTCTTCGTCTCAAAATCGTATCGGTCCTTATATGATGGCGAGATGCTAGATGTTGACTCGTACTCTTTCGTGCCTATCTTCGTAACGCGTAGATGGGAAGCCGGGCGGCGCAGTGAGGCAACTACAGTTTTTCAGTACGATGGTTGGGACCTCTACCCGGTCCTGATCACTTGTTTCCTGGGGCATGTGTAAAGGACATTCAGGGAAGAAAAGCAATGGCAACCTCGGTCGGCTCTCCACTAGATGCCGAAATACATTATGAATGGGGGAGTCGGCATCCTATTCGACTCCCCCATTCATTCGGCCTCCTTGAGAAGGGACACGAGTAGTTTTTAGGATCTCGCTCGAGGTCCATCGGTATTTGCCAGCGTTCTCTCCTCTGTCAGGTCCGCAAGTCCGCTTTCACTGACGTTGCATGATCCGGCGGCTCGTCAGGTCTCGGTCGTGAATGTCCGGTTCCCCCGACCTTCAAGCCTGTCCAGACATTCTCCGATAAGAAGGAAGCTCTGGAGAAGCTACATGGGACAGCGCGCTTCTATGGCTGAAGGTAGATAACCAGCAGCAAAAGGACGATGGCCCGTTCTGTTTCGAAAGGAATGCGTTCAGAGATGAGACTGTAAGGGCGTGTGAGGAGGCAAAGTAGAGGATGCAACAAATCTGCTCACGCAGATCCATAATGGTTGCCACCATTGTGGGAATACCAACCTGTTCTTCGAGGCCGTTACGCTATCCAGCCCACCGTCGTTGACAAGGGTTCGTGCTTCTTCATCGGACGATCTGGGGGCCATCGAAGAAGCCGATGGCCCGCCAAATCCTGGCTATTTCGTGCGATGGCGCCGCAGACGGCCAGCCACTCGGTTCATGGCTGCCCAACGTGTATGATTCGGCTCCAGGAGATAGGCCAGCAACATCTCAAACTCTCTTGATGGGATATTTACCTTCCGGGTTCGCCGGTTCTTGCGCGATGGAATCGTCACAATTTGCTTCTCCAAGTCGACGGATCGAGAATTGAGGTCCAGAATTTCGCTCGGACGCAGGCCAACGCAGGTGAGCAGATACACCATCAAATAGACGTATTGCCCGCGAAGCTGCTGACGGGATCCGAAATTGCCTTCTGGAGGGGTGCCAGTGGTCGTTGCCATGATGTACTCCTGTTCTTATGGTTCATATGTTTCGCAGAGTCCCGCCGCCGAGTACGGATGCCGTCGGTTGCGATCTCCTCCTTTCGCGTGCCACCGTGATTGCCGATCGTGACGCGAGATACCCTGCCTAGAGATAATGTGGAGATTTGGCGCCTGCCGTCGTACGCAGAGACTGCCAATCAAGCGTTTGGTTAGGCAGGGACGGCTTTGGCACAGAGGTTCCCACGTCCGCTGCCACGCATACCGTTGGGCATCAACAAATGGTGGGTCAAGAATATCGACGGCATGCAGCGACTGAAGTGGCGGGCTGTCTCCACCTTGCAGATGAGAAACCGCCATCGGTGGTGGCGGATTGAGCTGCATGGGTATTCTTCGCCAGCCAGTCCCTCATTCGAGTAATGTCCTAGAAGGATGACGGACTGGTATATTGACCGGACACGGCGAAAGGGCGAACCGTTCGTTTGCTAGCTTATGATGACGGACTGGAGAATCGATTTACGGATTCGATAAGCTAAATCGTAGAGAAGCGATGTTCGTGACAAGAGTAAGTCCACAAGGAGGGGCCGCTCAAATTTCATCGTCGATCCGCTTTTTGTGAGGTGTATTTCCAGCGTGAGAGACAGGCCATCCATCTCAAAGGGGGAGTCGGCATTTTGTTCGACTCCCCCTTTGAGATGATAGAACCCAGTATCCTCTCCATGTTTTCACAGTTTCCTGCCCTCTTCGGCATCGTTGAATCTTCAGCGATGTGTCCCGGCGACGCTGCATCGTGATTCAGGTCGTGTCTCACACCTCTACATGACTGTTTCCTCGTTGCCGTTAAGCTTGCTCCGCCATTCTCCGATAAGAAAGAGGGTCTGGAGGAGTGAGATGAGACGACGCATTCAAGCCCAGGGTCGCCTTCCCAGTCCACCGGCACGGATGCGGCTGGGGGCCACGGTGGAGCCCTTTCTTGTCCGCACGCCGGGTGAAGCCGAGAAGGTCTGGCCTTTGGCTGAGACCATTCTTTCCACGCATACCATCAAACACCTTGCTCCAACAGAGCAGCGCTTTTTGCTTGCTGCGTTCAGGCGCAATTCGACCTTGGCGTATCGATGCCTTCGTTGGGCTCGGTGGATGACCTCGAATCGCAAGCTCGAGGTCATCTGTCTCAAATGTCGGCTCACAACGGCATGGTCCCATACCATGGTCAGCGGGACATCCCACATCGACCAGGGCAAGTGGCGATGGGTCTGTCCTCTAGTGCGTCTCGACCCAAAAGGATGTGGAGGACGTTTCTGCGACACGACTAACACGCCGTTCTGTCATGTGCCGCTGTCCCCCGGACTCGTGTTCGCGGCGTTGGCCTATCCCTCTGAAGTGATCCAACAGTTGCTTCAGAAAAATAGACAGCCTGTAGAACTGCGCAATCTCCATACGGTCCTGCATGGCGTGGAGACGATGGCAGATCGGAAACTCCGGGATCGTCTCACGCAGTATGCCCGGTTGTTTTGTGGCACCGTGCTCTTAGGCGACTGTGCGGAACTGACGCGGTCATTTGACGGAGTGGAGGCACTCGAGGCCCGCCTCCGGTCCCTACACAGGTCGAAGCCGGTTGCGGAGGAATATGCCGCGTCCGCCATCCGTCAGCGGCAGGCGTCCTATACTCAGCTTCGGAAGTTGGCGAGTATCCTTCAATACATCGATAAAGACTCTCCGAGTGGTCAGACCTCTCAACGCCTCGACCATCGCAGGGAGCTCTGGGTGGACCTGCGAGATGTCGTTCAGACGCTTTGTGATCCCCTCAATCCTGCACCCATCGATCTCCAAGCCCTCCTTGCGGAAGCCTCGTTGCCATCTCCCTGATGAACGCGACACAGCGGTGTCCTGTCGAATCAGCCTAGCCACGTGTTAGATGAGCGGCAGGGTGGGGCAGAGAGCGAGCCGAAGGTGTTCGATGAAGAGGCTCTCCAAGGCCGCGGAGGTCAGGTCGCGATATGGGAGGACGCGGTCACAGCAATAGTGAGGATATCGTCCGCCTCGGACACCGATGATCACCTCACAAGTATTCACGGAGGGGTACAGCCAGAGGTTCGTGTCCGGGTCATCGAGATGGACTCCAACATAGGGCGGCGTCTCATCCATGGCCACCAGCAAATAGGCCGTCAGCCCTTCGAGGCAAAGCAGGGTCACGAACTCTCTCAACACCGGCACGGCGACGTCACTGCCAAGGACTTGAAAACGACGTCCCGTCTCCCGTTCATAGGGTAACCCTCCGGCATCCTGGGCATCGCGCACGGCCAATCTGAAATTCCACAAGGCGTCACTCTCGTTCATCATCGTCATGCTCCATTCGAATTGCTCTGTGTGTCAATCTGTTCTGTTGAGCAAGGAGACGGCCGTGGTGCACGAGCCGCCTCCCTGCCGATGGGTGACTGTGTTACGGGGTTGGCCCGCCATGAGCTGCCGCCGACACCGTCCCGTGAGCTGTCAGCAGACGCATGACCGCCGCCTGGAGTTCTCGCTCCAAGAGGCCCTTGTGAATGCGCGCGTAGGGAATGAACCATTCGAGCTGGCCATTCGGTCGAGCGTCCCGCGAGACCGCGGCACGGATGGATGCATCCTGCTCACCCGGTGAAAGGCCGATCGTCGCCTGCAGGTCCTCGATCCGAAGACCGACGCCTGCCGTGCCCGTGTCGTCCCGCACCACGGTACAGTCCATGCCGGCGTCGTGCAGGACGGCCGCGAGTTTGTGTAACTCAGGAAGGAGAGACTCCTCGGTGAGGCGCAGAAAGCGTTCCCGCGCGACGGTCTCGTGTGGGTGTGGGCGAGGCGTCCAGGTTTCAAGATGCGCTTTGAGATGGGCATAGCCGGTATGGGGTGTGTGTTGCATGGTTGTGTACTCCTTGGTTGTGAATCGTGTTCGACTGCATGGGATCAGGTGTCGATGACTGGCCTTAGGACCAGGACTGCATCAGCAGCCGTTCAATCGCCCGCTCCATCGCCGTGGCAAACGTGGCCCGCGTGCAGGTCCGGTAGAGCAGGACGTGGTGCTGCTCGATCGTGGGCTCCCCACTGAAGCGGAGCGTCAACCGCATACTGAGGTCATCGAGCGGTTGGAGATAGGCTCCCACCGACCACCGGTCATCCAAAAACAACCCAAACCACAGCGACTCTCCCTCGAGTTGGGCGCTGGCCTGCGCGGGGATTCCCGCTTGGCTGAGGACAGTCGCCAGGCGGCGGGTGAGGGGCATGAGATCGGCGTCCGCGAACGCGAGAAAGCGCATGCGGGGGGAATCGGGATGGGGCGTGAGCCGGCCCGTTCGTTCGTACTGCTGCAACTTCTGTTGCAGGGTGATGTAGGCGTCAAACAGTTGCATGGGATGCACTCCTTGGTCATAGAGAACGAGCATGCTGATTCTGAGGAGCCATTTCTGCTGGCTCATGGACCAGGAACCTACGACGGCTCTCCGGCTGACTCTGCTGTGGTGGCCCGTCGAGGTCCCAAGGCACGGAGGACGGCTTCTTCGATCATGCCCATGACTCCGGCAACATCGGTGTTCAGGTCCCGATAGGCCAGAAGCCGAGTGAAACGAGCTTCCTGGCTTCCCATCCGGCAGGTGGACAGCCGAAACGCCTCCGGCATGTCGCAAGGTGCAAACGAGACTTCGATGTCGAGGTCATCAATCGTGAGACTGAGAAAGCCCAGGTCTTGAGACGCCTCTCGGATGGTGGCCCGCAGGCCTTCCCCTTCAAGGGCCAGGTGTAGGTCTTGGACCAATGGGAGAAGGGATACCGGCGCAAGGGCGAGAAATTGCTTACGGCTCTGCTCGCCAGGCCGCAGCAGATCCGCTGCGTGCCATTCGCGGAGCTTGCTCCGGAGATACTGAAAGGGAGGGTGGGTTGACGTAGACATGGCGAACTCCTTGGTTGGAACAGTGGCAGGGCGGTAGGATGGACCATCCATCACCTGTACCGACCATGCTCAAGACCTCAGGGACGGATGGCTCGCAGTTATCTTGTTCCGAAGCTCGGGCTTGTGGCGTTCGGGCGCCTCTGAGCTTGAGGTTGAGTTAGCTGACGGATCCAAGCCTCTCAAGTGGGATGGCATCTGGTAAGCAACTGGCAAGCACTTGCGTGGGGAGGCGACGAAATCGTCCCCAGCGGATAGTGAGATACTTGAACGGCCTTCGATAGGCACCAATCAGGAAGCAGGAAACCCTTCACCGGACGGTGGATTCAAGGCACGCAGATTGTCGATCCGATGAAAAGAGCCGCCTGATCGACCTTGCAAAATGTTAGGAATTGAGAGGTCGGCTGGGGAAGAAATGGGATATTCACCCCATGGTAGGAGTCCGCTGTCTTCGCCCACCTCTGGGTTGCAATGACTTGTTAAGATGTGACTCCGGGAGGAGGTCGTCGTGGTGACAGGATACGCGTCGCACCGGAGGCTCAGGACACGCGATGGGTGGCGAGTCCATGGTAAGCCGTCGAAGTGAGAGCCGAATTCGGGAGACTGTCCCTGACGAAGCAGAGATGGCGTCATGAATGTGGCGAGTTTCTCGGCCTGGGTGAGGCCGTTGAGCGCCATGGAGAAGCGCCCGTGGTTGTAGCGACATTCCCAGACCAACAAGGCTCTGCCGCCGGTGCAAAACCGACAAACGCCGACCGACTCCACAATTCCTCGTCGTTCACGCGAGGACTGCGTTCGGCTTTGCAGTTCTGTTCCGGCACCGCCGCGTGACCTAGCGCGGCCGAATCCCCGCCTGTTGAACGGACGGCGCAACGGCCAGCGGGAATTCTGTGCCGCTATCGACCGGTACTTTGCGAATGGTAAACGAGAATGCGGTCTGAAGGGTGCTGGAGAATCAGTGGCTGGTCTGCTGATTGTGTCGGGAGTAAAGGACGGCGGATTCGGGAGCGGGTGCAGTCATCGATTGCGATGTATCGGAAATATCTGATGCCGGCCATTTTAACTTATTTGGCGACCACCTGGACACAGTCTCCCGGTCGCTCACGACTAAAGACCGTCAGTTGCCGTGGAGGAGGGCGGTTTGCACAGGAGTGAGGGATAGCCGAGCCGGTAGCAGATCCGGCGAATCGGCTGCCGCGAAGATCCGGAGCCGATGGACACGTTCGAGCCACATCCGGGTGCGGAGCGCCCCGTACAGCACGCCGTGCCGTGCGTGTTCAAGCAACGCCACGGTCGACTGGGCAATGCGGCGGACACGGATCGGAGAGGTGCGTGGAACCAGGTCTGCGAGGCCGGCGCCCTGTCAGCGTCGACACCACGTCCGAATCATCCTCCCCTCCAGGCCAAACCGCCAGGCCGTACCGTTGATCCCACCGTTGCGTACTGGACGATATGGAGGCGGCTCTTGACGGTGTGGTGATAGTATTTGGCGATATTCAGTGTCGCCAACTCCTTGGTCGTGATCGTCGGCATACGGCCCCTCCTTAATGGCGCTGCGGCTCTAACGCAGCGGAGGGGCCCCATTCTCAACCGAATATTTTGGAGGGGAAGGATGTCATGGTGATGCATCAGTGGAGTGTGGGCTATGGGCTGGTCACTCTGGTGATCCGGAGCGACCTCATCCGCGTCAGCCAGCCCCCGCGAGTACCAGCGCGCTGGCGAGCACGATGATCATTACAGCGGACATTACCGACTGCCGCAATTTCTTCGTCAGGGGTCTTCGGCAGATGGGACAGGGACGGCAGTCCTGACGCGGGTCGTTGGGTGCGCCAATCATGGTGGTGAGCAAGAGGTAGTCTTGGGACAACAGATGACAATAGGTGTCGAAGGTTGTGCCTAGATTCTTATGCCCGAGCCATCGACTCACCAAGTGGAGGTCGGCCTTGGCCCTGAGCATGGTAGTGGCGAACGTGTGGCGCAGGTCATGGATTCGTCGGTAGGGAAGGCCGGCATCCGCGAGAAGCATCTTCCACACGTTTTGGCGGAGGCTCATCAGGCAGAGAGGTTTCTTCCGCGAAGCGCCAGGGAACAGGTACACCGTCGGCTCCAGCCAGTTCATAAGCTCCTCATGGCGGATTAGCTCCATGTAGGCTTTTAGGATCGGAAACAGATCATCGCTGATCCCGATCGTGCGCTTCGAGCCATATTTCGGGGATCCGAGGTTTCCGCATGTCCAGGACCGTCTGATCGTAATAGTGCGTGCAGTCAGGTCCACGTCGTTGATCTCTAGTCCCAAGGCTTCGCCGATCCGCATGCCGGTGCGAAGGACCAGGAGGAATAGGCAGCGGTAGACGAGCTTCAGTCGGGTCATCGCTTCCAACAATGCGATTTCCTCTGTGGGAGAAAAAATCTTCGCCTGGTACGCTTCTTGGTCAGTAAGGAGGATACGGACAGCGATAGACAATGGGTCTCCGTCCATCAATCGCTTCGCCGTTGCAAATTTCAGGATTGAACGCAGGACCGTGATGCGCCCCTCGATTGTGCTGCGTTTGACTCGGCCTTTCTTTTTTGGACCGGGCGATGCATCCACCTGCGTCTCGTCATCCTCCTCCTCGTCTTGCCACGCGCTGAACAGTTCTTCAAGATCCTCATTATCCAATTGCCGGATCGGCACTTCCCCCAAAGCCGGGAGCAGCAAGTACTTGAGGATGTTCCCATAGTTTTCCCGTACGGTTCGTGTGTGTCCAGCCCAGTACTTTCGCTGTACCCTCGCTGCCACCTCTGCGAAGGTTGAATCGCCGGTCAGCGTGTCTCGCTCCAGCTTCATCGAAGGACCTGTAGTGGTGGACGGCTCGGTCGCTCCCCGTGCGATATCTTCGCCTCGAGGCACCGTGCCTTCCGGTGGACGCATCGTGGAGGCTTCGGGATGGGAAGCGGATTGTTCAGGAGCAAAGTCCGGTTCAGTGGTGGTGCTCATATCATTTCTCCTTATGTTGCGGTGCCGACTTTGACGGTGTGGGTTGTTCGCCGCCCATCAGCTTCCGTCTTTGCATGATGGCGCCGGCAACGTGTCTCGACCGAATGACGGGAGAGGCTGGAGTGCAGCTGATTCCAACGGGACAGGGACACATACCCTTGCGCAGTGGCAGCTTCCAGGAGAGTCCTCAAGGTATAGGCGGCAAACAGCACCGTAATTGTCGACTCGTCCACGATCAATCGCTTTAGCCAGCGATCAAGGTGCGAAGTCTTCAGTTGGCTCAACGCCCGTTCTCCCAGCACGGGCATGATATAGCGGATGCACGCCCATCGAATGGCATGGCGCCGACCAAGACGCCAGCTATTGGCCTGTACGAAGTACCATCGCCGTCCAAACTTGTTAAGAGTCATGCTGTGGTTTTTCATAGGTTGCTTCCTTCGCGGCACCAGGCGTAAGAGGCCGGATGGCTCGTCCGCAGCCCGTCGGTGATCGTGGAGTGTAAAATTTTCGTAAGAGCCCTACGAATTTTGCTCCGGCGTTTCTTACTGACGCCATCTTCTGCCATTCTTGCGTCTAAGGACTTGAGGTGTTTTACTTCGATCTGAGTTACGGCAACCTCCCCTAACACGGGGTTCACAAACCGTTTGATCGCTGAGCGATATCCATAGAGCGTGGGTTTCGCCCAGAGTCTTTTCCTCGCGATGTGCCAGCGATAGGCATACTTGGCAAACGTAATGTTGTGCGAGGGCGCCGGATCCATCTTCAATGTGGCGCCCAGGGGCTTTTGTTTGGGACGCGCCTGGGTCTTTGGCCGCCAAGCGGAGTCGCCCCGATTGAGGTGGTCCAGCCACTCCACCCGTGCCGCACGCGCCACGTCCTTGTTCGGAAATGACTTGGCCGTAAGTTTGGTGCAATTGAGCGAAACGGTGATGTCGAATACGACGGTTCCGTCTACCAGGATGCGCGGCTGGATCCCATCGTCCTCAATTTGGACTTTCGGAACAGAGGGTCGCGTCCATTGGCCGCCTCTCTCTAGTAGGAGTACGGCTTGCGCCTGCGCTTGCAGCGCGGCCTCTTCCGAGGGGAACTGGCCGAGATACACCCATTTGCCGTCGAACTTTACGTAGGACTCGTACGATGGTCCTCGTCTAAGTGAGCGTAGAACAATTCGTCCTTTCATACTTCCCTCCTCGTTACGTCCGATCGATCAGCTTGTTCAGTGCTGGCCCGATCTAAAGGAACTATGCGAAGGAAGCCTTAGCTACGGGGATCTGGAACGCTGCCAGTTTGCTGTTGTTCTGGCTGGGAAGGACTAGAGGGAGGACCTGCTGGGCGAAGGGCAATCCAATTTCTGATGGCTATTGATAGACGGCTACCAGGCCGCGTCGTGGTAGAACTTGGTGAGCGATGGCTACCGGATTGATTTTACAAGCAAAAACCGTGGCAGAGGAACGGAAGGTGCGCGCGAAACAGACAGGGGGAGGTACACAGGGGATTTATGAAATCGCAAGCGTGGCGCTCGCCTGATGTGGGAAGACCCATCTGATCTGACGGGCTGGGCCGGAGCCTCAGCAATTCAGTGGGCGGAACGCGAGGGCCATTCCTGATGATGGTGGGATGCGCTGTCATCCCGGCGGGACGCTGATTCGGTGCGGTATGTTCCAGGAAGAGGCAGCATACCGCCGTTTGAGCCTGCTGTCCTCTTGGGCCAACTCCTTCAGACACCCCTAGCCAGTAGATTCGCACGCGCCAGTCGAAGCTCACGGAAACTGGGATCGTATCGACCCTGAAAGAGGCTGATGCCGCGTTCTCCCAGAAAGTTATCCCTTTGACCGTCTCGATTTACGGGCCGCGCCTGTCGCACAGTCCGCTGCGCGAGGGCCAGTTATCGCTATCGCAGTCATCGCATCGAACACCAGCCGAATTTGCCAAGCGGGTCGCGGAGAATCCGCTCTAAACCCCGCTCTCACCGCTGGACACTTTCCCTAGATCTGGTACAGAAATCGCGGGCCGACCACAGCGCAGGTGAACTTCCCAGCCAATGGTTTGGTTTTCAGAGGGAAGGTCACCGTAGCATTAGTTTCACCATTTGCCATCGCGCCGAGTGCCTAAAGCAGAATGCCGAGGGTTATCGAGGCTGACTTCTGGGTCACCTATGGAATAGCCTGCCGTGACAAATCTTCCGTTCGAAATTACTGTAGCATTCTCTAGTGCTAATCAACTATATCCAACATCTTTTGGATGAATAGAATAACAACAAGGAAATTTTGTAAAATTTTTGACGTTAGCCCTAGAACCCGATTCCCTAGTCATCATCTTCGAATTGCTTTAGTGGATTATTTGGGATTTCGTTTGGATTCGGTGGTGCACCCTCTCCCTTGGTCCAGTCTGGTTTGTCTAACCCAGCGGTATAGTTTCGCCAGGCGGCAATCATCTTCCACGCGGCTGTCGCACCCAGAACTTCCTTCCAAAACGCAGGATTCTCCAACAATGACGACTGCCCGCGCTTGATCGTCGTGTAGCGGACCGGATACCCCTTGAACGCCAGTCCATCTGGCAACCCACCATTCGCCGCGCGATCCACGTCTACCTGAGCACCAAAAATCAACGGCGACGGCAGGTTCAAGTCGACGCCAATGATGGCGCTGCAATCGTATCCAACTACCGTGTTCTCAAAGTCGACCGTGAGCGACCAATATCCGCCGTAGAAACGGCATTCGAACACCCCCGAATGCAGGATCGCATTCCCGTTGGAGACACGCGAGAGCTGGCGCTTCACCGCCGGCAGGAAGTACCGCATCACACCTGGAATCACCGTGTAGTGCGGGCCTTCGTGGGTTCCCTCCGAGCAGATCTCTTGTGTGGCCCAGACGACATCATGCGTCGCCAAGGGGCGTTTCAGACTCACGGCTGGGCTGGCGCGCGTCACGTCTTTCTCCCCGAGAATCTCTGTGACGCCGCTCTGTGTATCGGTGGCCCACACGATCACATGGGCTCCCGGGATCGCATTCACAGGAAGCACTGCCCTCGCCCCTTCCACGAGCGGCTCATGGAGTTCCACCGGCTTCAATCGGGGATGATCCTGAACGCCGAGCGAAGGGCCCTCTCCCCATGCTCCGCCGCAGGCCATCTGCCTCGCCCACACACTCTCGGGCACGGTCAGAAATGGCGATACCCCTACGGCCTGAATGTCGTGCTTGGCATACACCCGAGTCGACATCTGCATCGGCCCGCTGCCCGCATCTCCCCATATTTCCAGCCAGGCGCCGGCCGTGGTCTTCACCGAAACGGCCCGCGCACAGCGGTACAGCTCGGGAACCATCGTGGGATCGGGAATGGGTGCGTGGTCTTTGATCGCGACCGTGGTCGCGGTCGAAAAAGTGCACATCTCCATCGTGATTTGGATCGTCTTGTCCGTAGGCAGCGGTTCTACAGGAACATCCCAGATTGTGGTACCGGGAGGCACGACATAGTCGAGTACACGTGATCCTGGTACCTCGACTCTAAGCTTTGCGCCGGGCCGCAGGTTCCGCACATGCACCAGCACTGATCCCGCGCATGGCTCGTCCACATCCAGCGGTTCCGGTGCTCTGGCTGGGCCGATCTTTTCTTCCCGAAGGTCGGAGGGGAACTCGTGGCATTGGGACGAGAGCGCTTGCCGGATTAAGACGCGATCACCTGCAGCGGCGAACGGTTTGGATAGATTGAACCACAAGCCGTCGAGATCGAATATCGCGATGTCGCGTGTGCCGTCCGACGCGCGCTCGATGGTGACCTCCGCGCCGTCGATCACACCGTTGATGCGGATCGAGGAATCGCAACCCATCGGCGCAGGTTGACCCACAGTAGGCGGCGGCAGCTTGCCGACAGGCGACGGCAACGTGTTCTGACTGATGGTTTGCGGAGCGCCTGTGAGCGGAGGGAATGCAGGCGGCGCTGCCTGTATCGCCGTGACGACACTATTCGGACCAGGTAAGAACGGCGTAATGCTGAATCGTGCGTTTCCAGCTTGGTCGGCGCGACCGCTGCCGAGGGGCGATCCACTCGAGGTCAACGAAACCGCGGCGCCGGAAGCCGCACCTTTAAGCCACACGGCTCGGCCGCACTTATATAACTTCGAAACGAAGGCCAGGGGCGGCAATTGCGCGTGCGATATTGGCGACGCGCTCACGATTACGGCGAGGGCACTGGGCGTGAGGGGGCTCGTGTCCCCAGGAACAAATTGGAAGGCGACCAGATGTTGTTTGGCCTTGAGCGTGCCGATGACCGGGATCCAGTCACGCCCACCTGATGCCATTCCCTTGGCGACCACCCCCGGCGACAGTTCATCAGTCTGCACAATTACGGTGGCACCGGGCGAGCACCCTTCGACGACGATTGAGTCCATCCATTCCGAAATCGGACCAACTACGGATGGTATTCCAAGAGCCACGGTTGTTTCCTCCGATCAAGTATCATCAAAAGGACGAGACACCCAACGAACAAGGTCAAGCGCAGAAGCAACCCAGCTCTGTATGCCCGGCGAGAATACAGTCGCCGATCCCCCCTATGCGATCCCCATTGCCTTCGGCTGGACCGACGTTCACCTCCTCCGATTCCGCCTTCGCGGCAAAGATTACGGCTTCACCCTATCAATCAAAGGCATGTCATCATGCTTGCTCTCTGCCTCCGTCTTGTGTCGTCTACCGTGACGGATCAGGAGAATGTGCGTCACCTTAAATGGCTTGATCCAGAGTTAGAATTCCGGCAGTCCATCATCCTATTTGTAGTAGGTGCGGATCTGAACTCGTCGGTTGCGATTTTCTCCCGGGCTCGTCGGGTAGCGGGCCCAGGCTGTTCCGAAGCTATAGACGTCAATTTTGTCTTGAGGAACGCCTTTACTCATCAGGTAACGTTGCACGAGCAGGGCCCGCATCAGCGAGGTGAAGTCGGGATCGTCATGTTCTCCGGCATCGGCAAACCCGCTGATCGCGATTCGCATTGTAGGGCTATTGATTGATCCTTTGAGAAATGCATTGATGACAGGATCCAGTTTCTTCTTATTGTCTTCACTCAGCTCATACTCTCCAAAGTCATACCCATCAATGATGGTATCAAAGCGACCGGGGCTCTGAGGATCGGAGCCCTTGGGCATCGAGTAGTAGTTCTGCATCGCGACGTCAAAACCATGCGTCGGGATGTCCGTGCAGTCGTCGAGCCGGCCACCGAGCAATTGATCCCCAGCAACTCCCCATCTGAGTGAACCGAGAATCTCTCCCGTTTCCGGGATCACCACGACGGATTCAAAGATCTTTGCCATGCTCGGATACAGCCAGGGTTCGTCGAAGAGGTAGGCCGTGGAATCGGTACTGCTACTCGGCGCGTTCTTGAAGCCTGCCGGAACCGGAGTCTTCACGCTTTCTGCTTGCCAAGTATTGGTGTCAGGATTCCAGTCCGCTCCATAAAACGGTTCGATCTCCTCAATGTCGGTACGCTGATCAGCCAAGGTAAATTCCGTTGGGGCAGACACCGCATTGGCATGCGTCGTCACAACTGTCTGCAAAAAAGTAACGGTTTGAGCACGATAGGGAGACTTTGGAGTAAACGCGACCTGGATACGGGCCGCTGGCCCTCCTTGGCCTTTCGTGCCCGTGAGTTCAAGCGACCAGGCCATCGTCCCTTTCTTGAGGTTCTTGGACTGCTTGAGTGCTCTCAGGCTAGGGGCTAAATCGGAGGCGGCATCCTGTCCTTTGGCTTTTTCAGGAAGATGCAAATCTTCATCTGAAAAGCACTTCTGCCCTCCGCAGAGGTCTTCCTCTCGGAGCAAGCTGAGTTGGGGCTGTGCGGCGGGATACCTGATCTGGATCTTTACACTCCGATTCATAGCGCGGTTGGATCGGCTTGTGTTATCGGTGAGAAACGTTCCGTGCGGCGCAGCCTTCACCGTTAATTGAGAGGGGCGCAGGTCTGAACCGAGTAACGATGCCACGCGCTTTGCACGACCAACGCGTAGCGTTTCATTATCGGTCTTGGCCCCGACACAATCGCTGAATCCGGTAACTTCCACGGTGGCCAAGGGATTGTCTGTGAGCACGTGTTGCCACGCCCGAATTAACGGATGACTAGCAGTCGATGGCTTCACATGGCGCCAGCCCACGCCAAAATCGGCAATGATCAGGGTGTCTGTTCCGCTGGATGAAACCGGTTCAGATAAAATGCCCGGTTCCTGTTTGGACGCATGGATTTCCCCTGGCACATACGACGCGCAACCGCTATCTGCTGTGCTACCGCCACCCGTTTGCGCACTACTGTCAGGATTCCCATAGTGACCCGGCGTGAAATACTGCTCTCTCCCTTCCGCTGTTGACGATTCCTCCTCGGTATCCAGAAGAGCGAGTTCTTGAGGAGCAGCGGAGGCATGTTGATGTGCAGAGGCATCAGGCTTGATTAAGCGCTGCAAGGCGCGATTTCCAACCGTTTGCTGAAGATGAAGAAGTGGATCGTCTTGCTTGTGACGGGTCGGTTCAAGTGAGGAGCCGACTTGTGTACCAGAACGACTCTGCGTAGCCGATCGTGTAAGGATTCGAGCCATTCTGCTACCTTTATCCAACCGGTGTGCCCGAGTACCCGAGAGCTCACCTCAAGGCAGCCAGTGCTTGTTTGGAGCGCACCTTGTCTTTTGCGTATGGCACCGATATATCAAGCTTCTAACATTTAGAAGTTCTTTGGACTCTTCATAAAGATGATTGCTCTCAACTATGATGTTATTCCATTCAAAATTACACGTTACCTCTGTTTTGGTATTCCTTGTAGTTCCTCTGAGGTAATCGGGTCAGGCAACGGTGACTGGTATCTTTCAGTTAGTTGTGCACCGCGAGATTTATTGATAGGGCTAGGTTCAAGCTCATAATTTTGAGAGTCTAGCATCCAATCACGAACTGTCTGCGATTTTGGTTCGTAGAACCTACCTTCAGCATTCCACCAATTTACGGCATCTCGAGTGTGTCCCATATCGCAGTCTTCTACACGGTACCATGATTTGGTAGGTTCATGGTATACGAGCTCATTAGGAGGAGTTCCAGTTAGTTTTCCTTCTGCTCGCATACGGGCTCGAACCTCACGGCCAGTCCGACTGTCCTTCCCTGGTGTATCCCCGAGGACTTCCTCACGAGTCCAGATTTTTTCCGGCGGAGTGTCTTCATAAGGAGTGTCTATCTTTTGTTTTGAGGAACCTCTTTGCGTTTCGGCTAATGACTCTCGTATGTCAAGCCTATCATTTAATTCCTTCATTCCCTGGACTGGATCCTTGTTTAGGAGATCGATGACCTTGTCTGGTGTCAAATTGAGATCATTAAGCGTCAGTCTTTTCTGGTCAAGACGTGTAAGGAACCTTTGCATCCCTTTTACCCTATTGACATTCTGAGGTGTTACTTGACCCTTACCAGGTCCAGATTGACTCGCTTCAACAGGGTCTAGTGCATCTAACTTCTGTTTCGCTGCATCCGCAGCAGCGTTCACCGCAGTGGACTGCGAATTACCGCATGTAGTCGGATTGCGGAATAAGCACCAGGTGCCGTCTTTGCGTCGTCGATAGGTTTGCCCGTCGCCGAGATCGACTTCCACGTCATACTTGTCATTCAGCGCCGGATCCGTCACTTCGCGGACGTTTTTGGGATCGGACACCTTGTCGGCGAGCTTCTTGTCGGCAGTATGGATATCTTCTGGCGAGAAGTCCTCGACCTTCGCCGTCGTGTCCGGGTCGGCATTCGCCTTATCACCTGTTCCAGATTTGGCTTCCGGAGTGTCGGCCGGTGGTTCAGCGGTCTTGGAGACACCTGTACCTCCTTCGCCTGTCGGCTTCGCTCCTGCCCCTTCACCCTCGACGAGGCTGAAGTCGCCGACTTTTTTCTTGGCACTCTTGAGAAGTGCAGCTAGGTCACTAATAAATGGCACACGTTCCGCTAGTCCGGCGAGCCAACGGCCGAATTTCATGGCAATCGCACCCAACAGCATCAGAGCACCAAGTGTGACCAAACTGATGACGCTCGTCGCAATGGCTTTGCAGTCTTCCTGATCTTCCTTGTCCCGTTCTTCCTTGTCCTTAATCCGGATGTTCTGGTAGCGCAGATCAAAGGTGGCCTTGTCCATGGCAGCGGCTTCAGTCGCCAGAGCAATCACCAGGAGTGCGATTCCCACTTCTTCGGCAAAGGCTAGGCCGGCAGATGCGCCGGCCCCCACTGTCGCCACACCTCCCGGTCCGGTGACAAATCCCAGCGCTCCCAACGCTGCCCCAATCAACACCGAAGCCAACAGAAACCAACCGGACAGTGCACCTGCAATCCCGTTGAACTTCTTCATTCCCTCCAGGAATTTGTCTGTAGCTTTACTGAACTCCAGATTGAACACCGAGGAGATGGCGTCGCCGAAGCACGTCAGCATGGGCATGAATTCCTTACCGACGGTGTCCCATGGCCACAATAGATCCCAGCCCATATGTTTCAACTGACTCCACCAGTTGACGCCAAGTTCGGAGAAGCTTTGGCTCAGATAGTGAAGGACAGACACCTGGATATACATTTCTCGTTCGGTGAATGATCCCTCAATCCGTGCGCGGACAGCCGGTTCAATCTTCAGGACCATCGGCTCAATGGCTTTACGCAGAGCCTCGATGGCCGGTGTCGGGTTCTTAATCAGTTCCCAACCAGCTTTCACGTTTTGGCGAATGCGTCCGACGCTGCTCAGGATCCTTGGGAGTCCTACCAGTCCTCCGATTTCACGCAGGCAAGGCGTGGTCATAATGAAAGCGGTGACGCGTTGGGCCGTATTCCATACGCCATCGTCCAAGAGTGCAAACGGGCCCAGCGTGGCGATTAACAGTGTCTGACGGAGTGCTTCTTTGAACTTGTTCAGGTAGGGTTCGGCGGCAGCCAACAAAGACTTGGCCTTGGTGGACCATTCCGCAACTTTCTTATCGACATCATCCTTAAACGCCGTGACCTTTTTTGCGAATCCGCTGATCGCATCTTTCACTGACTCAAGAAAGCTGAGAGCCCCGACTGCATCCAACACGCCCATGAGCTCGTCATAGATTAGGGACAATGCTCCACTAATTGCCTTCTTGACCGAATCGATGGCGGCCTGAAATGCCGTCAGCTTCCCCTGTACAACAGGAAATCCCTCGGAGACCCACCACTGACGAACGGCCTTGGTGAATGGCTTGCCCCATTTCTCCCATAACGCTTTCGCACCTTGATAAAGCCCGTAGATCAAGGCTCCTAAGACTACGAAAGAACCGTGCGGGGGAAGAAGCAAAAGAACGATGCCAATGACTTTGGCAACCTGCTTTACCTTGCCCATCAAGGGCTTCAATTTTTCCTTCAGTTTGTCCCAAGCATCGAGCGCATGCTGGACAAAGCCTTCGTACCACTGGTCCCAGGACTTCTTTCCATCAGAAAGAAATTCGGTAACGGCATCCCAAACCTCGCCCGCGGCTTTCCGCAACGGCTTGAGGGCGTCCCAGATCTTGCCCGCGGTGTCTTCAACATCTTTCCAAATGGCTTTGAGCTTCTTTTTGACGATGTCGACGGCGGGAGCACCGTATTCCTTCCATAGACCATCAAGCGCGCCGCTGACGGCCGTGAGACCCGTTTTGACCTGGTCAAGGGCCATGGAACCGAGCTTGATGTGGAGGTCGACCACATATTCGGCCAGCTTCCCAATCGCGGTGCACGAACCAGAGACGAAGTTGCCTGCAGCCTGGAGGGCTCCGGATGCGAAGTTCCCGATCAGTTCAGCAAGAGTTGCTCCGAGCCCCTTTTCTTTGATGCTCGAGACGATTCCGCCAAAGAGACCGTCGATGCCTTTGCTAACGGCGTTCTTGAAATAGTCCTTCAGCCCACGGAAGAACTTGATCGCTCCAGGCGCATACTGTTCGATCTGTGCAACGACAAACTCTTTGCCTTTCCGAATGCCGGCTTTAACGCCGGAGCCTACAGCGTGAACGCCCTCGCCGAGGGTGTTGGTGATTGGATTATCGGCAAAGCTGTTCCAGACTGCACGACGCACGATTCCTGTGGAGTCTGAAGTGATGGCCGCTTCGTGTCTTTCTTCTGCAGAAAACTGCTTCGCGTTTGCCTCGGCTTCGTGCTCCAGCGGATCGTGTGGATCTCCAATGGCGACACTGCTGTCACGGGATGTGGAAACTTGGGTTGGTGATTGCCCGGCTTCTTGTTGTACGACGTGAGTGAGTTCGTGGCTGATGAGTTGTCGACCCTCTGATGAAGTGGTGTCGTACTTTCCCTCGCCAAAATAGATGTCATGGCCGACGGTATAGGCATCGGCTTGTATTGACTCAGCCGCTCGGGCTGCGGAGGGGCCTGTGTGTACACGGACATTCCCCAAGTCCTTGCCGAAATACGATTCCATCGTCTGTCGGGTCTGGCCACCCAATGGCTGACCAGAACTGTCTGTTGGACGAACTGTGTCTGCAGTCAGAGCGAGTGCATCGGAGTCACCATGTGTCTGCGCTTGGACCAGGTATGACGATTCAGGTACTAGGCCTGGAGTCGGAGCAGTACTGCACTTCGCACAGGTGCCGCCGCAGGCGCATTGGCGCTGAAGAAGTGACGTGCGAGAGGGTGAACGATAGATGCCCGCGATCGCGCGTTGGATGAACTGGTTGCCGTACTGTTGCTGAGCCCGCTTCAGAGCGATGGCGCGGACGGCTGTATTGGCGGAATGGGACAGGGTCGGGTGGCGAAGAATCTTGGTAGCACCCTCTCCGGGTGGTTCACCGGGCGTGCCACTGGAAAGCCGGCCGGCAATCGCATGGTCTTGTTCGACGGCTGGTTCTTGAACGAGCGTGGCCGTGGCATTGTTGTGCTGCCTTGTGGTATCGGCATCATGTGAGGTGCTGACTGGTTCGGCGGCGGTGGACATTGTGGACTCATCGATGAAACATCATGTCAGTTCTTTGTCGTCAGATCCTTTAGCCGGTCGACGACGCGTTGCATGGCTGTTTTCGTGACGGTGTCCAGATTGAGATCATCGCGGATGTGCTGTCGGACGGCGTGATACCCAATCGCCGGCCAGAGAGCCACCAGATCACGCAGCCATTGCTGCGCCCAATCAGGCAGTCCCGCTTGTTTTCCGAGCACGACCGCAGCTTGGTCCAACCAATCAGGAAGCGGCATGTCCGACCGAACCGCTGGGTCGCAGGTCGGCTCGTATATGTGAAAGGGTGGCACCTCGACAAGGGAGCGCTGGTCTGGCTGTTGGGCCGCCGGTGCTTCGATGTCGAGATGAGTCTCACTCGGAGTTGCTGAGCGGCCTTCGATGGTGTCCCGTTGTTGTATTCGTGGAGTATCGCTGGGGCTGGGAGGTTTGCGAATAAGCGACGGAATGGAATCCGATTTCACGGTCATCTGGTTCAGCGGTTTGAGGTGTCCAGTCTGCTGTCGTATAGGAAGGGGTCTTGTATCTGGTTGAAAGCGCGGGCTCGGACGAGCAGGGAAGCTTCGATCAGGTGTATTGGCAGGCGCATACTGGCCTGGTGAAAAATAGCGTGCACGGGCGATTGTCTCGGTTTTGACGCTGACGAATGATGAAAGGGATTGTGGCTTGTTCTGACTGTGATGATCTCCGGCTTGTGAGATATGTAGAATTTCTTGTCGCTGTCGGTGCTTGAGGCTGAGAAGTTTCCACTCATGTTTTGGTGAATCTATTGTCGGTCCGGTTGCGGAGGCTAACTCCTCCATGTCTAGCGAGCGAGAACGATTAATCACCGCGTGGCATACATCAATGAGATCCTGATCGGCGAGTGGGATGGTTCCGGCCTCGTCCTCTAGCTGGGTCGTCTCTTCGAGGGGCTTGGCGTCGAGTTTTTTGCGGTTCCGCCACCACATCAACGGACCAGCTCCTTTCGGACGAGTTCATAGTAGCGGCCGAAATCGCTCTTCACGCTGATCTTGCCTTGTTTTTGGAACTCGGCATTGGTGGCTTGGATCAGATGCTCCATGCGTATGACCGACGGCGATTCCCTGGCGGCGAGAAATGCGGCATAGAGGACGATATTCTTGATGTGTCCACCAGGAAGCTTGAACTGTTTCGCTAAGAATCCGAAATCGATATCGTCGCCCTGCGGGGCTTCGGCGGGGAAATGGGTGCGCCAGATGCGCTCGCGCAAGGTTTCGTCAGGGAACGGGAATTCGACGATATCCTGCATGCGACGAACGAAGGCGTCGTCGAGGTTGCGCTGCAAATTCGTTGCGAGAATGACGACCCCTTCATATTGTTCGATGCGCTGGAGCAGGTAATTCACTTCAATGTTGGCATAGCGGTCATGGGCATCCTTCACTTCGGTGCGTTTGCCGAAGAGCGCGTCGGCTTCGTCGAAAAAGAGCAGCGCCTGGCAGTGTTCCGCTTCGCGAAAGATCGCGCTCAAATTCTTTTCGGTTTCTCCGATGTACTTGCTGACAACGCTGGAGAGATCGATCTGAAACAATTCCAACGCAAATTCTCTTGCCAGGACCTCCGCCGCCATCGTTTTTCCTGTGCCGGACGGTCCGGAGAACAAGACGTTGAGGCCCTTCCCTCGCGACAGTTTGGCGCCGAATCCCCATTGCGTATGGACGACCCGGCGATGAATGAGCCATGAGGCGATATGCCGGAGTTGCGCCAGCTTGTCGGGCGGAAGGACCAGATCGGACCAGGTATACCGCGGTTCGACGCGAAGGGCATACCGTCCTACGTGGGGGGTGGTGAGGGCTCTGCCTGCGGCAAGGAGCTGCTGGGTCGACGGCGAGACCTCTGCAGGGTCGACCGATGCTGCCATGCCGGAAGCGAGGTTGAGCGTTTGGCGGATGCGTTCCGTCCCGAACGGCAAGGCATCGGCCAGCCGGGCCACGTCGATTTCGTTCGTTCGACCTTCGAGGACCTGCTCCCACAGGCCTTGTCGTTGCGCAAATGAGGGCGAAGGGATGTCGAGTTGCCACAGAGGGATATGATGCGGGACACGAGTGAAGGCTGATGATGGACCCAAGAGGAGGATGGGTTCCTGAAACGTCGACAGGTGCTGCCACAAGAGTGATTCGGCTTTGAGCGTCGAGCCATGGCCTTCCAGTTCCATGGGCGTTTCATCGGCAGAGATGGTCAGCAGCGCATTCCACACGATGGCGTCGCGTTGTCTTTGTGCCATCTGCGATTCATCGTATTGGGAGGCATCGAACTTCATGTGCAGCAGGTTGCGGCCAAGTGATTGGCCGAATTGTTCCGCAGCCTGTTTCAACGTCGCGTCCGACGATCCGACGAGGCGGAGGACGATCTGCTGCGCACCGCGTTGTCGGCAATAGTCTGCCAGGTTGCGCAGCGAGGGAAACGCGTCGATGGTCGGCTGTCCAGCCTGTTGGCGCGATGGAAACCAGAGTCCCTCCAGTGACGGAGGATGGTCGAGGAGAAAATCGACGAGTGAGCCGTCCAGTTTCAGGAACTGCCGAAGAAAAGATGGATGTCGATCTTGCGATTCATCATGACGCTCAAGCAGGTGATACTGCACCAGCGGTGCGCTGGGACCGAAGAGACCACGGGCATCAAGTTTTTCTTGCTCGGACCGGCAGATGAGATTCAGAGCCAGGTTGATACTCGGGCGTTTGCGGGTCACATCGTTCTGCAGGTAGGCGTAGAGCGTTTCATACCGCAGCTCAATTTCCGGGGCCAAGGCGATGAGAATCAGATCCACTTCGGCCTGCGACAGGTTGAAGCAGCGGGCTAAGTAGGGAAGCGAGAGATGGATCTCGGCCTCGTCCGAGAGTTGGCGCCGTTGATCGATCTCTTGCCGCAAGGCGTCGAGTTGGTGGTCGAGCGGCGCCAGGGCGGCGTTTTGAGACTCCTGCGTTTGCCACCAGGCTCCCCAGAAGTCCTTGGCCCGGAGAATGGAATCGATATCCGATTCGGAAATGACTAGGCCTTGGAGGTGATCGTTCTCCGTCGTCGGTTGGGTCTCTCTCACCATCAGCATGGCCCGGCGGATTAGCAAGTCGAGCCGTCGCAGCTCATCGTGGAGATGCTCTAGGCTGTCGGCGTAAGGGTTCATGTCATAGACTACGTGGATGACATTCGGTGGATCGCTCGTTTACCCTTCTTCCGGCAGGATAGGTATATCAGTCCCAACATGCCGGTATTCATATCTCGGTCACATCCCCTGAAGCACAAATTTCACATCTCGATGACCAAGCCAGCCGACCTTCTCCACCGTCTCGTCGGCGCCCGACAAATGAAGGGCGACGTGAAACGGATTCTCATCCAACGTGACGATGAGTTCGTGTTCGTGCACCTCAATAGAACCGGGTGTCGCCAGGATTCGTTGGACGACAAATACACGACTGGCTTGTCTAAACCCACGAACACCGGCGGCAAATTCGCGAATGAGTTTCGATGTCAGGTAGTCCATGGTCGTGGCCCAGGACTCGGCGAATTCGGTGACCCCTTCGTGGGGACCTGCTAACGCGGAAAGTAGGTCTCGTCGCAACGAGGGATCGTCCAGGGACAACATATGATGAAAGTCCGAGATATCCGGCGTAGCGGTCCATCCGGCGAAGAGTGCGAGCCCGGCATCCATGCGGGAATGCGCATCGAGCCTCTCCCCCACAATGGCTAGGCCCATACTGGCGAGCAGGTAGGTGACGGTTCGTGGTCCAAGAGTCTTCCCAAGTGTGGTGCCGAGAATGATCTGCGGCCATTGGAGTCGTGCCAACCGACCAATCAGAAGGAACAGCCCTGCGTATTGGCTTTCAATATGTTGGACGGCCCTTGTGATTGCAGTAGCAGAGGATTCCATCGATTCAACCCGAAGATCGACGAGCACGTTCAGCAGCGTCAGGAGGGTAGGAGAAATCGTGGTCGCGAGGTCCTGCAGCGTCCTGCAGACAGTTGCCCCGAGCGATTGTTGGACGGCCGAATCGTGAAGCAGACGCCTGAGGGAAAATGTCCATTCTGTCGGTGAGCCGGTATGAATGCGGTTATTCATGAATGACAAGGCGCGAATTGACTGCAAGACTACTCGTGGCGACCAGGTATGGAACGAGTCCTCCTGTGTCTGATTCGTTAATCGCAGATACAGCTGTAAGGCCTGGATGCGTTGTGCGCGCTGTCCACCGGCAAGCGCGAGACCTTCGTCCCGTAGAGTCTTGGCCACCATGATAAGGTGATCGGTCGATAGGGGGAGATCTATCGCGTCGGTGTTTCTCGCAATGACGGTGAAGAGTGCTTCCAGGTGGAGTTCATCCAAGAGCGACAGCACACGGGACAGTATTTGGCGTTCGTTCAATAGGTGCAAGGTTTGTACGACAGATCCTGGATGACTGGAGAGCAGCTCGAGGATGGCATCGGCAGTATTCAATCTGAAGAGCGGTGCGAACTCCTGATACTCCCACTTTTGTGATGCGGTGCCTGCAAGTAGATCTGTAATGACCCTCGCGAGCCATTCCTGCTCGGTCTCTGCGCGAACGA
>WBZN01000449.1_pt1 | contig 32974 bp, 37 predicted proteins | sample 5204281 | NCBI WGS metagenome assembly WBZN01 (sample SAMN12344347, study PRJNA552823) | activated sludge metagenome | biome: Activated sludge suspended growth; feature: Nitrification reactor; material: Wastewater; isolation source: activated sludge from nitrification reactor of wastewater... | reverse complement strand
CGTCGACGTCGACCAGTTGCACCTCGTCAACGAAAACTTCGGCATGCACGTTGGCGACCTGATGCTGTCGATGCTCGCGGACGTGATGCGCCGGGGCCTGCCGCCGGGCGCCGTGCTCGCGCGCATCTCGGGCGATCGTTTCGCGGCGGTCATGCCGGGCAGCCTCGAGGCGGCGCTCGAGCACGCGACCGGCTGGTGCGAGCGTGCCGCGCAGCTCACGGCCGTGCAGGGCGACGAGCGTTCGCGCGCCTCGCTCAGCATCGGCGTCGCGGAACTCGCGCCCGGGCCCGACGGCCTCACGCACGGACTCGCCGCGGCGGAAACCGCCTGCAAGGCGGCGAAGGACCGCGGACGCAACCGCGCCGAGGCCTACCTTGCCGCCGACGAGAGCGTCGTGCGCCGCTTCACCGACATCACGATCGCGGCGACGCTGCGTGCCGCCGTTGCGGAAGACCGGCTGCGCCTCGACGCGCAGTTCATCCAGCCGCTCGGTGGCGCGCCCGACCAGCCGCCGCATTTCGAGCTGCTGCTGCGCATGATCGACGACGATGGCGAAACGGTCGGGCCCGACCGCTTCCTCTCCGCCGCCAACCGCTACCAGCTGATGCCGACCATCGATCGCTGGGTGATCGACCACGCGCTCGCGCAACTCGGCGCCCACGCGGAGGCGATCGCCGCCACGCGGGTCGTCTTCGCCATCAATTTCTCCGGCCAGTCGCTCAACGACGGCGAGTTTGCCGACGAGCTCGTGGCGCGCATCGAAGCGAGCGGGCTGCCGCCGCAGTCGCTGTGCTTCGAGCTGACCGAGAGCGCGACCATCGCCAACCTCGCACGCGCCGAGGTGCTGATGCGGCGCCTGCGCAAGCTCGGTTGCGGCGTGGCGCTCGACGACTTCGGCACCGGGCTGTCCTCGCTCGCCTACCTGCGGCAATTGCCGGTCTCGATGCTCAAGATCGACGGCAGCTTCGTGCGCGACATCCTGCGCGACTCGCGATCGGAATCGCTGGTGCAGGCCGTGGCACAACTCGCCCGCTCCATGCAGATGGTGACCGTGGCCGAGTACGTCGAAACCGACTCCATCCGCGAGCGCATCGCGGCGCTCGGCGTCGACTACGGCCAGGGTTTCTCCATCGGCCGCCCGGTACCGCTCACCGGCGTGCTCGCCGACCTGCCGGCCGCGCTCGGCCAGGCACCGCCCCCGCCCCGCCAGGCCGTCATCGACCCGGCCCCGGGCCTCCACTAGGGGTCGCCCCGGGGGGCCGTCGTGGAAACTTGCCGCCGGCTCCGGGCTGTGTAGTAATCGGCCCATGCAGGTCCGCTCCCGCACCATGCTGGCCCTCGCCACGGGCGCCGTGCTCGGCTTTTCCGCTTCGATGGCCGGCAGCGTCCTCGCCGACCTGCGCGGCGGCGACGGCCAGGCCGATGCGGCGTTGCCGTGGGAAGATGCCCGCCTGCTCGCCGAGGTGCTGGAGCGGGTCAAGCGCGACTATGTCGACGGGGTCGACGACCACGCGCTGATGGACAACGCCATCCGCGGCATGGTGAGCGGGCTCGACCCGCACTCCGCCTTCCTCGATGCGGACGAGTACGAGGAGATCCGCGCGAGCACCACCGGCTCGTATCCCGGCGTCGGCATCGAGATCGCGGCCGAGGCCGACGGCATCAAGGTGCTGCGACCGATCGAGGGTTCGCCGGCGTTTCGCGCGGGCGTGCTTTCGGGCGACCTGATCGTGGCGATCGATGGCGAGAAGGTCGGCCCGGATGTCGACCACGCGATCGAGCGCATGCGCGGTCCCGCAGGCAGCCATGTCACGCTCACGCTTGCGCGCGCCGGATCGACCGCGCCGATCGACGTGCCGCTGCTGCGCGCGCAGGTCGCGGTGCACAGCGTCGAGCATGCCCTGCTCGAACCCGGCTACGGCTACCTGCGGATCTCCGGATTCAGCGAGACGACGGCGGCCGACGTCGATGGCGCGATCGCCGACCTCGAGCGCTCCTGCGAAGGGCGGCTCGCCGGGCTCGTGCTCGACCTGCGCAGCAATCCCGGCGGCGTGCTCGAGGCCGCGGTCGAGGTTTCCGACGCCTTCCTCGATTCCGGCGTCATCGTCACGGCCGAAGGCCGCACGCCCGAGGCGAGCTTCCGCATGGAAGCCTCGCCGGGCGACGAGACAAACGGTGCGGAGATCGTCGTGCTGGTGAACGGCGGCTCGGCGTCCGCCGCCGAGATCCTCGCCGGGGCGCTCAAGGACCATCACCGCGCCGTGCTGGTCGGCCGCACCACGTACGGCAAGGGCTCGGTGCAGACGGTGATGCCGCTGTCGGGCGGCCGCGCCGTGAAGCTGACGACCTCGCGCTACTTCACGCCCTCGGGCGCATCGATCCAGGACAAGGGCATCGAGCCCGATGTCGTGATCGACGGCAAGGAGACCGTGCCCGGCACGGCCGCAGCCGCGGGCGACCGCGAAGTGCGGATCGCGCTCGATTCGCTGAAGTCGCGCCGCCGCCTCGCGCTCGCCGACCGCTGACCCCTTGGAATTCCTGCAGTCGCTCGCCGAACTCGTGCTGCACCTCGACCGTCACCTGGTCGAGCTGCTGGTGCGCTTCGATGTGTGGATCTACGCGATCCTCTTCCTGATCATCTTCGCCGAAACCGGCTTCGTCGTGACGCCGTTCCTGCCGGGCGATTCGCTGCTGTTCGCGGTCGGTGCGCTCTCCGCCGTCGACACGAGCGGCACGCTGACACCGCTCAACGTGATCGTGGCGCTGTCGGCCGCGGCAATCCTCGGCAATACCGCGAACTACGCGATCGGGGCGCGCATCGGCCCGCCGGCCTTCAGTGGCCGCTACCGCTTCCTGAAGCTCGAGTACCTGCGCGAGACGGAAGCCTACTTCCGCCGCTACGGGCCGATGACCATCGTGCTGTCGCGATTCGTGCCGATCATCCGCACCTTTGCGCCGTTCGTGGCGGGCGTGGGCCGCATGCCGTACGCGCGCTTCCAGGCCTACAACATCGGCGGGGGCGCGGGCTGGGTGGTGGCGTTCGTCGCCGCCGGCTACCTCTTCGGCAACCTGCCGTGGATCAAGCGGAACTTCGGCCTCGTGACCGTGCTGATCATCGTCATCTCGGTGGTCCCGATGGGACTGATGCTGCTGCGGGTCAGGCGAGAGCGCGCAGCGCGCCGATGAACGCGCCGGCGAGCAATGCCATGGTCGGCAGCATCGAGAGCGCAAAGCCGACGTGGCGGCGCTCGGCCGCGCGGGTGTAGCCGCAGTAGTAGACGAGCCGGCCCACCACGAACACGAAGCCGAGCCCCGCGGACCACAGCGGGTCGACGTACAGCGCGAACAGCAGCATCGCGGGAACGAGCACCACGAGCAGCTCGAGCGTGTTCACCTGCACGCGGTAGTAGCGTTCGAAATCCGGGTTGCCGGTGATGGCCGGAGCCTTCACGCCGTAGCGCCCGCGCGCCCGCGCGACCGCCATGCCGAAGGCGAGGTACTCGGCCAGCGCGAGCGCGATCACTGCATGGACCCAAGCCATGCGCGCGATTCTCGGCGATGCGCGCGCGCGGGCGCAAGCCGCGATGGCAGAATAGCGACCATGGCGGGCAAACTTCGCGGTTACGCGCATCGCATCGACATCGCGGCCGACACGATGCGCGTCTGGCGGGCATTCACCGAACCGAAGGCGCTGGCGCGCTGGTGCGCGCCGGGGTCGGCCATCCGGCCCCGCAGCGGCGGCAGTTTTCGCGCCAGCGTCGATCGCATCAGCACGATCGACGCGCACATCGACGTGTTCGATGCCGGGCGGCGCCTGCGACTCATACACCTCGAGCGGCCCGACCTGCCGTCGCGCGACCTGACGCTCATCGACGACTTCCTGCTCGAAGCCGACGGCCAGGGCACGATCGTGCGCTTGCTCGGCTCGGGCTTTCCCGAGGATCCGGCCTGGGACCCGTACTACCTGCGCATGCGCGCGGGCTGGGAGCGCGCGCTCGCGCGGCTCAAGGTCTATCTGGAGAAGGACATGGACAAGGAGGCGAGGAAATGACTGGATTCATCCTGCGTGCCGTGATCGCCGCCGGCGGGCTGTGGCTCGCCTCGCGCTGGGTCGACGGCTTTTCCATCACGAGCACCGGCACGCTGCTGATCGCCGCCGCGTTGCTCGGCATCGTCAATGCCGTGGTTCGCCCGATCGCGGTGGTGCTCACTCTGCCGATCACGATCGTCACGCTCGGCCTCTTCCTGCTGGTGGTCAATGCCGGCATGGTGGGCCTCGTCGCCGCGGTATTGCCGGACTTCAGCATCGCGGGTTTCTGGACCGCCGTGCTCGGCGCGCTCATCGTGAGCGCCGTGTCGTGGGTGGGCTCCTGTTTCTTCGGCTCGAGCCTGCGGGTCGAAACGCTGCGACGCGAGCGATGAGCGCGCCGGCGCTCGTCATCATCGACATGCAGCAGGGCATGACGGGCACGGTGGCCGGCCTGCGCAACAACCCGCAGGCTGAGCACAATATCGGGCGGTTGCTGCAGGCCTGGCGACACGGCGGCGCTCCGATCGTGCATGTGCGGCACATCTCGAGAAACCCCGCCTCGCCGTTCTGGCCGGGCCAGCCGGGCGCCGCGTTCCAGGAAGCGCTCGCCCCGCGCGCAGACGAACATGTGGTCGAGAAGAATGTGCCGGATGCGCTCATCAACACCGGCCTCGAGCGCTGGCTGCGCGTGCGGGGCATCGCCCGGCTCGTCGTCGCCGGTGTCAGCACCAACAATTCGGTGGAATCGACCGCGCGCACGGCCGGCAATCTCGGCTTCGAGACGCAAGTGGTGTCGGACGCCTGCTTCGCCTTCGGCATGACGGACCACGCGGGGGCGCCGCGCACGGCTGCGGAAGTGCATGCGATGTCGCTCGCGAACCTCGCGGTCGATTACGCCCGTATCGTGACGACCGATGAGCTGCTCGCGGGCCTTAGCCCGGCGACTCGGGCGCCGACACCTCTTCGGGCCAGTTGACGAGCACCACGCCGGCGATGATCACGGCCATGCCCGCGAGCATCACGCCGGTGAGCTGCTCGTCGAGCACCCACCAGCCGAGCAGGGTGGCGAGCGCCGGGTTCACGTAGCCGTAGGTCGCGACGCGCGCCGGCGTCGTGTGCTGCGTGAGCCAGGCGTAGGCCGTGTAGGCGAGGCAGGAGCTGAACACGGTGAGGTAGGCCATCGACAGCATGCCAGGCAGGGTCCAGGTCCACTCGTGTTGCTCGCCGAGCCCGAGGCCGATCGCCGTGAGCATCACACCACCGCCGAACATCTGCAGGCCGGTGAACGCGAGGACATCGAGCGACTTCTCGGCATTCCTGAAATAGATGGTGCCCGCGGCCCAACCCATGCAGCCCGCGAGGATGCCGAGTTGCGGCACGAAGTGGGCGATCGAGTAGCCCTCCTGCGGCCACACGATCGCGACGGTGCCGAGAAAGCCGAGCGCGAGGCCGAGCCCGGTGCGCCGGTCGATCGGGTGGCCGCGTGCGCCGAACAGGCCGAAGATCGCGATCCAGAACGATGAGGTCACGTTCAGCAGGGCGGCCTGGCTCGACGGCACCCATTGCAGCGCCCAGACGTTGAAGCCGTTCGACAGCGCGATCGACAGCAGGGCCATGACGAAGAGCTGCTTCAGGTCGGTCGCATCGAGCGCGAGCCGCCCGCCGCGCGCCCGCGCGATGAGCGCGAGCGCCAGTCCCGCGACGATGAAGCGGACGCCCGCGAAGAGGAAGGGCGGCAGGTGGTGCACGCCGACCGAGGTCGCGAGGTAGCTCGATCCCCAGACGATGTAGATGATCGCGAAGCACGCGATCATGCGCGTGCGAAAGGCGGCGGCAGCGGTCATGGGGGCCGCCATGCTGCCACAATCAGGCGCCGGGGCGTGATCTTGCCGCGCGGAAGCGCTCGAGGCTGGCGGCGGGCCAGGTGGTCTTCGGGTCGTAGAATTCCGCAAAAACGCGCGCGTCGCCCGGCAGCACGACCCAGGCCTGGCGGGTCGACGTGAAGATGTGGGCGTCGGGCGGGAATTGCCCGGGCGCATCGAGCGTACCGACGCGCAGAAAGGCGATGCCCGGGCCCGCGCCGGCATAGTGGCTCCAGAGCGCGACCTGGCAGTCCGGGCAGCGCACGATCCGCTGGCCGCGGCCGCTGGCCGAGGGCGTATCGATCGTGACAGGCGCGCCCGACAGCAGCACGACGCGGGCCGTCTCGACCATTGCATTCACGGCAAACGCCGAACCCGTCTCGCGCTGGCACCAGCTGCAGTGGCAGCAGTTCACGAAGAGGGGCCTCACCGTGAGCCGATAGCGCACGGCACGGCAACTGCAGCCGCCCTCGACGGCCACTTCATCGGACATGATTGGCCTCGCTGAAAAGCGGTAGCCTCTCTGCCGCGAGCGCGCCCTCGATCTCGAGCAGGCGCCGCTTGGTCGCGATCTCGCCGTGCGCGGAAAAGCCGCCCGGCCGCTGGCCGGCGGCGAGCACGCGGTGGCAGGGAATGATGATCGGCATCGGGTTCTGCCCGAGCGCCTGCCCCACGGCACGCGCGGCGCCTGGCTCTGCGAGTTGCGCGGCGATCTCGCCGTAGCTCCTCGTCTCGCCGGCCGGGATGCGGCGCGCGAACTCGTACACCCGCAGGTTGAAGGGCGGCACCCCGCGCAGGTCGAGCGCGATGTCGTCGAAATGCACGCGCTCGCCCGCGAGCAGCGCGATGATGCGGCTTGTCGCGAACCGCACGTTGGCGGGCGGCGCCTGCTCGTGCGCGCTCGGGCGCCGCCGTGCAAGGCGTGCCCGGGTGGCGGCCTCGTCCGCCTCGGGCAATTGCACGGCGCAAATTCCCTGCGCGGACCAGGCGATGCCGCAGGGACCGAGCGCCGTGCCGAAGAGTGCGATGCCGAAGGGTGCGCTGCCGTGCATGCGTGCTTCAGTGGCCGGTGAGGGCGACGAATTCGCCGCTGAACCTCGCGGCAATGCGCCCCTCATACTCCAGCGCCGCAAGGACGGCAATCCGCGCCTTGCCCCGCCGCTGCAGCAGTTTCACGAACGGCTCCCAGCGGGCAGGCTCCGCCAGCGCCGCGCGCGCCGTGAATGCGCCGGCGATGGGCAGCTCGTAGTCGACCGTGCTGCGCTGGATCACGAGGCGGTTGGCGATGCCCGCGGCGCGCAGGCGCAGGTGGAGCAGCGACCACGCCGCGAGGATCGCGAGCGCCGCCACGCTGCCGCCGAAGGCCGTGTCGCGATGATTGATGTTCGGCGCGAGGGGTGCCTCGAGCGTCACCTCGAGTTCGTCCGCCGCGCGTACGCCGATGTCCATTGCCGCCGCGAGCGGGATGTGATCGCGCAGGTAACGGCGCAGGGCGGGGGCATCGAAAGTCACGGCGTGGGCGTGGCGGGCGCAGGCGGGCTTGCCGCCGGCTCCCTGTTCGCCTCGCCCGTCACGGAGTCGAGCTTGTCCTTGTCAAGGTACTTTTCCATGCCGGCGAGGCCTGCCGCGACCTCGGGGCTCGAGAACAGCTCCCTTCCTGCGACCTGGCCCAGGACCTGGAACGCCGCCGCGATCGCTATCGGGCCTTCATACTTGACCGCCTTCTGCGCCTGCTCGCGACAGGATTCGGTCAGCAGGCGCATGAAGAGGCCGGCCGTTGCCCTGTTCTCGGCATCGATCCGCTCGGCGGGGACATTTGCGAGGGTCTTCACGGCCGGGTGCAGGGTCGCCGCGGCGAACATCCAGCGCACGAACGCGGCGCGATCGTCGACGGTCGTCGCCTCGACGATGCACTTGCCGAGATCGTCGACGTAGGTGCCGGCCCGGGCGGGGCTGGCGCTGCCGAGCGCGGCGACCAGTGCCGCGGCGGACAGGACCATCATGCGCATGGGTTTCACTTCCCTTCGCCGCGCACGGCGACGCGATAAAGCCACCAGGCGAGCCCCGCAATGAACACGAGGCCGAGCCAGGCGCCGAAGTGCAGCGCCTCGGGCAGCGCGAGCACGTCGCGGTTGGCGGTTGCGACGATCGGGATCGCAATCACGATGCCCATGAGCGCCTCGCCCGTGATCATGCCCGCGCCGAACAGCACGCCCTTGTCGCTCGCGCGCTCGGCTTCACTGGCGCCCGGCTTGATGCCGCGCGCCCGGTCGGCGATGTGGGCGAGGAGACCGCCGAGGAAGATCGGCGTCGTGTACTCGAGCGGCAGGTAGATGCCGACCGCGACCGCGAGCACCGGCATGCGGAAGTGCGCGCCGCGCGCCTTCAGCACCTGGTCGGCGACGATGATGGCGACGCCGATCGCGCCGCCGATCGTCACCATGTCCCACGGCAGGTGGCCGCCGAACATGCCCTGCGCAACCGACGCCATCAGCGTCGCCTGCGGCGCGAGCAGCGGCGTCGGGTGCGTGGCGGTCGGCGCACCGATGCCGTAGGCGCTGTTCAAGAGGTTCAGCACCGGCGCCATCACGAGCGCGCAGGAGACCGCGCCGATCGCGAGCATCACCTGCTGCCGCCATGGGGTCGCGCCGACGAGCTGGCCGCATTTGAGGTCCTGCAGGTTGTCGCCGCCGACGGCGGCGGCGCAGCACACGACCGCGCCGATCATGATCGCGGCCACCGGGCCGAGCGGCGCGGTGCGGCCCATCAGCAGCCACAGCACGAGCGACGCGAAGAGGATCGTGCAGATGGTGATTCCCGAGACGGGATTGTTCGACGAGCCGATGAGCCCGGCCATGTAGGCCGACACCGAGCAGAAGACGAAGCCCGCGACGATCATGATGATCGTCATCGGCAGGCTCACGCCCCAGCTGCCGACGATGGCGTGGTAGAGGAGCGCGAGCGGGATCGTGAACAGCACGATGCCGATCATCACGTAGTTCATCGGCAGGTCGCGCTCGGTCTCGGCGAGCGCGGCGCCGGCACCGGCGCGCGTGGCGGCGAGGCCGCTCCTGACGCCCGAGAGCAGCGAGCTGCGCAGGCTGATCACGGCCCAGATGCCGCCGACCAGCATCGCGCCGACGCCCATGTAACGGATCTTCGCGGCCCAGATCGCGTAGGCCGCGTCGTTCGCGGAGAGGCCCTGCAACGTGGCTGCGAGCGCGGGATCGGCGCTGGCGTAGTTCGCGGCGTAAAACGGAATCGCGATGTTCCAGGAAATGATGCCGCCGCCGACGATCAGGATGCCGATGTTGAGGCCGACGATGTAGCCGACACCGAGCAGCGCGGGCGAGAGGTTCACCGCCATGTAGGCGATGCCCTTGCCGGCGTAAGCGGCGATCGCCGCGGTGTCCGGGATGAGCCGCAAGCCGCTGCCGGCGAGCAGCTTCACGAGCCCGCCGCCGACCGCCGAGCCGGCGAGGATCTTGAGGCCCTGGGCTGGATTGGCGCCGGTCTTCAGTACCTCGGCGGCGGCCATGCCCTCGGGGAACTTGAGCTTCTGCTCGATGATCAGCGAACGGCGCAGCGGCACCGAGAAGAGCACGCCGAGGATGCCGCCGAGGCCGGCGATCGTGAGCACCCATGAATAGCGGAAGTCGGTCCAGTACTCGAGGATCACGAGCGCGGGGATCGTGAAGATGACGCCCGCGGCGATCGAGGCGGCGGCCGAGGCGCCGGTCGCGACGATGTTGTTCTCGAGGATCGTGCCGCCGCCGAGCAGGCGCAACACGCCCATCGACACGACGGCCGCGGGAATCGCCGAGGCGATGGTGAGGCCCGCGAAGAGGCCGAGGTAGGTGTTCGCCGCCGCGAGGATCATCGCGAGCAGCATCGAAAGGACGATCGCGCGCACCGAAAGCTGGGCCGTTGCGGCCATGTTGTTACCCCCGTATGAGCCCACGGCTCAGGGCCAAGAGCTTAGGGCCAGACGCGCCGGCTGGCCAATGTTTGCGGGCTGGCGGCGTTGGCGGGCGCCGCCGCGCGCGGGCACCGGCGGCCCCATGTACTATCGCCTGCGTCCCGACAGGATGGAGCAAGGCATCATGAAACATGGGTTCGCTTCCCTGGTGCTCCTCGGCCTGCTGTCGGGGACCCAGGCACTGGCCGACTCCAAACCCGAGTCATTGCCGCAGGTTTTCAAGCGCGTCGGCCCGGCTGTCGTCGTGATCCATACGCGCGGGCGCACGGTCGGGCGCGAGACCGCCGGCAAGGTCGTCAGCGTCGCGGGCTCGGGCTCCGGCGTGCTCGTGACGGGCGACGGCAAGGTCGTGACGGCGGCACACGTCGTGCACTCCGCGGACGCGGTTGCGGTCGAGTTCCAGGGCGGCGTCATGGCGCGGGCGCGCGTGATCGCTTCCGATACGGCGGCCGACGTTGCGCTCCTGCAGCTCGACGGCGTGCCCCCGGGTGCGGTCACTGCGAAGTTCGGCGACTCCGACAAGGCCGAGGTCGGTGACCAGATCTTCATTGTCGGCGCGCCGCTCGGCATGTCGCGCACCCTGACGGTGGGTTACCTGAGCGCGCGTCGCGAGGTGAACGCGACCTATGGCGGCATGGGCAGGACCGAGCTGTTCCAGACCGACGCGGCCATCAACCCGGGGAACTCGGGCGGGCCGATGTTCAACATGAAGGGCGAGATCATCGGCGTCGTGAGCTACATCATTTCCCGCTCGGGCGGCTCCGAGGGCATCGGTTTCGTCGTGACCTCGAACATGGCGCGCGCGCTGTTGTTCGACGCGCCGACGGTGTGGAGCGGGCTCGAGGGCTACTTGTTGACGCCGGAGCTCGCCGCCGCGCTCAACGTGCCCGGCGGCGCGACGGGGCTCCTCGTGCAGCGCGTGGCGGCTGGATCGCCCGCCGCGCAGATGGGGCTGCGCGGGGGAACCCTGCCCGTGACCGTCGGCGAGGAGAGTTTCGTGCTGGGTGGCGACATCGTGCTTGCGGTCGAGGGCATCGACATCGGCTCACCGTCGTATCACGAGCTGATCCGCCGCAAGCTGATCGAGATCCAGCGGGGTGGCGGGCCCGTGCGCGTCACCATACTGCGCGACGGCAAGGTGGCCGAAATCAGCGCAAGTCCGGGGAGGTAGTTCGCCGGCATGCAGCGCGCAGGAGGATGCGCGAATAGAGCCTGTGGAAGCCGAGCAGCGCGTTGAACTTCCCGCCGGGCGACGGGCGGGCGGTCACTGGATGAGGCCGAGGAATCACGGCCGATCCGAAAAAGAGCCGGGTGCGTGGCCGCCCGGGAACCCCGCCGGTGGAAATGCCCGCAAGCGGCATCGACTTCAACCACGAGCGCGTGCGGCCCGTGAAATCGGCGAGCAGGATTTCATCGTTGCGGCGGCCCGCCACGCGCCAGGCGGCAAAGGTGTCGGCGTCGCCCGATGCGAGCGCACGGGCCTCGGCGTCGGTCGAGGGCCGCGACACCCACCACCTCAGGACCAGCCGCTCGAGCCTGAATGCCCAGGTGGTGTAGAACGCTGCCACGAACTGCGCCTGCGTGACCGGGTGATCGACCTCGGCCACGTAGCAATCCGCATAGGCCCCGTCACGCCGGCAGTCGTCGAGCAGTGAGCCCGGCGGCACGGCGCACGCCGCTACCACCGCACTTGCCGGCGGCTCACCACCCGCAGGCCTGCCCCTTGTTCTGCTCCGCAAGCCAAGCCTGCAGCGGCGCGAAATACTCGAGGATCGCCGATGCATCCATCTGGCGCGTGCCGGTGAGCTTCTCCATCGTGTCCTGCCACGGCTCGCTCTGGCCGAGCTTCAGCATGGCGGCGAACTTCTCGCCCGCGGCCTTGTTGCCGAAGATCGAGCATTCGTGCAGCGGGCCCTTGAAGCCGGCCGCGTCGCACAGCGCCTTCTGGAACTGGAACTGGATGATGAACGAGAGGAAGTAGCGCGTGTACGGCGTGTTGCCCGGCACGTGGTACTTCGCGCCCGGGTCGAAGTCGGCTTCGCTGCGCGTGACCGGCGGCGCGACGCCCTGGTACTGCGTGCGCAGCTTCCACCACGCCTCGTTGTAGTGCTCGGGCCTGATCTCGCCCGAGAACACCTTCCAGCGCCACTCGTCGATCACCTTGCCGAAGGGCAGGAAGGCGATCTTTTCGCTCGCCATCTTCATCTGCTGGTTGATGACCGCCTCGCGCGACGGTCTAACCGCGCTCACGAGGCCGATGCGATGCAGATACTCCGGCGTCACCGAGAGGTTCACCGTGTCGCCGATCGCTTCGTGAAAGCCGTCATGCGCGCCGTTCTGGAACAGCAGCGGCAGGTCGTTGTACCAGAGGTAGTAATAGACGTGGCCGAGCTCGTGGTAGATGGTGAACAGGTCTTCCTCGTTCGGCTGCATGCACATCTTGATGCGCACGTCGTTGGCGTCGTCCATGTCCCAGGCGCTCGCGTGGCACACGACTTCGCGGTCGCGCGGCCGCACGAGCATCGAGCGTTCCCAGAAGGTCTGCGGCAGCGCCGGGAAGCCGATCGAGGTGTAGAACGTTTCGGCGGACTTCGTCATCCGCACCGCGTCCCATTTCTGCTGCTTCAGCTCGCGGTCCGCGGATTCGATGCTCGCCTTCGGGTAGGGCTTCAGGATGTCGTCGTAGACCTTGTTCCAGGTCTGCGCCCACATGTTGCCGAGCAGCTGCGCGGGGATCGGCTTGCCGGCCGGCACCTTGTCCTCGCCGTAGCGTTTGGCGAGCCGGCCGCGTGCGTAGCACTGCATTTCGTTGTAGAGCGGCTTGACCTGCCCCCAGAGCCGCGTGGCTTCCGCAGCGAACTCGTCGGGCGGCATGTCGTAACCCGAGCGCCACATCGCGCCGAGGTCGGCGAAGCCGAATTCACGTGCGCCCTCGTTCGCGAGCTCGACGAAACGCTGGTACTTCGGGCGCATCGGGCGCGCCGTGTCGTGCCAGCCGACCCAGGCGTCGGTGAGCGCCTGGTAGTCGCGGCTCGTCGCGAGCGTCTCGGAGAGCTGGTCGATATTGCGGCAGGACTCGGGCCCCGACGGACAGTACTTGCCCTCGCCGTACATCGCGCCGAGGCTCGCGAGGATTTCAGTGAGCTCCGCGCGCTTCGCCGGGTCGGCGGGCGCGGGCGCGGAGGTCTGCAGCTTCAGCAGCATCAGGCTGCGCTTCGTCGCCGGTGTGCCCGGCGCGTCGACGTAGCCCTTCGCCTTCTCGGTCGTCGCGCCGAGATACTCGAGGTAGCGGTCGTTGGCGCGCGCGCTCAGGATCTGCGTGTCGAGCGTGATGTCGGTCGCCTGGGTCCAGTCCGCCGCCGCCACTTCGCGCAATATCGGCTTCAGCTCCGCATTGACCTGCGCGATGAACTCGTCGGCGGTGGGCTTCGCGGCCGCACCGGTCGGCGGCGCCTGGCTGCAACCGGCGAACGAGAGCGAAGCGAGCGCGATGACGCCCGCTGCCCGGAACAAGCGGCCCGCTGCCCGCGTCATTTCACGCCTCCCATCAGGCGCTTCGCGAAGGGCGAGACCAGGAACATGACGAGTCCGCCGATGGCGCCCCACCAGAAGATGCCGAGGAACTGGTTCGGCATGGCGGCGATGTTGTTGGGGTCGAATTCGCCCGCGAACTGGCCCGCGAGGTTGTTGCCGATGGCGGTTGCGAGGAACCACACCCCGAGCGCCTGGCCGACGAAGCGTGTGGGCGCGAGCTTCGACATCGAAGAGAGGCCGACCGGCGACAGGCACAGCTCGCCGAAGGTGTGGAACAGGTAGGTGAAGATGAGCCAGGTGGGCAGCACCTTCTCGCCCGCGACGACGTACTGCGCGGCGAAGAACATCACGATGAAGCCGATGCCCATCAGCACGAGGCCGAGCGCGAACTTCACCGGGGCCGTCGGGTCGAGGTTGCGCTTGCCGAGCGCGACCCAGAGCGCGGCGAACACCGGCGAGAAGATGATGATGAACAGCGGGTTCACGTTCTGCAGCACGCCGGCCGGCATCAGCCAGCCGCCGATCTGCCGGTCGGTGTGCCGGTCGGCGAAGATGTTGAGCGAGGCGCCCGCCTGCTCGAAGCCCGCCCAGAACATCGCGCAGGCGATGAAAAGCGCGAGCATCACGAGCACGCGCTTGCGCTCGACCGTCTCGAGGCCCGCGAAGAACAGCAGGTAGGCGAAGTAGCCCGCGGCGAATGCGCTGATCGCCCAGAAGGAGTTCTCGAGGAGGTCGACCGGATCGATGTGGACGCGGCCGCCGATCGCGAGCAGCACGATGGCCACGATCGCGGCGACCACCGCGGCGACCATCCACCAGGCGCGGCGCGTGGCCGCGGGATCGGCGTGCGTCATGCCCGGGTCGACGCCCGCGTGCCCGAGGAAATGGCGGGTCATGGCGAACTGCACGAGGCCGAGCAACATGCCGATCGCCGGTGCGGCAAAGCCTGCGCTCCAGCCATAGCGCGCCGCGAGGATCGGCACGATGGTCGAGCCGAGGAAGGCGCCGACGTTGATGCCCATGTAGAAGATCGAGAAGCCGGCGTCGCGCCGCGAGCCACCTTCCGGATAGAGCTGCGCGACGATCGCGCTGATGTTCGGCTTCAGGAGCCCGACGCCGAACACGATCAGCATCAGCCCGAGGAAGAACAGATGCGTCGAGCCGGTGGCCAGGAGGCCGTTGCCGACCATGATCAGGATGCCACCCCACCACACCGCGCGCTGCGCGCCGGTCAGCCGGTCGGCGATCCAGCCGCCCGCGAGCGAGAGCAGGTAGGTGCCCGAGATGTACAGGCCATAGATCGCGTTGCCGGTGCGATCGTCGATGCCGAGGCCGCCTTCCTCGATGGAGGCGACGAGGAACAGCACGAGGATTGCCCGCATGCCGTAATAAGTGAAACGCTCCCACATCTCGGTGAAGAAGAGCGTGGCGAGCCCGCGCGGATGCCCGAAGAAGGCCCGGCTCGAATCCCCCGCCACCACCGTCGTCGACATCGAATCGGCCATTTTTGGCTCGCTTTGCATGTGTCCGGCGCGCGGCGCCGCGATGGCGCCGGAGTGTGACCCATGTTGCCTTGCGCCAGCAAGGCAGCGCTGCGGCCGGGCGAGGGCCCGGAAAGCTAGCCGGAATCCGCGGAATCGCGCGCGGCGTCCGCGCGGCGCATCTTCTGCATGATGCGCGCCATCACGAGCCCGCCCTCATAGAGGAGGTACATCGGGATCGCCATGATGGACTGGGAGATCGCGTCGGGCGGCGTCAGGAACGCGGCCACGACGAAAATGCCGATCAGCACGTAGCCACGCGCCTGCGCGAGCTTCTCCACGCTCACGAACCCGGCGAGCACCGCGAGCACCACCGCCACCGGCATCTCGAAGGCGACGCCGAAGGCGAAGAACATCGTCAGCACGAAGTCCATGTAGCTCGTGATGTCGGTCATCATCGTCACGCCGATCGGCGTGGTCTGCGCGAAGAACTCGAACATCACCGGGAACACGGCGACATACGCGAACGCGCTGCCGAGGTAGAACAGCAGGATCGACGAGACGAGCAGCGGCAGGCCGAAGCGGCGCTCGCGCCGGTAGAGGCCCGGCGCGACGAACGCCCACACCTGGTAGAGCACCACCGGCATGGCGATGTAGAGCGCCACGAAGAAGGCGAGCTTGAACGGCGTCATGAACGGCGAGATCACGCTGGTCGCGATCAGCGAGGCGCCCTTCGGCAGCTTGTCGATCAGCGGCTGCGCGAGGAAGGTGAACAACTCGTTCGAATAGATCGCGCAGGGGATGAACGCGACGATCACCGCGATGAAGGCGCGCAGCAGGCGGTCACGCAGCTCGAGCAGGTGCGAGATCAGCGTGCCTTCGGCGAGCCGTTCAGGTTCCTCGCTCATGGTTCGCGGCAGGAGGCGGTGGTTCGGCGCCGGCGTCGGCGTGGCTCACGTCGCTGCGGGCGACGTCGTCATCGGGCTGGTAGTACTTCGCGGCCGGTGGCGGCGCGGCCTCGGCCGCCGCGGGCTCCTGCGGCGGCTCTGGCGGTGACGGGTCGGCTGGCGGCGCGGTGGATGATGGTGCGGCGGACGGGTTGCGCGGCCGCTCCTCGAGGATCGCCTCTTCCTCGAGCTGCTCGCGGAACTGGCGCGCCATGGCGCGCGCGCGCCCGACCCAGCGGCCGACCTGCGAGGCGACGCGCGGCAGCTTCTCGGGGCCGAGCACGATCAATGCCAGCGCAAAGATCAGCAGCAGCTCGGTGAAGCCGACCTCGAACATCGCGGCGGGAGGCAGCGGCCGTTCAGGCGCCGCGGTCGATCTTGCTGCCGGCGTCGCCCTTGGCGACTTCCGGGAACTCGGCGTCCTTTTCAGGCGACCTGATCTGCTTCGGCTCGTCGGCGCCGCCCTCGGCCTCGCCCTCGCTCATCGACTTCTTGAAGCCGCGCACGGCCGCACCGAGGTCCGAGCCGATGGTCCGCAGCTTCTTTGCGCCGAAAACGAGCAGCACCACCAGCAGGATGATGATCAGCTCGCGCATCCCGATACCCATAAAAACCTCGAAAATGCGCACCCTTGCGCAAGTGTGCGGATGATAGGCCAAAAGACGTCCCCGAACCGGGAAAGTTCGCCGTCAGGAGGCGTGCGCTTCCAGCCAGAACGTGACAGGTCCGTCATTTTCGAGCGCCACCCGCATGTGCGCGCCGAATTCGCCCGTGGCGACGCCCGCGTGCCGTGCCCTCGCCTCGGCCACCAACAGGTCGAAAAGCGCCTGCGCCGTCGCGGGGGCGGCGGCGGTGCTGAATCCGGCGCGGTTGCCCTTGCGCGTATCGGCCGCCAGCGTGAATTGAGGCACCAGCAGCAGCCCGCCGCCCGTCTCGGCAAGCGAGCGGTTCATGCGCCCTTCGTCATCCGGAAACAGCCGGTAGCCGAGCAGGCGCTCGAGCAGGCGCGCGGCGGCGGCTGCCGAATCGGTGGCCTGGACACCGACAAGGGCGAGGATGCCGCGCTCGATGCGGCCGACGATCCGTCCGCCCACCGTCACCTGCGCGAAATTGACGCGTTGAATGAGCGCGATCATCGGCGCGCCATCGTGCCATCCGGCCGCCCTGCGGGGAAGCGAAGGTGGCATTTGCGGTGCGCAACCCGGTAACATTTGCGGCTGTTTCCCGCAGGGGGTTCTCCATGTCGCTTGCCAGCCGTTTCGCCGCCGTTGTCGCCCTTTCCGCCATCGTCTCGGGGACCGCGGGGCCCGCACGCGCGGACGGCAACGTGGCGCGCGGCAAGGACCTCGCCTACACCTGCCTCGGCTGCCACGGGGTCAAGGACTACAAGAACGTCTACCCGACCTACAGCGTGCCGAAGCTCGCCGGCCAGAGCCCGGCCTACATCACCGCGGCCCTGCTCGGCTACCGCTCGGGCGATCGCTCGCACGGCACCATGCACGCGCACGCGGCCTCGCTCAGCGACCAGGACATCGCAGACGTGGCTGCCTACCTCGGCGCCGAGCCGCTCAAGGCGAGCGGCAAGCCGCCCGCCGCAAGCGCGCCCGAAGCGGTGCAGGTCTGCGTTGCCTGCCACGGTGGCGACGGGGTGGCCGTGCTGCCCGATTACCCGAGCCTCGCTGGCCAGCACGCCGATTACCTCGCGCGCGCCCTCGAGGAATACAAGAAGGGCGCCCGCAAGAATCCGATCATGGCGGGTTTCGTCGCGACGCTGAGCGAGGCCGACATCGAGGCGCTGGCCGACTACTTCAGCCGCCAGTCGCCGGGCCTCGAGACGGTCGCGAGGCGCACGTCGCGCTTCAGCGCGCGCTGAGCCGCTCGAGAAAAGCCGCGGCCGTGGTCATCCATGCGTCGCGGCCCGGCTTGCGCCGCAGGACATGGCCTTCGTCCTTCACGGCGAGATACCACACCTCGGCACCGTTGCCGCGCGCGCTCGCCACGAGCTGCTCCGCTTCGTAGACCGGCGCCAGCGTGTCCCGCGTGCCGTGCACCACGAGCAGCGGCTTGCGCAACGCGCGGGCGTTCGGGATGCGGGCCCAGGACGCGACGCCCGCAAGGTCGATGCCGCCGATCACGCGATCCCCGTACTGCGCCATCGAGCCGAGCGCAACCTGCGCGCCCTGCGACTCGCCCATCAGCACGACCCGCGTGCGATCGAGGTCGCGCTGCACGCCGATCCACACGAGCAGCGAACCGATGTCGCGGATCGCGTCCTCGCGGCGGGTATCGTCGAGCGTGGCGAACGTCTCGCCGTAGCCTGGGGCGCCACGCACGTTCGGCACCACCACGGCATAGCCGAGCACGTTCACCGCGATCTGCGTGAAGGCGTCGAACAGCGGGCGGGCCTGCTCGCCGCGGCCGCTTGCGATGCGTACCAGCACCGGATGCGGGCCCGGCGTGCGCGGGCGATAGACCCAGGCGGGCAGGGTGCGCGTGCTGCCGCCCACGCGATCCCAGGTCGGAAAGCCGATGAGTTCGGGCGCCACGAACGCCGCCGGATCGACCGGTCCCGGCTCGCTGCGCGTCCAGCGCGTGAGCGCGTTAGTGGCCGGCTCGTACACGTAGGCGTCAGGCGCCTGGGTCGCGCCTTCCGCAGTCAACGCGAGGCGCCTGCCGGCACGATCGAAGGCGAGGTCTGAGATGCGGCCCTGCGGCAGGCCGGCCGGCACGATCTCGCTGCCAGCGACCTGGTCCCGTACCGAAAGGCGGCTCGCGCCGGCGACATTGGCGACGCTTGCCACGTAGCGCCCGTCCGGCGAGACCGCGAATTCCTCGATGTCCCAGGGCGTCGCGGCCGTCAGGCTGCGCCGCGTGTTCGCCACCGGGTCGAGGTAATGGAGTTGCGCGAAGTCCCCCTCGATCCGCGCGACGAGATAAATGCCGCGGCCGTCCGGCGCGAAGCGCGCGACGCGCACGCGACCCAAGGGCGCATCGGTCGCGACCTGCGTGATGCCGCCCGTCGCGGCATCGGCCAGCCACAGTTCGCCCGGCTGCGACCCCGCCTCGTTCGCGAGCAGCAACCGCGCACCGTCGGGCGACCAGTCGAGCGGCCGCCAGCTTTTCGCACCCGCCGCCACGAGCAATCGCGCCTGCGGGATGCCGCCCGGTTCGAGGGCGACGACATCCCGGTGCAGGCCGTCGGCGGCGTCGCCCGGCAGCGCGACGTACCTGCCGTCGGGTGACCAGGCAAATGACTGCATGCGCATGGCCGGGCCCGCCATGCGCACGATGGCGCGATCCGCGAAGCGATAGGCCTGCCACTGCGTCGAGGCGTCTGAACCGGCGGTCGCGAACACCGCGCCGGCCGCACCGGGCGCGGACGAGGCCGTGGCCGCGAGAACCTGCGGGCCGTAGGTGAGCTGCTCGCGGGCAGCGAGCGCCGCCGCGACGCGATGCAACTGATCGGTTTCCCCGAAGCGCGTCGTCACGAGCATCGAGCCGTCGGGGAGCCAGCCGGCGAAACTCGCCGATCGTGCCTGCAGCCAGGGCGACACACGCTCGGAGAGCGCCACCGGGACCGGCGGTACGCCGTCGAGCACGAAGTTGCCGCGCTCCTCGCGGGCCGCCTGCGCGGGCAGCGCGATGAGGGCGGCGAGAACCAAGGCCGGATATGATCGTCGCATCCGGATATGGTGACACACATGACTGCAGCCCCGTCGCTGCGCCGCGGCTTCCTCGGCGCCCTGTTGGCCCTGCTCACACTGGCCAGCGGCGCCGCGCCTGCCGCGCCCGCGGATCTCGTGCTGGTCGTCGGTGCCACGGGGCGCACCGGCATCGAGGCGGTCGGGCAACTCGTCGCAAAAGGCTATCGCGTGCGCGCCTTCGCGCGCAGCGCCGAGAAGGCGCGCGCGAGCCTGCCCGCCAGCGTCGAGGTGGCGGTTGGCGACGTGCGCGATCCGGCAACCGTCGCGCCTGCGATGCAGGGCGTGCGCTACGTAATCTCGGCGATCGGCGGCGGTGCGCGCAACGCCGCGATCGGCAACGGCCCGGCGGACGTCGATCGTGACGGCAACATCCATCTCATCGACGCCGCCCGGCGCGCCGGCGTGGCGCACTTCGTGCTCGTGTCCTCCGGCGGCATCGAACAGGCCGACACCTACCCTGCGGAATTCATGCGGCCGGTGCTCGCGGCGAAGCGCGACAGCGAGAATCACCTGCGATCGAGCGGCCTCGCCTACACGATCGTGCGGCCCGGCGGCCTCGGCGGTGAGCCACGGGCGCAATCGCGCATCGTGCTGCGGCAGGAGCCCGGCGCGCCCTTCGGCCGCATCACCCGCGCCGAAGTCGCGCAGGTCTGCATTGCGGCGCTCGGCAGCGCGGCGGCCCGCGGCAAGACCTTCGAGGTGCTGACCGGGGATGGCGAGGCCGTGACCGACTTCGAGCCGCTGTTTGCGGCGATGCAGGCCGACCCGCCGCCGGGCGCGAAATAGCAGGCCATGCGCGGGCCGGACGACATCACGGCGATCGACGCGGGCTACGTGCGCCCGCGGATGGCCGCGATCCACGTGATCGGCCACCGTGGGCGCGCGGCGCTCGTCGACACGGGCACCGCGCACTCGGTGCCGCGCACGCTGGCCGCGCTCGCCGATCTCGGCTACGCGCCGGGCGACGTCGACTACGTGGTCCTGACCCATGTGCACCTCGATCACGCGGGCGGCGCGGGCGCCTTCATGCGCGCGCTGCCCAACGCCACGCTGGTCGTGCATCCGCGTGGTGCGCCGCACATGATCGATCCCGCGAAGCTCGTCGCGGCGTCGATCGCCGTCTACGGCGAGCCGCTCTATCACGAGCTGTACGGCGAGATCCCGCCGATCGACGCCGCGCGCGTGCGCACCACGCAGGAGGGCGAGCGGCTCTCGCTCGCCGGGCGCATGCTCGAGTTCTGGTTCACGCCCGGCCACGCGCTGCATCACCAGGCGATCGTCGACCACGCCTCGCGCACGATCTTCACCGGCGACACCTTCGGGCTCTCGTATCGCGAATTCGACACGGCGCGCGGCCCCTTCATCTTCCCGACCACGACGCCGACACAGTTCGACCCGGGACAGCTCGAGGCCTCGGTCGTACGCATCGCGGCCTACCGGCCGCGCGCCGTGCACCTGACGCATTACGCGCGTGTCGGCGACGTCGCGCGGCTGGCCGACGACATGACGACGCAGGTACGCGCCTTTGCCGCCATGGCGCGGCGCCATGCCACGGCGGCCGACGGCAGGGCGCGCATCCACGCCGATATGCGCGCGCTGCTGCGCGAGCGCTGCCTCGCCCACGGCTGCACGATGGACGAGGCGCAGTTCGACGCGCTGGTCGCCGCCGACCTCGAGCTCAACACCGACGGCCTGCTCGCCTGGCTCGCGCGCGGCTCGCGCTAGAATCGTGCCCATGAACCAGCGCGGGACGTTCAGGGCGTACCGGATCCACGAAGAGAACCGCAAGGTGGCGGCGCGCTTCGAGGACCTGACCCTCGACGACCTGTCGGCGGGCGAGGTCGTGATCCGGGTCTCGCACTCGGGCATCAATTACAAGGACGCCCTCGCCGCGACCGGCGCAGGACGCATCCTGCGCCGCTACCCGCTGGTCGGCGGCATCGACCTTGCGGGCGTGGTGGAGTCCTCGACCGACGCGCGCTACGCGGCGGGCGACGCGGTGCTCGTCACCGGTTGCGGCCTGTCCGAGACCGTCGACGGCGGCTACAGCGAGATCGCGCGCGTGAAGGGCGATGCGCTGATCCCGATGCCACCGGGCCTCGATGCCATGGCGGCGATGACGCTCGGCACCGCGGGCTTCACCGCAGCGTTGGCTATCCACCGCATGGAGCACAACGGCCTCGCGCCGGGCAAAGGGCCGGTGGTCGTCACCGGCGCGACCGGCGGAGTGGGCAGCCTCGCCATCGACATGCTCGCGCAGCGCGGCTACGAAGTCGTCGCCGTAAGCGGCAAGGCGCAGCAAGCGGCCTACCTGCGCGAGCTCGGCGCCGCGCAGGTGCTCGCCCGGCAGGAGATCGACTACGGCTCGAAGCCACTCGAGGCCGAGCGCTTCGCGGGGGCGATCGACAACGTGGGCGGGGAGATGCTCACCTGGCTCACCCGCACGGTGGGGTACTGGGGCAGCATCGCGAGCGTCGGCCTCGCCGGCAGCCCCAAGCTCGAGACGACCGTCATGCCCTTCATCCTGCGCGGCGTGAACCTGCTCGGCATCAATTCCTCGGCGACTCCGCGCGGGCCCCGGCTCGAGGTCTGGAAGCGCATCGGCAGCGACCTTGCGCCCCGGCACCTCGACCGCATCCGGTCGCGGATCATCCGCTTCGAGGAACTGCCGGGCGCCTTCGGTGCCCTGCTCGAGGGCGGGGTGGCCGGCCGGACGGTCGTTGCGATCCGCTGACGCGGCCCGTTCCGCTACAATTTCGCCATGCTCACCGCCACCTCTGCCGGCGCGCGCCTGCGTGCCGCGGTCGATGCCGAACGTCCCCTGCAGGTCGTAGGGGCCGTGAATGCCTATTCCGCCCTGCTCGCCGCGCGCTCGGGCTTTCGCGCCATCTACCTGTCGGGCGCCGGCGTGGCGAACGCCTCTTTCGGCCTGCCCGACCTCGGCATCACCTCGCTCAACGACGTCTGCGAGGACGTGCGCCGCATCTGCGCGGCCACCGACCTGCCGCTGCTGGTCGATGCGGATACCGGCTGGGGCGCGGCCTTCAACATCGCGCGCACGAGCCGCGACCTCATCCGTTCGGGCGCGGCGGGCATGCACCTCGAAGACCAGGTGCAGGCGAAGCGCTGCGGCCACCGCCCCGGCAAGGCGCTGGTGTCGGCTGCGGAAATGGCCGACCGGCTGAAGGCCGCGGTCGACGGACGCACCGATCCCGGGTTCGTGGTCATGGCCCGCACCGACGCCCACGCCGTCGAGGGCCAGGCCGCGGCGGTCGAACGGGCGCTGCGCTACGTGGAGGCGGGCGCCGACATGATCTTCGCCGAGGCGCTCGCCACGCTCGAGGAATACCGGCAGTTCACGAGCGTGGTGAAGGTGCCGGTGCTCGCGAATATCACCGAGTTCGGCAAGACGCCGCTGTTCACGACGGAGGAGCTCGCCGGCGCGGGCGTGCGCCTCGTGCTCTATCCGTTGTCGGCCTTTCGCGCGATGAGCCGGGCGGCGCTCGGCGTCTACGGCGCGATCCGTCGCGACGGTACGCAGAGGGCGGTCGTCGACACGATGCAGACGCGCGCCGAGCTGTACGACGTGCTCGGCTACCACGAGTACGAACGGAAGATCGACGCACTCTTCGGTCAGGAGAAGGGCAATGAATGATCCCGTGGCGGCGCAGGGGCCGAAGCCGAAGAAGTCCGTTGCACTGTCCGGCGTGACCGCGGGCAATACCGCGCTGTGCACGGTCGGACGCACGGGCAACGACCTCGCCTACCGCGGCTACGACATCCTCGAGATCGCCGAGGCCTGCGAGTTCGAGGAAATCGCGCACCTCCTGATCCACGAAAAGCTGCCGAACAGGGCGGAACTCGCGGCCTACAAGCAGAAGCTCCAGGGCCTGCGCAGCCTGCCGACGGTGGTTCGCACGACGCTTGAAGCCCTGCCCGCGTCGAGCCACCCGATGGACGTGCTGCGCACCGGGGTGTCGGCCCTCGGCTGCGCGATGCCCGAGAAGGACGATCATTCGGCCGCCGGCGCCCGCGATATCGCCGACCAGCTGCTCGCCTCGCTCGGCTCGATGCTTTGCTACTGGTACCATTACAGCCATTCCGGCCATCGCGTGCACGTCGAGACGCAGGACGACTCGATCGGCGGCCACTTCCTGCACCTCCTGCACCGCAAGGCGCCGCCCGCCGAGTGGGTGCGCGCGATGCACACCTCGTTCACGCTCTACGCGGAACACGAATTCAACGCCTCGACTTTCACCGCCCGCGTGATCGCCGGCACCGGCTCCGACATGCATTCCTGCGTGGCCGGGGCGATCGGCGCGTTGCGCGGCCCGAAGCACGGCGGCGCGAACGAAGTCGCCTTCGAGATCCAGCAGCGCTATGCGACTCCGGACGAGGCCGAGGCCGACATCCGCCGGCGCGTTGCGGCGAGGGAAGTCGTCATCGGCTTCGGCCACCCGGTCTACACCGTGGCCGACCCGCGCAACCAGGTCATCAAGGGCGTTGCGCGCCGGCTCGCGCAGTCGACGGGCAACACGAAGATGTACGACATCGCCGAGCGCCTCGAGCGCGTGATGTGGGACGCGAAGAAGATGTTCCCGAACCTCGACTGGTTCAGCGCGGTGTCCTACAACCTGATGCAGGTGCCGACGGCCATGTTCACGCCGCTGTTCGTGATCGCGCGCACCACGGGATGGTCCGCCCACGTGATCGAGCAGCGCGCGGACGGCAAGATCATCCGCCCTGCCGCGAACTACACCGGGCCGGAAGACCGCGCCTTCGTGCCGCTCGACAGGCGGCCCTGAGGGCGCGCGCCGCCGCGCTGCCCGTACCCGCGAACCCGCCCCGCAATCAAGTCCACCGAGGCCACGCCGCCGATGTCTTCCCACGACTACAAGTCCGCCAAGCGCCCCGACCCCGACCCGGTGATCGTCGACATCGCGAACTACGCGAAGGACCAGGCGATCGGCTCGCAGCTCGCCTACGACACCGCGCGCCATTGCCTGATGGACACGCTCGCCTGCGGCTTCCAGGCGCTGCAGTACCCCGCGTGCACCCGGATGATGGGTCCCGTGGTGCCGGGCGCGACGATGCCGGGCGGCGCGCGCGTGCCGGGCACGAGCTACGAGCTCGATCCGGTGCAGGCCGCGTTCAACATCGGCACGATGATCCGCTGGCTCGACTTCAACGACACGTGGCTCGCGGCGGAGTGGGGCCATCCGTCCGACAACCTCGGCGGCATCCTCGCGGTCGCGGACTACCTCTCGCGCAAGGCGATCATGGAAGGCGGCAGGCCGCTCACCGTGCGCGACGTGCTGACGGGCATGGTGAAGGCGCACGAGGTGCAGGGCATCCTCGCGCTCGAGAACAGCTTCAACCGCGTCGGCCTCGACCACGTGCTGCTGGTGCGCGTCGCCTCGACGGCGGTCGTGACCGCGATGCTCGGCGGCACCCGCGAGCAGGTCATGAACGCCGTCAGCAATGCGTGGATCGACGGCGGCGCGCTGCGCACCTACCGGCACGCGCCCAACACCGGCTCGCGCAAGAGCTGGGCGGCGGGTGACGCCACGAGCCGCGCCGTGCGACACGCGCTCATCGCGCTGGGCGGCGAGATGGGCTATCCGTCGGCGCTGTCGGCGAAGACCTGGGGATTCCAGGACGTGCTGTTCAAGGGCAAGCCGGTCACGATCGCGCAGCCGCTCGGCAGCTACGTGATGGAGAACGTGCTGTTCAAGATCAGCTTCCCCGCCGAGTTCCACGCGCAGACCGCGGTCGAGTGCGCGATGCAGCTGCACCCGCAGGTGAAGGCGAAGATCGACTCGATCGAGAGGATCGTGATCGAGACGCAGGAGCCGGGCGTGCGCATCATCGACAAGACGGGGCCGCTCGCGAACCCGGCCGACCGCGACCATTGCATCCAGTACATGGTGGCGGTCCCGCTGCTGTTCGGCCGCCTGACCGCGGCGGACTACGAAGACACGATCGCGAACGACCCGCGCGTCGATGCGCTGCGCGCGAAGATGCAGGTGAAGGAGAACGAGACCTTCACGAAGGAATACTACGAGCGCGACAAGCGCTACATCGGCAACGCGGTGCAGGTGTTCTTCAAGGACGGCAGCTCGACGCCGCGCGTCGCGGTCGATTTCCCGATCGGGCACCGCAAGCGCCGCGAGGAGGGTATCCCGGTGCTGGTGAAGAAGTTCGAGGCGTCGGTGGCGGCGCATTTTTCCGCGAAGCAGGCCGCGGCGATCACGTCGCTCTTTGCCGATGCGGCGCGGCTCGATGCGATGCCGGTGCAGGATTTCGTCGCGGCGATGGTCAAGAACTGAGGCGTGGCCGGCGACGCGGCCAACGCGGAGCGCGCGCGCCTGATCGAAGGCGCGGGCGCGCTCGGCGTGCCGCTCGGCGAGGCGCAGGCGTCGCTGCTGCTGCGGCTGCTCGATGAACTGACCCGCTGGAACAAGGCCTACAACCTCACCTCGATCGACGACCGGGCCGGGATGCTGACGCACCACCTGCTCGACAGCCTCGCGGTGGCGCCGCAGCTCTCCGGCGCGACGGTGGCCGATGTCGGCACCGGCGCGGGCTTTCCCGGGCTGCCGCTGGCGATCGTCGATCCCGCGCGGCGCTACACGCTGATCGATTCCAACAACAAGAAGGTCCGCTTCGTCGGCCATGCCGCGCGTACGCTCGGCCTTGCGAACGTCGAGCCGCTGCACGCGCGGGTCGAGGACCTTTCGCCCGCCGTGTCCTTCGACACCGTGGTGGCGCGCGCGTTTGCGCCATTGCCGCGGCTCCTTGCGCTGGTGCGCCCGCTGTGCGGGCCGCAGACACGGGTGCTCGCCATGAAGGGCGCGCGCCTCGACGAGGAGTTGCCGGGCATCGGCGCCGACTGGCGCCTCGATGCCGTCGTTCCCCTGCATGTTCCGAGGCTCGAGGCGAGCCGGTCGCTGGCCATCCTGCGCCTTTCGGCGTAAGAGGGGCCCATGAGAACAATGGAACGGGGCGTCGCGGCGCTGGTCGCGGCACTGGTCGCTATTTCCCCGGCGCCGCGCGCGAACGCCGCGCAATGGCACGAAGCGCGGATCGCGGATTTCGTGCTCGTCACGGACGGCAAGGAAGAGTACGCGCGGCGCACGTTGCGGGAGTTCGCCGTGTTCAAGCAGGCACTCGGTGCGCTCGCGCCGCTGACGCGCACCGTGCCCCGCATGCCGACGCAGGTGTTCGCGCTCGATTCGGGCACCTGGCGCAGCTTCGCGCCCTCGCGGCAGATCGCGGGATTCTTCTCGCCGCGTGCAGAGGCCAACTACATCGTCTTCGATCGCACGCCGACCGGCCTGTCGTCGCGCGAAGTGGTCTACCACGAGTACATGCACTATGTGCTGCACAACGGCTCGGACATGCCGTTGCCGCCGTGGTGGTCGGAGGGCGTCGCCGAGGTGTTCAGCTCGCTCTCCGAACATGACGGCAAGATAGACTTCGGGCTGATCCCGCGCGCCCGCAAGGACGAGTTCGGCTACTTCGAGCTGATGCCGACCTCGGTGCTCTTCGGCTTCGACCGCGACTCGCCGGAGTTTCGCCAGCACAGCTTGCCGCCGATGTTCTATCCGCAAGCGTGGCTGACGGCGCATTTCTTCCTGATCGGCCGCCCCGAGCGGGGCCGGCAGGCCCAGCACTACCTGCGCGCGATTGCGGAGGACACGCCGGTGCCGCAAGCCGTGCAGGCGGCATTCGGCATGTCGATCGACGAACTCGACGAGGAGATCCGGGCCTATCGGCGCGAGGGCAGGATCCGCGGCTATCGCCTGACGCTCGGCACGCCGCTGCCCGACGCGAAGGCTGTCCTCATCAAGCCGCTGCCTGAACCCGTCGCGCTCGCGCGCCTTGCCCTCGCCGGACTCGCCCTCGGCCGCGATACCGGCGAAGCCGAGCAACGTGCACTGCGCGCCCTGCAGCTCGATCCGGCGCTGCCGCTCGCGTCCGCCGCGCTCGCGGACGTGCGGTTCCACCAGGAGCGGGACAGCGAAGCGCTCGACCTCGCGCGCAAGGTGCCTGCAGGCGATCCAGAGGCCGCTGTGGCCGCCGGCCGGGTGCAATGGCAGCTGGTCGATCGCGCGCTGCGGCCACGCCAGCGCCGCGCCGGCAGCGAGGCGACGACGGAAGAACTGATCGACGCGGCCCTGTCGCAGGACCAGGGCCGGCGCGAGCCCTCGGCGGGCGAGATCGCGACGCTGCAAGAGGCGCGTCGGCTGCTGCTGCCCCTTGCGGATAACCCCGACCGGGGACTCGAGGCCAACCTCGTGATCGTGGACATCGACGAACTGCTGCGCGACCGGGCGCCCGAGGTGAGGCTTGCGGCGATCCAGCCGGCGGTGGGGCGATATCCCACGCATGCGGAACTCGCGCTCGCCGAGGCACGCGCGTGCGCGGAACTGGGGCGGCGGGCGGCGGCGATCGCTTCGGCGAGCCGCGCGGCACGTTATGCCCGTTCCCCGGCCTTGCGCCGCTGGATCGAGGGCTGGATCGCCGATCTGGAAGCAGCCACGGGCGCGAGCCGCTAAACTCGGCCGGATGAAGCGGGTCATCGCGGTCGCGAACCAGAAGGGCGGCGTGGGCAAGACCACGACTGCCGTCAATCTCGCGGCCTCGCTCGCGGCCACCAAGCGCCGCGTCCTGCTGATCGACCTCGACCCGCAGGGCAATGCGACCATGGGCTGCGGCATCGAGAAATCGCAGGTCGCGCGCGGCAGCTGCGAGGTGATGCTCGGCGAATGCGGCATCGAGGACGCGATCGTGCCGGTCGAGCCGGCCGGCATGTGGCTGCTGCCGGCAAACCAGGACCTCACTTCGGTCGAGGTGCGCCTCCTCACGATGATCACCGGCCGCGAGCTGAAGCTGCGACAGGCGCTGCGCACGGTGCGCGAGCAATACGACCAGATCCTGATCGACTGCCCGCCCGCGCTCAACATGCTCACGGTGAATGCGCTCGTCGCGGCCGATAGCGTGCTCGTGCCGATGCAGTGCGAGTACTACGCGCTCGAGGGCCTCTCGGCGCTCGTCTCGACGATCGAGCAGATCCGCGCCGCGGTGAACCCCGATCTCGCGATCGAGGGAATCCTGCGCACCATGTTCGACCCGCGCAACAACCTCGCGAACGAGGTCAGTGCCCAGCTGATCGAGCACTTCGGCGACAAGGTATTCCGCACCGTGGTGCCACGCAACGTGCGGCTCGCCGAAGCGCCTTCCTTCGGCAAGCCCGCCATGTTCCATGACCGTGAATCGCGCGGTGCGCTCGCCTATCTCGCGCTCGCGGGCGAGATGCTGCGCCGGGAAGACGAGATGCGCGCGCCCGAACGGCTATCATCCGCGTCATGACGCAGAAGAAGACGACCCTCGGCCGCGGGCTCGCCGACCTGCTCGGCCAGGCCGCGCAGCGCGCGCAGGTCGCGCCGCCGCCGGGTGTGCCTCGCGCGGGCGAGGAGCTCGCAAGGCTGCCGCTCGACCTGCTGCAACGCGGCCGTTACCAGCCGCGCACCGACATGCGCCCCGAATCCCTGCAGGAACTCGCGGATTCGATCAAGGCGCAGGGCATCGTGCAGCCGATCGTCGTGCGACCGCTCGCGGGCGCCGGCGAAGGTGCGACGCAGCGCTATGAAATCATCGCCGGCGAGCGCCGCTGGCGCGCGGCGCAGATCGCGGGCCTCGCGGAAATCCCCGCGGTCATCCGCCCCGTGCCCGATGAGGCGGCCATTGCGATGGCGCTCATCGAGAATATCCAGCGTGAGAACCTGAACCCGCTCGAGGAAGCGCGCGCGCTCGAACGCCTGATCGCGGAGTTCGGCGTCACGCACCAGCAGGCGGCCGATGCGGTGGGCCGCTCGCGCGCCGCCGTCAGCAACCTGTTGCGCCTGCTCGAACTCGCCCCCGAAGTGTCCGAGCTCGTGGAGCAGCGCACGCTCGAGATGGGCCATGCCCGCGCGCTGCTCGGCCTCACCCAGCGCCGCCAGCAGGTCGAGGTCGGAACGCTCGTCGCGCGCAAGGGCCTCTCGGTGCGAGAGACCGAGGCGCTCGTGCGGCGCCTCACCTCGCGGCACGACCCGGCGCTCGCTGTGGCGCCGGCCCAGGATCCGAACGTCACCCGCCTCGAGGGCGAGCTGACGGAGAAGCTTGGCGCGAAGGTCGCCATCCAGCACGGTGCCGGCGGCAAGGGCAAGCTGGTCATCAGCTACCACAGCCTCGACGAACTCGACGGCATCCTGGCCCACATCAACTAGCCGCCGCTAAGTAGTTCCCGCTTATTTCTTGCTGGCGCGGGGGGCGCCCCGTATAATCCGCGCGCTTCGCAAACGGGGCCCTAAGTGGCTGCCGTGCAAGGAAAATTGGGCTGAAGGCCGACTCCCGTCCGAACGTGGTCCAGACGCGCGAACCTGACATCAGGCGGCTCGCCGCGCGGATCCTGCTCGCACAGGTGGCGGTCACGATCGCCCTCGCTGTGCTGTGCTACGGCCTGTGGGGGGCCCGTCATGGCGCTTCGGCGCTGGCGGGCGGCGCGATCGGCTTCATTGCGAACCTGTACATGACCCTGACGGCGCTGCGCCCGGGTGGCGGCGCCGGTCTGGTATTGGGCCGGGTCCTGCTCGGCCAGTTCGTGAAGGTGGCGCTGACCGTCGCGATGTTCGTCGCGGTGGCGCGCACCGGCAAGGCGGTTTGGCCGCCGATCATCGCGACCTATGTCGCGACGCTGGTGGTGTTCTGGGCGGTGCCCGCGATGGCGGGACCCCGGCTGCCGCCGCGGTCGAGAGGTTGACGGAAGGGCAAGGCTCGAGCAGCGATGGCAACCGCACACGGCGCAGAACACGGCACGACGCCGACCGACTACATCGTCCACCACCTCACCCACCTGAAGGTGGGCGAGGGCTTCTGGACGTGGCACGTCGATACGCTACTGATGTCCGCGCTGCTCGCGATCCTCGTCGGCTGGGTCTTCCGGGCGGCCGCGCGCCGCGCCAGCGCCGGCGTGCCCGGCAAGTTCGTCGGCTTCATCGAGTGGGTCTACGAATTCGTCGACGGCCAGGTCGCCGACATCTACCACGGCGACCGCCGCTTCATGGTCGCGCTCGCGCTGTCGCTGTTCACGTGGATCATCGCGATGAACACCATGGACCTGCTGCCGCTCGACCTGCCGGGCGGCATCGCGGCACTCTTCGGCGCGCAGTACTGGCGCGTGCTGCCGACCGCGGACCTGAACGGCACCATCGCGATGGCGCTCGTGGTGCTGCTGCTGATCATCGTCGCGGCGATCCGCGCCAAGGGCGTGGGGGGCTACCTGCACGAGTGGGTGTCGGCGCCCTTCGGCAACAATCCGCTCCTCTGGATCCCGAACATCGTCCTGAACGCCGTCGAACTGCTGTCGAAGCCCGTCTCGCTCGGCATGCGACTGTTCGGCAACATGTTCGCGGGCGAGCTCCTTTTCATGCTGATCGCGCTGCTCGGCTTCATCGTCGTCGGCGCGACCTTCGGCAGCGCGGCCGGATTCCTCGGCCAGGTCGTCATGGGCACCGCCTGGGCGATTTTCCACATCTTGATTGTGGTGCTGCAGGCCTACATTTTCATGGTGTTGCCCATCGTCTATATCTCGATGGCTGAAGAGCACCACTAAGTTTCGTTTTTCTTGCACTCTCGAATCGACCAGGAGAACTCAGATGGAAGCTATCGCAACGGTTCAGGCGTACACGGCGCTTGGAATCGGCATCATCATCGGCCTCGGCGCCATCGGCGCCTGCATCGGCATCGGCGTGATGGGTTCGAAGTTCCTCGAATCCGCCGCGCGCCAGCCGGAGCTCACGCCGATGCTGCAGGGCCGCATGTTCCTGCTCGTGGGCCTGATCGACGCGGCATTCCTGATCGGCGTCGGTCTCGCGATGCTGTTCGCGTTCGCGAACCCGCTGCTCGCCAAGCTCGCAGGCGGCTGATCCGAAGCTGAAGGAGACGGGCGATGAACGTCAATGCGACATTCATCGGGCAGATGGTCGTTTTCGCGATCCTGCTCTGGTTCTTCTGGAAGTTCGTCGTGCCGCCGATTGCGCAGGCCGTGACGGACCGCCAGAAGAAGATCGCCGAGGGACTCGCGGCCGCCGAGCGCGGCCAGAAGGACCTCGACGAGGCGAAGTCGCGTGCCGACGCGGTCGTGCGCGAAGCGCGCGAGCGGGCGAACCAGATCCTCGACCAGGCGAGTCGCCGTTCGAACGAGATGATCGACAGCGCCAAGCAGTCTGCCAGCGCCGAGGGCGATCGAGTGCTCGCCAGCGCGCGCGCCGAGGCCGCCAACGAAACCTCGCGGGCGCGAGACTCGCTGCGCCGTGAAGTCGGCGCGCTCGCGGTGGCCGGCGCGTCGCGCCTGCTCGAGCGCGAGATCGACGCGAAGGCGCATGCGCAGCTGCTCGACAAGCTCGCCGAGGAGATCGCGCGTGGCTGAGAGCGCCACCGTCGCACGCCCCTACGCGCGCGCCGCGTTCGAGTACGCGCAGGGAGCGAAGGCGCTCGCGCGCTGGAGCGGCCTGCTCGACACGGCCGCCGCGGTGGCGGGCGACGAGCGCTTCGCCGCGCTGCTCGGCAACCCGAAGGTGACCCCGCTCGCGCTCGCCGACTTCGTGCTCGACATCGCCGGCGACAAGGCCGACGAGCACGGCCGCAATTTCGTGCGCCTGCTCGCCCAGAACCAGCGGCTCGCGCTGCTGCCGCAGATCGCGGCGCAGTACGCGCTGCTGCGCGCCGAGGTCGAGAACACCGTCGACGTCGAGATCGTCTCGGCGATCGCGTTCACGCCGGCCGACACCGAGAAGTTCGCGCGCGCGCTCACGCGCCGCCTGAACCGCGTCGTGCGCCTGCACCCGAGCGTCGACCCGGGCCTGATCGGCGGCGCCGTCGTGCGGGCCGGCGACTTCGTGCTCGACGGCTCGCTGAAGGGCAAGCTCGAGCGCCTCGGCCAGTCCATGGCGAATTGATTTTCAAGGACTCCATCCCATGTCAGTCAAAGCATCGGAAATCAGCGACCTCATCAAGCAGCGGATCGAGAAATTCTCGTCCGCGACCGAGGCGCGCAATGTCGGTACCGTGGTGTCCGTCACCGACGGCATCACCCGCATCCACGGCCTCGCGGACGTCCGCTACGGCGAGATGATCGAGTATCCGGGCGGCGTGTTCGGCCTCGCCCTGAACCTCGAGCAGGACTCGGTGGGCGCGGTCGTGCTCGGCGAATACAAGGGCATCCGCGAGGGCGACACGGTCAAGACGACCGGCCGCATCCTCGAGGTGCCGGTGGGCCCCGAGCTGCTCGGCCGCGTGGTCGACGCGCTCGGCAACCCGATCGACGGCAAGGGTCCGATCAAGGCCACGCGCACCGCGCCGATCGAGCGCGTCGCGCCGGGCGTCATCTAT